>Ga0116162_10002117_pt1 | contig 12492 bp, 11 predicted proteins | sample AD_UKC105_MetaG_FD_89875 | JGI IMG/M metagenome (GOLD analysis project Ga0116162, IMG submission 89875) | Active sludge microbial communities of municipal wastewater-treating anaerobic digesters from Hong Kong - AD_UKC105_MetaG | ecosystem: Engineered > Bioreactor > Anaerobic > Digestate... | reverse complement strand
CCGAAATCGTCAAACGCTATCTTCGGCGCTTTGCTGTGCTGGAACTTCATGTTTGCAAAGCCGCTGTCCTGCGATTCATCGAACGGCACGGCTGCTTTATGCGCGCGCCTCAGATACGTCTCGGCAAGCTCAAAATTGCCGGCTTCGGCGGCCACGACGGCCAGCGAAGCAAGGATCATTACGCAGTCTTTGTCAAGATGCGAAATGCGACCGGGAATTCGCAATCCGTCGACGACGCCGTATATCCATTTCAGCACGGAAGCGGCGGAATCCGTATCGCCTTTTTGTTCATAGCAATTTGCGTAGGCAGTCGCCAGACGCATCGCATGCATCACGTAATCCACCAACGCGTCCGAAAGGTACGGCAGCGCTTCGTCCGGCTGGTTTTTCACCATTGCGAAAATCATCCCGATCGTTCCGTTGTTGATTCCGCCCGCATTGTTTGCCTTCAGGATTTCCAGCGCCTTGTCCGGCTTTTCGAGACAGATATATACATCCGCAATCGATTCTCTGATTGTCCGCTCGCTGATGCCGGCGTCCTTGTTCTGCCCGATCAGTTCGAGCGAGCGCTCCCAGAGAGTCAGCGACTTCTGATGATACTTTTTTGTGCCGGTTTCAACACCGGCTATATTAAACATCGTAGCGCAGGCGTGGACGAGCTCAAAGCTGTTCGGATATTTCTGCAGCGCTTTGTCGGCTTCCGATATCGCTTCGTCAAACCGCTTTTGGTTGCGCAGGGATTTGATCGTTTCGATACTGCGTCCCAGATTCCCGCGCCGCCATTCGTAGCCGAGCAAAACGTCCACGGACGTTTCAAAATATTCCGCCATCTCCATGATGATCGAAATGTCGGGGATCGACACGCCCGATTCCCATTTGCTGACCGCGCCGATCGTCACCCCGAACGTTTCCGCAAGCTGCTCCTGCGTCATTTTATGTTCCTTGCGAAGCGAACGGATGTTTTCTGCAATTTTGATGTTCATTTTACCCCCTCGGCCTGTAAGCGGCGTGTCCTGCCGGAAATCGAACCGGAGATACTTGAGCGCTTCTTCTTTTTTTTGTGCGGAAAAAACGCGTTTTTGTCCGCCGGTTTAAGATTATAACAGCGTTCGCGCCTGTACCAGTCCGCCGCCTCGCCACTGCAATAGCCCGGACGATCCTCGTTGAGCGCGCGATAGACGTCGTTCGTATCCATCGCGTTTGTTGCATACCGGTCAAAGTAATTCAGCATGTCCGTTTCCGCCTTTCAGTGCGTTTGTCTGGTTTCTACTTGCATTATACGAAACCGGATGCGGAAAACGAATATACCGTTTGTACAGACGGTAAAGAAATTCATTTACTAATAGTATATATCATACTCAAATCACAGACGAATGCAAGCACGCGTTTACGATTTGCACGCGATCGGCGACAAAAAACGAAAAGCGCTTGGAAAAAGCGCCTTTAAAACCGACAAAAAACTTGTTTTTGGCGGAGCAATCACATTTTGCCTCTCGCCATAAGCGGCCGGACGGCCCGGGCGGCAGAACGCAGAAACCGCCCGGAACAGGCGGTTTGTCGTGGTGTGGAAAGGCCCCTGCGCCCAAAAGCCAGGACAAGCCTGGCTTTTGGAATATGCCGGATTATAGGGGTTTTAACATCAGATATAAGCTTCGCCCCGCATCAACATGCGCGCGGTACGATAGCTGTAAGCTTTGGCAATATCGAGCGTGCCGTCGGGCCGGACGGTATAATCAATTCCGGCCTCGATAGTGCCGCCGGGATGCCCTATGGAGAGACGCTTTTTATCGCGTCTCCCCTTCGTAAGCGCATGGACGATCGTGCCGGGGATGCAGGCCGCGCAAATCGTGCAGATTACGCCGGTGAGCGCATACGTTTCATGCGCTTTTTGCATGGACATCATGTGCCCGATAAGGTCGATCGTATCCGCTTTAACGCAATCGCCCGTGGTCGTAATATAATCCTCGGCCGGCGCAACCAGCGTAAGTTTAGGCACGCCGGGCGACTCGGTGACGGATTCTTCGGGCGCATGAATGAAACCAAGGCGAAGGGCCGCCTCCGCGCGGACGCTTTCAAGCTGTCTGAGCAACGTTTCATCGCCGTTTACCTGTGCCGGCAACTCCTTGCCCGTAAGCCCGATATCTTTCGCCTGAACGAAGACCAACGGGTTTGCGGCATCGACGATGGAAACGCGCACGGCTCCCAGCTCGGGTACCTGGAGAATGTCGGTCAGATTGCCGGTCGGCAGCAACTTGCCGGTAACGGATCCGGCGGGCCTTTCAAATGCGAGGCGGATCGGAGCCGCTGTGCCCGGAACCCCGGCGATTGCGAAATCGCCATCATATTTAACCTTGCCTTCGGGCGTCTGTACGTGCGCTATGATTATTTTTTGAGTATTGGTATTGAAGATGCGAACGGTAGTATTACCATCCTGCGCCGCCACCAAACCGCTTTCGATTGCATAGGGCCCTACGCCGGATGAAATATTGCCGCAATTGCCCGCATAGGAAACAGTGGGCTGGTCGATGCCGACCTGCGCGAAGGTATAATTCACATCGGCCTGCTCGTTCTCCGAAGGACCGATTATCGCTACCTTACTCGTGACCGATGTAGCGCCGCCAAGGCCGTCGATCTGACGGATATCGGGACTGCCCATCAGTTGAAGCAATGCCATGTTCCGGTCTTCGCCTTCCGGCGGCAAGTCCTTCTCGAGCAAATATACGCCTTTGCTTGTGCCGCCGCGCATGATGCAGCAGGGTATTTTAAGAGACATAAACCATTCGTTCCTTTTATTGACTTAAAAGATGTTGAATACGCCGACCAATGCAAGCACGACACCGACGAGAACCGAAACAACGGACGTCAGGAACAGGCGAATGAACAGCCTGTTTGAATCCTGCTCGGAGGCTTCCTTATTGAAAATCGTATATTGCGCGAGGATGCCGGCGCCGCCTGTTGAAGCGGGACTGTAAGCTGCAAAGAACGCCGTGATGGTTATACCGCCCACGATTGCGCTGTAGCTGACGTTCGGGAAAGTTTCCATAATGCTGGGCACGGTCGGTATAAGGGTTGGCATCACAACGCCCGTTGTGGAACTGAACCAGGAAAGCACGCCGGCCGCAAGGGACATAATGGGATTGACGGTGCGCGTGCTCATGATGGAAGTAAGGCCGTTCACAATCATGTCCACGCCGCCGAGCGTTTTAACAACGGTCATCAGCATGCTGACGCCGCAAACCAGGATGAAAGTCCCCCAAGGCATAATTTTGATCGCTGCTTTTTGATCCGCAACTCCGAGAAGCACCAGTATAACCGCGGCGAGCGGGGCCGCAAGGCCGATATTGACGCCGAATGCAAATACCACGACGACCACGGCGGCGCAGGCAATCAATGTGATCTTTTGGTTCTTGTCGAATTTTGGAAGTTCTTTGAACATCTCCAGCTTTTCAGCCTTAGGTTTATAGAGTTTATAAATAAAGTAGAAAGCAAGAACGGAAATAACCCATGCAATGCAGGCATTTCCAAAGATCGCCCAGGAATATTGCCCCGCAAACTCAGTTTCGGCAATCAGGTTCGTGATGATGATGCCGCCGTTAGAGAAGGGCGACATACAGCCAAGGTTGCATGACACGGTAACGATGAGAGCCATTGCGATCGCATCGATGCCGAGTTCAAGCGCAATGACGATCGACAGCGGAAGAAGGATGGCAAAGGTTGGAATGTTGCCGCAGCCGAGCGCGCTGATTATGAAAGTTATAAACGCAATCAACAGCGGAACGGCGCCTGTGCGTTTGCCGGCAAGCCGGAGTATTTTCTTTGCAAGCAGGTCGATCGTGCCGTTATTGACCGCCATGCTGAAGAGAAAAGCGGGGCCGGCCAGGGAGACGAAAAGGCTTGCGTTGAAGCTGGCAATGATGGTTTTGTCCGCAACGCCGCCGATCCTGCCGAGAATAAGCGCGGCTCCCATGGCCAGATAGCCCATGTTGACTTTTTTCCAAAATCCCAATACAAGAACAAGAACAAGGAAAAGAATGGATAGAAGTGCCATATTCACAATTACCTCCTACACGTTATTAATAAGTGCCGTTTTTGAGTTGGTCGATTTTGTCGCTGAAATCAAGAACGCATTTGTTGAATTTGTCTGCTTCGAGTATTGGGAAGAAATGATTATTGCATTCAAACTCGTAGCAGAGTGCGAGGGGAGAATTTACAAGACGTTTCATCGCCTCGTGGCCGGATTCCCATGCATCGTGATACGCAGAGTGCGCAACGAATGTGGCGACAGGGATCGTACGCTTGGACAGCGGGGTCATATTATCCGTAAAATACGTGTCCAGGTGATACTCCAGCCCGACAAACGGCGGGATTTGTAACGAGGCCTGATACATCATCTCCGCGTCCTCGGGAGACAGCGGGGACTTGGCGCGGCCCTTTTCGGCATACGCCACAGGGTCGGTCCAATAGGGTGTCATGCGCGCCACCCAACCGTCAATGTTATAATGATTCGCCTTATGATGGTTCCATTCCGCATCACTGAAGCCGAACATGGTAGCGTCGGCAAGAATCATACCGCGTAGGTTGTATTCGCTTTGCGTTTCGGCATACGTGGCGACGATTGCGCCGCCGAGGGAATGCCCGACAAGGAGCACGTCCTCAAGCTTGAGATGGTCGATCAGTTCCCGTATATCCTGAGCCATGCGTACCTGACGATTGTTGCCCGCAACTTTCATGGAACGGCCGTGTCCGCGGGGATCGAGACATACGACCTTGAAACGCTTCGAGAGAACAGGAACGGCATATTTCCACATGGTGAGCGCTTCCCCGAACCCAGGGATCAGGATGATCGGGCGCCCTTCTCCCGTGACCTCGAAATATAGCCAGAGTCCGTCGGTCGTCTGGAAAAAATTATTTTTTGTTGCCAACCAGGATTCCTCCTTTACGTGCTTTTCTGAGATAAGAATAATTGAGACATGAAACTTTGCGTCGCGACTGTAAAGTTTGATATGGATTAGTATAATATATGCGTTGACATATGTAAAATTCATAAATATAATAAATATCATAGCTATTATCTATAGATCGGAGGATAAAAGCATGTCGTTCCGGGAGCTTGAATATGTGCTTGCAATCGAACAACATAGAAACATTTCCAAGGCTGCCAAAGCGCTTTACATCTCGCAGCCGTCGTTATCGAAGTTCCTGCACGAATATGAAAGCGCGCTCGGAATGCGCCTTTTCGAACGCGTCGGGAATCGCTACCTGCTGACGTACGCGGGCGAGCGTTATATGGAGTACGCAAGACAGATACTTCGCATCAAAGCCGATATGAATAATGAGCTTTCCGAGATTGCTTCCAATGCAAAGGGACGGCTGGCAATCGGCTATCAATTCAACAGGTCTTCCTATATGGTGCCGTTGACGATGCCTAAATTTAAAGCGCTTTATCCGCAGGCGACCGTCATTTTGCAGGAAGATTCGAGCGAAAACCTGGAAAAAATGCTGTTGGACGGAGCGGTCGATTTAGTAATATTCAACTATACGTCACGCCATCCGCAGTTGAGGTACGACGTCCTTTCGCATGAAGAAATCCTTCTGATGGTTCCCGAATGCCATCCGTTGGTACAATACGGCCGGACCGTCCCGGATTCCCGCTATCCGTGGATCGACCTGCATCTGTTTGCAAACGAGCCTTTCATCCTTCAGCGAAGCGATCAAACCACCGGGCGCATAGCAAGGGAATTGCTGGCCGCGACGGGTATTGAGCCGCCTGTTGCAATGCAAACACGCAGCATCGAAGGAACGCTCCACCTCGTCGAAAACGAATTCGGCTGCGGGTTTATCGTTGAAACGCATTTGAAATATATACTTTCGCAAAATCGTGTGCGCAGTTTTTCCGTAGGGAATCCCAAGAAAAGCATCGACTTGGTTGCGGCGCGACGCAAAAGCGACTATTTCTCAAGATGTGCGGAAGATTACATTAAAATCATCTGCGAATATTTAGAAGAACCTCAAATAAGCAACTGACTCGAATAAAAAACAGTTTGAAAACACGAATACAACGAAGCATCGTCCCTTTGAAGCAGCTTTTCCGCATCCTTTGCGAAAGCTTACCTGCGCAAATGTTAATCACATAAAAAGCCTCCGCTGTCGTTTTGATCCGGCAACCGAGGCACGCACGGTTTTCGATATTTTTTTACAACTCCACTATTCAAACCACCTTCCCGGGATTAAGAACATCGTTGGGATCGAAGGCGCGCCTGATTTGGCGCATGAGATTGATTGTTGTGTCGCCATGCGCGTTTGCCATGTGGGTTTTCTTCGCGTACCCAATTCCATGCTCGCCGGAAACCAAGCCGCAAAGCTCGTTTACCTTGGCATCCGACAAAATCCTGCTCCAAGCGGGCCGGAACCGGCGACAAAAAACGAAAGGCGCTTGGAAAAAGCGCCTTTCGCATGCCTTTTTGTGGTTTTTACCGCATTGCGCCCGTTTTCGCTTACGGTTGCGCGGGCGGCACGTCGAGCACGATATCGCTCAGCGGGAACGTGCAGCACGGGTGGACATACCCGTAGTCCATGTCCGCCATCCGCCTCCCGTCCACGGAAGCCGGGACATAAACGTCGCCGCTGATCAGCCGGGAATGGCACCATCCGCAGCTTCCGCTGCGGCACCTGGACGGCGCGGCGATGCCGTTGCGCTCCATCGCGACCAGCAGCGTTTCGTCGACGCTGCAGCGCATCTTCGTCACCTCGTCGCACATGCGCACCGTCAGTTCGAAATCGTCCGCCGCGGCGCCGGGATATGCCGCGTCTTTGGACGGATTGCGGTATTCGCCGAACAGCTCGTGCCGTATAAATTTCCTTCTCAGGCCCAGCGACGCGAGTTCCTTGTCCACAAAGTCGTACATCGCCTGCGGCCCGCAGATGAAAACGGAGTACTCTTCCCCGGCCGGGGCGTATTTTTTGATGAGGTCCGCGGTGATAAAGCCTTTTTCGCACCCTTCGGCGGGCTCGTCGCTTAAAACGTTCACCAAGCGGAACCGGTCGCAGGAAGCGGCAATCTCGCGGAACTCGTCCTGAAAGACCGCGTCCGCTTCACTCCTGCAGCCGTAGAGCAGCGTCAGGTCGGCGTCCTCGTCGCCGTCGGCAATCGCTTTTGCCAGCGACCGGAACGGCGTGATCCCGCTCCCTCCGGCGAGCCCGACGATGTGTCCGGCATCGCGCAGCGGTTCATAGGTGAATTCGCCGAGCGGGGCCGAAGCAAGCACCTTCGTGCCCGCGCCCCACGTGTCAAGTATGAAGTGGGACGCAAGGCCGCCCTCCGTACGCTTCACCGTCAGCATATAGCGGCCTTCGAGGGATTCTTTCGGAGAGGACGAGAGCGAATACGGACGCGTGATCACGGAATCCCCGATGTTCAGCGTGATGCTCAGGTATTGCCCCGCGGAAAAGTACGCCGGCTTTTCGGTCCCGTTCCCGGCGTCCGCCGTCAGGATATAGCTCCTGACGTCCGCCGTCCGGTCAAGGACCTCCTCCACCTTCAGATGCTGGCATTTCGGATGCAGCGCGGCGGCCAGCTCGTTCGCCTTATAGGCGTTCAGCGGCGGCAGCGGCTTTGCGGCGGCTTCGCCGATCTTCTGCTTCCTCGTGGGAACGACCTTTAAAAAGTCCATCTTGCTGAGCGCGCGTAAATTCGGTTTCGACATTTCACTTCGCCCCCTTTGCTCGTTTTACCACTCGTTTTCCAACCGTGTCCCCCGTGACGTACGCGCTGCTGTAGCCGTCGCCCCGGAACGCATGCCCTCCGCAGAAGCTGAGGCCGGGAATGGTGTATTCGTCCTTTTCGCAGGAAATTCTGGAAAGCAGGTTGTCCCATCCGGAAAGCATGTAGCCGTAGATCGTCCCTTCCGGCGTTCCGAGGTACCGCGCGAAGGTCACGGGCGTTGCAACGGATATCTCCTCGATATGCGGACGAATGGAAATCCCCGTCAGCTTTTCGTAATCGTCGATGTATTTGTAAGCGATTTCGTTTTTATACTTCTTATACCCTTCCGGCTTCAGGTCGTCCGGCAGGTCGGACCCGAAGATGGGGATCGTGAAGAACAGCGTGCAGGTGCCTTCCGGCGAACTGTCCGGGATCACCTTGTTGAGGCAGTTGACGATGTAGATCCCGTCCTTGTCCCGGTTTTCATACTGCTTGCGCGGGTTCGCGTCGCCCATGACGAAGACCGTGTAGTCGTCGATGCCGAGTTCTTCCATCGTGCAGTCCATACCCAGATAGACCGTCGCGACGGATATACCGAATTCGCGCGCGTTGGCGAGCTTCAAATCCGTCTCCGGTATCTTCTTTTGGTCCGACATGTTGAATACGTTATGCGGGATCACGTTCGAGATCACTTCGTTTGCGTAGAGTTCCCGCCCGTTCACAACGACGCCGCATACGGCGCCGGCGTCGTCGTAGAGGAATTTCGTGACCTCGCTGTTGTACCAGACCTGCCCGCCGGAATCGAGGATCACCTTCGCCAGCGAAAGCGACAGTTCGTGGGAGCGCTTATACGGCATCGCGGCGCCGTCCACAACGTAGGTGTTCAGCATGTTGAGAAAATGCATGGCGTTCAGTTCGTCGGTCGGCACGCCGAGGTAGCCCCAGTACGTGCAGATGATATCGCGCGCTTTTTCCGGTATGCCCAGCGCCTTCATCACGTCCTCCACCGAGTGGGACGCGGCCCGCATGAAGTCGCCGTGTTTCAGCATCATGGTCAGGCCGTTCGGCTTGCCCTTCATCTTCGTGATGTACGCCAGGGCGTCGTTGCATTTTTGGACCAGGTCGAACAGCGCGTGCACGCTGTCCCTGCAACCGGGGACCGCCTGCTCCATGGAGTCGCAGAACGTCTCCACGCCGGATTTGAGCGTCACGTCGTATCCGCCTTCGCCCTTGACGATCGCGCGGAACATGTTGTGCTCGTATCGCCAGTCGATCTTCGCGCCGAGCCCGTCGAAGATTTTGTACACCGTGTCCGGGTGCTCCGCCGTTCCGACGCTCGCAAGCTCGTGCAGGGAGGGTTCGAATTCGAACCGCCCGCGGCAAAAGCTCGTGGCGCATCCCCCCGGAAGATTGTGCTTTTCCAGAAGCAGCGTGTTAAGCCCGTTTTTTGCGGTCGTCGCGGCGGCCACGAGTCCCGCGTTGCCGGCGCCGACAACAATTACATCGAATCGATTCTCCATATGTCGCTCCTCCAATCTGTGGTATTACCAATAAAAGTATATCACGCCGTTCGGCCCCGTCAAGTATAAGTCCTGTAATTATAGTTCATATTGTTCGACGGATTGACAATCCGTCCGGAAATGCGGTAAAATATCCCCATAAATGATTGTGGTAATACCACGTTCATTCTTTAAGAAGGTGGCACCATGGGATTTACAAAGATCAACGCGCTTTCCTTAACGGACCTGTTTGTCCAGCAGATCGAAAACATGATCCTTTCGGGAGAGCTGGACGTCGGCGAACAGCTTCCGGCCGCACGCGAGCTCTCCGCCAGGATGGGAATCAGCCGTCCGGTGATTTCAGCCGGCATCGTCGAGCTGGAAAAGATGGGTTTTGTTGAAATCCATCCGAGAAAGGGCGTGTTTGTCGGGGATTACCGGCGCAAGGGGACGCTGGAAACGCTTGTAGCCATCATGCGCTACAACGGCGGCGCCATGCGGCGAAACGAAGTGAAATCGCTGCTGGAGGCGAGGAACGCGCTCGAATGCCTCTGCGTCCGGCTGATCATCGAGCGGGCGACGGACGAGGAGCTCCAGACGCTGCAACCCATTCTCGACGAAATCGAGGCCGCCGCGGACCACGACGAGGCCGCGGAAAAGGTCTTCCATTTTCATCACGAGATGGCCGTCCTGTCGGGAAACACCCTGCTCCCGCTGATGTATTACTCGTTCCGGCCGGAAAGCGTCCACCTTTGGGCGCTCTACTGCAAATACAACGGGGTGCAGGCGCTTTACGAGATCAAGCGCAGGTTATACGGCGCGCTGATACGGCGCGACACGCCGGACGCCCAGGCGCAGACGGACGACGTCCTGGCCCGCGCGATCGCGGACCTTTCCATCTACTGCGGATAGGGGCAAACGCGCCGGCCGTGCTTTAAAAACGCACGCCGGAAGAGCATCCAACCACAAAAAGCCCCGATAAAAAGCGGGCGTGCTATTTCATGGCCGTTATGCTATTATTTATCCCATATGTGGACGCATAGCGACGGCAAGGAAGGTGCAGATGAAGAACCCGAAAAGAAAGAAAGTCCTTTTTACGCTTGCCGCGGTCGTTTTGATCGCGGCGTTCTCCGTCGGCGGTTATGCGATCTATGCAAACCGTCAAACGGATAAAATCCCGGAGCTTTCCTTCGAAGAAGCGCTGAACTACACGCTCGACGGCAACGACAACGCGGTCGTTACCGTCGGCGTCGTCCACGACGGGCAGACGGAGTTTACAGTCTATGGCAAGGACGGGGCCGTGCTCCCAGGCGAGGCGCATACTTACGAAATCGGTTCCCTTACGAAGACGTTCACGGCGGCGCTGGTCGAAAAATGCATCGCGGAGGGCAGGATGACCCTCGACGATACCGTCGATGCGTTTCTTGATTTGCCGGACGGCAACAGCTATCCGACAATCCGTCAGCTGGTCACCCATACTTCCGGATATAAAGCATATTATTTCGAATCGCCAATGATCGGCAACTTTTTAAGCGGCAGAAACGACTTTTGCGGCGTCACCGGCGATATGGTCCTGGCCCGGCTGTCCGGGCTCTCCGTCGGCAAGGGCCCGTATGCCTTCCGTTATTCCAACTTTGGCTTTTCCACGCTCGGGCTCGTCCTGGAGTCCGTTTATGGGGAATCGTACACGGCCCTCGTAAACCGTTTCGTTCAGGACGAACTCGGATTGCGGGACACGCGGATTTCCAGCGGAAGCGGCGACCTTGACAATTACTGGGACTGGGAGCCGGACGACGCGTATCTTTCGGCCGGCGGGCTTACGTCGAACATTACGGATATGCTCGCTTACGCGCAATTGCAGCTTGCCGATAGCGAACCGTTTGCCGCGTGCCATGAAAGCCTTGCCACAATCGACGCTTCCACCGATCGTTTTCTGGAAATGGGAATCCGCCTGGACGAGATCGGCATGAGCTGGATCATCGACGATGGAAACGGCATCGTCTGGCACAACGGCGGCACGGACCATTACAACTGCTATCTCGGTTTCAGTCCCGAAACCGGAACGGCCGTCGTCGTCCTTTCCAATCTCGCGCCCGGCTACCGGATTCCCGCGACGGTCCTTGGCGTAAAGCGGATGGAAGAGTTGCGCGACGCCGGCGCCGATGCGCACCGGTGAACCCGTCGGTCCCGTTTCCAGCGTCCCGCCAGGATGTGTTTCCAAAGTCTCAATGATGCAGTTTTTTTTGAGTCGGCCTGCGGATTGAGGCGAAAAACGCCCTAATCCTTTTCGCGCCGCAATCCCCGCAGATAGCCGCCGAGCGTCGCCTCCGTGCCATTGCGGACCCGCCGGAAGTTTTCCGTATGCCGCAGGACGATACAGGCGGCGGGAACGAGCAAAATCGCCATGCCGACGGCGTTTTGCGTGCTGATTCCGTATGCAAAGGGGAACAGTCCCGCCGCCGAGACGGGAAGCGCCCACGCATAATCCGCTATCAACGCAATGACGACGCCAAGCAGCAGCAATCCGACAAACAGCTTCCAGTCCAGGCCCAGTATCGCTCCGCCCAGGCAGGCCGAGCCCTTCCCGCCGCGAAACCCAAGATAAAAGGGGAATATATGCCCCAGGATCGCGGCGGCTCCGGCGAGTACGCCCGCAAGCGCGACCTGCGGAAACAGCGCGTCGGCGATCCGTATAACGGCATACGCCTTTCCGATATCGACGCACATCACAAAAACGCCGATCCGTTTCCCCAGCGTCAGAAAAACGTTGGTAGCGCCAAGGTTATTGGTACCTTTCCGGCGCAGCTCGACCTTTTTGAGTTTCGAAATAAACCACGCGGGGTTGACGCAGCCAACCAGATAGCCGAGAATTGCCGGCAGCAGGATTGCGGACACGATCGATGCCTCCTTTCCCGTTCGGGATGTGGAAAACGCATAAAAAATCCCGTTCCCGTTGGGATCATATGGTCAATGATAGCATCCCGCCTCCACCATTGCAATTTTTATTATACTTCAGGTTCATTTTCCATCGATATGAAGGCCCGGAAAAAAGCATGCGTGAAGCAATGCGAGCGCTTTGTGCGCTCCGAGGCCGTCAAAAAACTTGTTTTTTGACGGGCCAACCGCGTTTTGCCTTTCACCCTTCGGGTTCACGGGCGGCAAAACGTACAAGGAAACCGCCCGAAACGGGCGATCCGTTGCGGCGGTTAAACCGCCGCAGCCGGAAGATACGGGTTAAGGGTTGCGACCCTTAACAATCCCCTGGACTTTTTCGACAGGCTGCGAGCGCTT
>Ga0116162_10002115_pt1 | contig 12495 bp, 13 predicted proteins | sample AD_UKC105_MetaG_FD_89875 | JGI IMG/M metagenome (GOLD analysis project Ga0116162, IMG submission 89875) | Active sludge microbial communities of municipal wastewater-treating anaerobic digesters from Hong Kong - AD_UKC105_MetaG | ecosystem: Engineered > Bioreactor > Anaerobic > Digestate... | reverse complement strand
TTGATGGTGAAGTCGCACATCTCCTGGACGGAGTTTGGGGCGAGGACGATGTTCCGGTAGCATCCGTGACCTCCGCCCTTGACGGCCTGGTTGTAGTCAGACTGCTCTGGGCCGATGTTTCCAAGGCCAGGTCCGGCCCTGACTATGTCCACTATGACGCAAGGAAGCTCAGCACCGGCGATGTAGGATATGCCCTCCTGCTTCAGGCTCATCCCCGGTCCCGAGGAGGCCGCGAGAACTCTGTGGCCTGCAGCCGCCGCCCCGTAGACCATGTTTATGGCCGCCTCCTCCGACTCAGCCTGGACGAACTTTCGTCCCACCTTCGGGAAGTACTTCGAGGCCTCGTGAAGTATTTCGCTCGCGGGGGTTATGGGGTATCCGAAGAAGCAGTCGCATCCGGCGTACATAGCCCCCACGATCACGGCGCTGTTTCCATCAACTAGCTGGGCAGGCATATTTCATTCCTCCTCGATCTTCTCCTTTGAAGGTACGTGAACCTCGATGGCGAACGGCTCGGGACAGGTGTAATAGCAGTTTCCGCAGCCTATGCATCCCTCCCCCGAATAGACGGCGAACCGGTAACCCCGAGAGTTCAGCTCCTCCCCGAGCGAAAGGACGTTGGAAGGACAGGCGACGATGCACCTCTCGCAGGCTTTGCACTCGATGGAGTTTATGACCGGATAGGGCTTGTCCTTATCCCGGATCTCGACCCTTCTGATCTTGCCGCTGATCGTCTTTGGAAGCTCGTCGACGAACTCGACGATCCTCGGGTACTTGTAGGGTGCAGTGGTCTTCTTGACGTGGTTTTGAAGCTCAACCTTCAGCTCCTCGGCGGCGGCATATCCCCTCGTCAGAACCACCGTCGCCTTCACCACCTGCCCTCTCAGCTTGTCAGGAACTCCCGTGATGGCGCACTCCAGGACCGCAGGGTGAGAGAGGAGGGCGCTCTCCACCTCGAAGGGTCCGACCCGGTAACCAGAGCTCTTTATGATGTCGTCGGCCCGTCCGACGAACCAGAAGTAGCCGTCTTCGTCGACCCAGGCCATATCCCCGGTGTGATAATAGTCGTCGTGCCAGGTGTTCCTCATCTTCTCGGGGTCGAGGTGGTAGTCGACGAAGAGGCCGATGGGCTTTCCTTTGTCGGTCTTGATCACGATCTCCCCCTCCTCGCCGACGTCGCAGACTTTGTCGTTTCTGTCCACCAGGACGATATCGTAACCTGGCGAGGGTTTTCCCATCGACCCAGGCTTCGGGTTCATCCAGGGGTAGTTGGCGATGGCGACGACCGTCTCGGTCTGGCCGAACCCCTCCATCAGCCGGAGGCCCGTAGTCTCCAGAAACTTGTCATAGATCGTCGGGTTGAGAGGCTCACCGGCGGTGACGGCGTACTTGAGGGTCGAGAAGTCGTACCTGGACATGTCCTCCTTGATCATGAAACGATAGATGGTGGGAGGAGCACAGAAGGTGGTGACGCCGTACTTGGAGGCGTTCTCCATCATCCTTGCGGCGTCGAACCGGTCGTAGTCGTAGACGAAGACCGCCGATCCCGCGATCCACTGGCCGTAGAGCTTCCCCCAGACGGCCTTCCCCCATCCAGTGTCGGCGACGGTGTAGTGGAGGCCGTCGTCCTCGACGTTCTGCCAGTAGTGGGCGGTCAGGATGTGGCCCAATGCGTAGGTCTGATCGTGGTTCACCATCTTCGGGTTTCCGGTGGTGCCGCTGGTGAAGTAGGCCAGGAGGATGTCTGTGCTCTTCGTCACGCCTTCGCCCTCGGGCCTCTTGAAGTCCGACGATGCGGCTTTCAGTTCATTTCGGAGGTTGATCCAGCCATCCCTCTCGCCGGTTCCCACGAAGGCCTTCAAAACCTTGCCGTTTGCAAGCTCCTGGCAGGCGCCGTCCACCTCCGCGGGGACGCCCTCGTCCTCGATGGTGACGAGCATCTTGAGGTCGGCCCTTCTTATCCGGTAGACGATATCCTTCTTCTTGAGCATGTGAGTTGCGGGGATGGCCACGGCCCCGATCTTGTGCAGGCCGATCATGCAGATCCAAAACTCATATCTGCTCTTGAGAGAGAGCATAACGGCGTCGCCCTTTTTAATTCCGCGACCGGAAAAGAAGTTTGCAGCCTTGTCGCTTAGAAGTTTCATCTCCCCGAAGGGGATGATCTTCTCCTCGCCTAGGTCGTTGCACCAGACGAGAGCGATTTTGTCCGGGTCGTCTTTCGCATAGACGTCTACCACGTCGAAGGCGAAGTTGAAGTTCTCGGGCACCGTTATCTTGAAGTTCTCTTTGAAATCCTCGTAAGACTCGAAATCTGTCCTTGGGACGAACCTATCCAGTAAAGACGACATTTTAAGATCCTCTTTCTGCTGTTACATCACCACGACGAGCATCTTTGCAGGCTTGTCGTTTTGGGCCTCCATAGCATGTTTGTATGACGAATCGAAGAATATCGAGTCGCCTTCGTTCAGGATTATCTCGTGATCGTGAATGGAGAACTTGAGGGACCCCTCCAGGACGTAATCGAACTCCTGGCCAGGATGGCTGTAGGCTGAGGGCTTATCCGTTCTCGGCTCGATGGTGACGATGAAAAGCTCGACCTTCTAGCGGAGGAACTTTCCTGCCAGGCTCTGGTACCTATACTGCTTCCTCCGCTCCACCTCGACCCCCTCGCCCTTCCTGGTAACCGTGAATACCCGCATCCTCGGCTCTTCGCCGGTGAGAAGGAGGTTCATGTCGATGTCGAGCTTCTGTCCGATCTCGATGAGCTTGCTTGCTGGAATGTCCGTCTTCCCATCCTCGTAGCAGGTGTAGGTCTCCAGCGGCACCTTCAAGTGCTCTGCCATCTCCTCAGCCGTCACCTTGGACAGCTCCCGCATCTCGCGAATCCGGGATGCGATCTCCTCAATCGTCTCCGCCATGCCGATTCACCAACTGATCCTCGATATGCCTATGATATATATCCTCTACCACTCGTCCGATAACAAGACGCCGATAAAAATCGATCTCGGGTTTCGGCGTCCTTTTGAGAGGGGCTTAAAGGCCGACCTCAACCTATTAATAAACCCCAGCCCTTGATTAAGTCAAGATGGAGCCTTTTGAGTATCTGGAACATACCGCCGACGTGAAGTTTAAAGCCCGCGGCCGAAGCCTGGAGGAGACCTTCGAGAACGCCGCTCTTGCGATGCTGGGTGCCATGATCGACCCCGCCACCGTGAAGGCCGAAGAGACGTGGCCCATCGAGATCGAGTCGGAGAGCCTGGAGGGGCTACTCTACGAATGGCTCTCTGAGATACTATATCTCTTCGACGTGGAGCTAGCCGTCTTCTCGAGGTTCGATGTGAAGCTTGAAGAGGATGAAGGGGGCTGGCGGCTTTCAGGAAAGGTGGGCGGCGAGAGGGTGGACCCCGAAAGGCACTTCTTCGAGACGGAGGTGAAGGCGGTCACCCTCCACCAGTTCGAGATCAAAAAAGTGGCGGGAGACGGGGGAGAAGAGATCTGGACCGCTCAGGTGGTCTTAGACGTTTGAGGTGATACCATGCTGAAGAAGGTTGATGATTACGTCTTTGAGGTGCCGATGGACCACCAGAAGGGAATGCGCGTCCCTGGAAGGATATTCATCTCCGATAAGCTCCTCGCGCAGGTGGAGCCTGGGACGATCGACCAAGTGGCGAACGTCGCCACCCTCCCCGGCATAGTCAAATGCTCGATGGCGATGCCCGACGCCCATCTCGGCTACGGATTTCCCATCGGAGGCGTTGCGGCCTTCCGGGAAGAGGATGGAGTGATAAGCCCCGGTGGCGTTGGGTTCGACATAAACTGCGGCGTCCGGCTGCTCCGATCCGACCTCCGGTCGGAGGATGTGGCTCCGATGATATCAAACCTCGTCGAAGACCTCTTCCACGACGTCCCCTCCGGCGTCGGGGCCAAGGGAAGGCTCCGGGTCTCAGAGCACGAACTCGACGAGGCCTTCACCCGAGGGGCGGCCTGGGCGGTGGAGGCTGGTTTTGGGGTCGATGAGGACCTGGAACACTGCGAGGAGAACGGCAGGCTTGAGGGCGCAATGCCGAACCAGGTGAGCCTCAAGGCGAGGAAGAGGGGCAGGCCCCAGCTCGGGACCCTGGGGAGCGGAAACCACTTCCTGGAGATCCAAAAGGTAGACAGGATCTTCGATGAGGATCTCGCAAAGAGGTTCGGCCTCTTCGAGGGGCAGATCACCGTCATGATCCACTGCGGGTCGAGGGGGGCTGGTCACCAGATCTGTACCGACCACCTCCAAGTCCTGAGCAAGGCGGTCAAAAAGTACGGGATCGAACTTCCGGACAAACAGCTCGCCTGCGCTCCTCTGGGGACGCCCGAGGCCGAGAACTACTTCGGAGCCATGGCGGCGGCCGCCAACTACGCCTGGGCCAACCGCCAGATCATCTCAGCCTGGACGAGGGAGGTATTCGAGAGGTACTTCGACAACGCAAAACTCGACCTCGTCTACGACGTCGCCCACAACATCGCAAAGGCGGAGGAGCACACCGTCGACGGATTAAAGGAACGGCTCTATGTCCATCGGAAGGGGGCGACTAGGGCTTTTGGCCCTGGAAGGCCTGAGATCCCGATGGTCTACCGGGACGTGGGCCAGCCGGTCATCATACCAGGAAGCATGGGCACCCCATCTTACGTCCTCTGCGGGAGCCGGGGCGCGATGAAGCTCACCTTCGGAAGTGCATGCCACGGGGCTGGGAGGATTATGTCCAGAACTCAGGCGAAGAAGACCTACGCCGGAACTGAGGTGAAGGACGTTCTGACCCGGCGCGGGATCAAGGTGATGGCGACCTCCCCGAAGATGCTGGCCGAGGAGGCTCCCGAGGTCTACAAGCCGAGCGACGAGGTCGTCGACGTCGTCCACAACCTCGACATAGCGAGAAAGGTGGCGAGGGTCGTGCCCCTGGGAGTCTCCAAAGGATGAGGCTCCGGGTCGTCCTGGTGGAGCCGATCTACGAGGGGAACGTCGGCTCCGTGGCGAGGGCGATGAAGAATTTCGGCTTCAGAGATCTCGTCCTCGTCCGCCCCTGCAAGATCGGGGATTTCGGCTTCGCCATGGCCTCTCACGCGAAGGACATAATAGAAGGAGCGAAGGTCGTCGAGAGCCTCGAAGAGGCAGTGGCGGGCGCAAACCTCGTCGTCGGAACCACGGGGGTTCGGGGCCTCTCCACCGACCGCCACCTGAGGGTCCCGAGCCTCAGTCCCCGAGAATTGGCCGAAAGGCTCCAGGGAACGGATGGGGAGGTGGCGCTCCTCCTGGGGAGAGAAGACGACGGCCTCTCCCGGGAGGAACTCGTTGACTGCGATATCGTCGTCTCGATCCCCACTGGCTGCGAGTATCCGATAATGAACCTATCCCATGCCGCTGCCGTCCTCTTCTACGAGCTATCCCAGGTGGAACCCGGCTACCTCGACTTGGCGAGCCCCGAGAACCTCGCCCACCTCCTCGACTACTTCCGGGCCGCCCTGTCGGAGTCGGAGTACCACCAGCACAAGATCGAAAAGACGATGCTGATGCTGAAGAGGATCTTCGGGAGGGCGAGGCTCACCGACCGGGAGGTCCAGACCCTCCACGGGGTCGTTCGAAACCTCCGGTGGGGGGCGGAACACCGAGGCTGCGAGTTCGAAGAAGATGGTGCCGTCCAAGAAGCTGAGGGCGAAGAGCTGCCGGAAAAATAGGAGGTTTGATGGGGCCTGCGCCTTCAGCCCCATCAGACCCAAAATCTCGAAGATCCGATTTGTGATCAGGCGTTGACGACGTAGGTCCCGGCGATCTTATCGTGCCATCCCTGCTTCTTCTTGTCGATGAGGATCCAGATGAATCCGAGGTCGAATACCATTCCAGATATCATCATTCCGATCAACCTCAATAGGCCCTTGCCGTATCCTATCGAAGATCTCCCGTCAGTTCCTATCAGCCTTATTTTCATCGCTTTCATCCCCGGAGTTTGGCCATTTCCAAAGAAGTATGTAAAGTATCCTAGCCAAAATAACATATATAAGAAAAATATTATGATTACAACACCATCAGAATGTATGCCTAATATCCATAGTAGAGGCATTAAAATTAACCAAATAACAACTAAAATTAAATAGTCAATCAGGTAAGAAATAAACCTAGATCCAACGCTTGCCAGATCTATGCGTATCTCCTCCTCATCTGTAATTATTTCTCCATCCATATTTCGATACCTCCAGAAAGTTATGTAATGGTTAGTTGTACAAAACTTGTATAAATAGTTTTCATACAAACGGGATTAACGATTGAAGTGAGGGATTATATATAATACATGATCAAAATACAGTCATTAAAGTCTCATACCACCGAAGACCACGGTGTGATTTTAGACATTAACTGGGAGGATGTGTTCTAAAAAGAATCCGGTCCAGGAAATCTCCTGGACTATTTCGGGACGTCTTCGATCACGCCTTGACGACGTAAGTCCCGGCGATCTTGTCGTGCCACCCCTGCTTCTTCTTGTCGATCAGGATCCAAATGTAGCCCAGGAGGATCACCACTGTCGAGATTATCATCCCGATCCACCGCAGAAAGCCCTTGCCGTATCCAACGGGATAAGTCCCATCGGTCCCGATCAGCTTTATTTTCATCGCCTTCATCCCTGGAGTCTGGCCGTTTCCGAAGAAATAGGTGTAGTAGGCCACTGAGACCAGGCCGCCCAAAAATAGGAGGATGCCTCCAACCGCCCCACCTACGCCAGCAGAAACGTAGTTTAGGACTGAGCCGATCACACCGACGATGATGCCGTCAATCAGGTATGAAATCAGCCTTGATCCAACGCTCGCGAGATCCAGGATCAGCTCCTCCCTCTCCACGACAATTTCTGTTTCCATCACCCTATACCTCCAAGATTGCTACTACTGGCTATTACATAACACCTATATAAATAATTATTCGTATTTTCGTTGAAGAGACAATGGAGCGAACGGAATTCATACTATAACTCAATATTATCAAAAGCAAGGTGATGAAAGATTCCGAGCATCGAAGGCGATGCTGTAAATTCAAAGGAAAAAATAAGAAGAGAGATCCCCCAAAAGGAAAGATCTCCGGCCCACCCTCAGCGAAGGTGGCGGGTCGAGGGGATCACCAGGACAATTTAGGAACTTCGTCGATTACGCCTTGACGACGTAGGTCCCAGCGATCTTGTCGTGCCACCCCTGCCGCTTCTTGTCGATCAGGATCCAGATGTAGCCCAGGAGAAATACCATCCCCGATATCTCCATCCCGACCCACCGGAAGAAGCCCTTTTTATAGCCGACCGGCTCGACCCCGTCCGCCCGGATCAGCTTTATCTCCACCAGCTTCATCCCCGGCGTCTGGCCATTCCCGAAGAAGTAGGTGAAGTACCCTATCCCGATCGCCGCCATGAGGATGTAAACCACATAAAAGGCGGTCGAGAAGTCACCGCCAGCGGTCGCCTCATCTTCAATTTGGACTCCGAAAAGAAAGATCAGAGCGATGTAGATTACGCTCAAGACCACAACGTCCACCAGGTAAGAGGCCAACCTCTGCCCGACGCCTGCAAGATCCAGATCCGCTTTGTCTAATTGGGAAACGTCTTCATCCATTTTCAACCACCAGCAGAAGATCTCTGGGAGCAGGTTACGACTCGCAGATATAAATAATTATTACATATAGAATTGAGGGCGGATGAAAAGAGATCAGTAAATGGCGGTCGGGACGAGAATAGGTCGCGCGAGAAAAAAGACGGGTGGCTGAGAGGTCATACCTCCCAGGCCGCGATCACCTTCTCGATGTTCACGTAGTCTCTTCTTCCCTCGTTCTCCAGGACCAGGACGCCGTCGGCGGAACCCACGACCTTGCCGCGAAGCCGCTGGTTTTCATTACCTCCGAAGTAGACCTCAATCTCTTTGGCGTAGAGATGCTCTGATACGAATTTGTCCATCATGGCACATTCACCTCAAATAAGCTCTTTGGCAATAACACGGCATTAAACTAGATATAATTTGTGGTTAAAATAGGAATTCGGCATAAAATCAGAAAAAATGAGCTAAAATTTAAATCAGCTTGATTAAATGATGTTAACTCAGGTCAACCAGGGTTGATGATCTGAAAATCTTTCTCCAAGTCAAGTCGAGTTTAAAAATCGGAAGGTGGGGAGGAGACATCCTGCAGGCCCGCCATTCAATCGGAGATCCCCCGCATGACGCGCATCACCTGATCTAGCTGATGGAGGGGGTGCGGCGGCGTGACGGCGCCTGAGAGACGTACCGGAAGAAATGGCGTTAAACCACAAACCAAGATCAAATAAGATATTTTAGGACATAAAACCGGTTTAGATTCAATTCAAGCTAAAACTGAACGGTTATAAACGGATAAACGGTATTCAAACTCGTACTGTTCTGGATCTTTCGGCTCTAATTTTAACTATCGTTCAGGCAGTGGAGAGCTTCAGCAGGAAGGCGCTGCCGGACCTGCAGCAAAGCCGTCCTCAAACTGCGGGAGTGGGCCCGGATCGGTCCACATCCCCCCGAGGTGAATATCGATGATGAAAAACATGACCGTTCCCGAATCCGCCACCGGACCATCTGCAACGCCGACGAAGACCGTCTTTGTCAAGAGCGGTTTTGCCCTGGGACCAGCTGGATCCTTCTTCAAGTCGGCTCGGCCCCTCAAGATAGAGATCGAAGGTCTGAGGCTTCTTGGCCCCGCCAGGATCGACGACCTCATGCGGAGCAGAACGAGCTTCGAAGAGGTCAAGATGCTGATCGAAGAGAAAGCAGATCCCTCCTACATCTACCGGGGCAAGATCAGGATCGAGAACGAATACTACAGTCTGGTGGACCTGGACTATAGATGCCAAAACTCCGAGACGATCTTGAGGGCCAACCTGGCCGACGACCTGGCAGATCTTCGGGAAGGCGACGGGGGCCTCTCAGAACCGGATAGCATAGACAGATTCATCGGACATATCGAGATGAGAGAAGGGGGCGACGACTCCGGCGGCAGCCTCGTCATAAGCCAGGGGATTCTCAGCGGCAGATACTCAATCCACCTGGATTCGGCTTATGGGAGTTAATCACCATGAATACCACTAGAGGCTCGATAGACAAAGCGGCGGTCGTATCCACCATGGCGACGGCCAGCCACAATCTTTGTCGCCATCCAGTTTTTGGACAGATCGAAGACGGCCAGCCCGCCCCGAAAGCTCTTTGGCGATGCGCACCGCTCAGCATCCCTCTTCTCCCTTTGACCAGATCGCCAGAGGGCCGGGAACGTGAGGTTGGACTGCTGAAGAATCAAACCACTATCCATCTGATTAAGACGGCGTTCTGAAAACAGGAGTGTGACGAAATAATGAGACTGAAAACGATCTGTACACTGCTACTGCTGGCGACCATATCAATGCCGATGGTATGCGGCCAAGAGACTGCAGAGGAATGGCTGGAGGAAGGCAACTCCCTCTATATCCAGGGAGACTACGATGGGGCGATCTCCGCCTTCGACGAGGCAATAAATATCGACCCAGAATATGCTCTGGCCTGGAATAACAAGGGGAACGTCCTCAATTTCCAGGGCAATTACGATGACGCGATCTCCGCCTTCGACGAGGCCATAAATCTCGATCCCGAGTTCGCCATGGCCTGGAACAACAAGGGCATTGCCTACTACTACCAGGGCGAGTACGATGAGGCGATCTCTGCATACGAAGAGGCGATAAGCCTGGACTCCGGATATGCCGACGCCTGGAACAACAAAGGCAACGCTCTCTATTCCCTGGGGGATTACGACGAGGCGATCTCCGCCTACGAAGAGGCGATAAACCTAGATCCCGAGATGGCCACAGCCTGGTATAACAAAGGCAACGCCCTCTGTTCCCTGGAAGATTACGATGGAGCAGTCCAGGCTTATGACGAGGCCATAGACCTCTATCCCGAATACGCCTATGCCTGGAACAACAAGGGCATAGCTCTCGAAGCCCTCGGCAAAACCTCCGAAGCAGAGGAGGCATACGACAGGGCCCAGGAACTGTGGTCAGGTGAGGACTGAGGGCAACCTCCTCCCCATCCCCACCCGCCAACCAACTTTTATTGTATGATATTTAGTTTTAAAACGGGATCGGATTTTCTAATATAGCCTTTTGATGGTCACAATCAAGGGCACTCATTTTCTTGAGGCAAAAAGGGCACGGAAAGCCCCCCGGACCGTCTCGTATCTATCTTTCGCATCCATCCCCGATCTTCAGACCACCCCCAGCTTTGCACCCCCTATTATGAATCAGCTCTTGATTCCGTCCCACACGGCGTTTCCCCTTTTATGGGACTGGATTGAGATGGCCCAGAGAAGATGAGCGCGATAGACGATCACTGAGGCCCTGCAGGAGGCTGAGAAACGAAGGGGGGATGAAAGCCCGAAGATGGAGAAGAAAGAGGATAAACGATAGACGCGATGAAGCAGGTGGCCTGACAATTAACGATAAACTCGATGCCGACTTTGACCCCGTGGATTCTGTCAAAGCTGGAGATTTTGACGAACGCGAACCGGACTCCTTGTGTTGGCCTGGATGACGGTATGAGAAATGCCCGCGTAAAGACGGCATAATATTTTGGTCTGATCGGCGAAGCCCTGCCGTCAAGATGGTGGCGTCTCAGAGACATAACGTACAAAAACGAGATAGAACAACAAAATAATACGAATTAATGCGTTTTAGAAGAGAATAAACGGTTAAATCAATTTAAAACTAAAACTGAACGGTTATGTACGGATAAACGCCGGTCAAACGTCCACCGTTCGGGATCTTTCGGCTCTAATCTTAACTACCGTTCAGGCAGGGAGGGCTTCATGAGGATGGCGCTGGCCAAACCTCCAGCAAGCCGTCCTCTATAGTGAGGTATAGGAAATGAGACACGTAAAGCCGTTAATAACCCTGGCGTTGGCCTGCCTTCTGGCGGTGCCAGCCATGGCCCAGAACGGAAATGCCGGAACTGGAGGTATGTTTGATCAGTTTGGTCTGACCGACGAACAGATGGCCACCACAACCTTGGGCGAGTTGAAGGATCTCGTCAAGGATCAGAATAACCAGCCCGGATCGAACTGTGCCAACGGAGCCATGGGACCCCAGGGCAACATGGCCGGAATGGCCGGAGCCAACGGTAACATGATGAGTGCTCAGGCTCCCCAGCAGGGCAACAACATGATGGCAGGTGCCAACAGTAACATGCCCAACATGAACCAAGCCATGGGACCCCAGGGCAACATGGCCGGAATGGCCGGTACGGATGGCAACAACATGATGGGCGCTCAGGCTCCCCAGCAGGGCAACAATATGATGGGCGCTCAGGCTCCCCAGGGCAACAACATGATGGGTGCTCAGGCCCCCCAGGGCTGTATCTTCGGAATGGGCGGAGCAAACTGTAACATGATGGGCGCTCAGGCCCCCCAGGGCAACATGCAGGGAGGGAACGGCGCTGGCCCCCAGCAGCAGAATATGGGTTTCATGAACGCACCCAACACTGGCGCTCAGGGACAAAACCCGTAGTCGGGAATATGCGTATCAGGCGACTGATCCCCGATTAGATCAGGTCTCAAAAAGAAGGACGTGGGCCGGCAACGGCCCACTTCCCGAGACCTGAGACGACAAAAAACGACAAGAAACACGATAGAAACATGACAATTCCTGAACCCATGATCGGCTCATCTGCCGCCCCGACGGAGGCGGTCACCGTCATAAGCGGCTTTGCTCTGGGGCCGGAAGGGTCCCCCTTCAAATCAGCCCGAACCCTCAGGATAGAGATCGAGGGGATAAGGCTTCGTAGTCCCTCCCGGGTCAAAAAAGCCCCACAAGAGAGAAAAGGCATCCATGAAGCCAACAAGCTGATCGAAGAAAAGCCTGATCCAACCTGCTTATCATACCATGGCGAAATTCAGATCGAGAAGGCTCATTACAGGTTGGTGGACATAGATATCAGGCGTCTGGATTCTGAGGTGGTCATGAAAGCTGGCCTGGCCGATATCCGCGATGGTGATGAAAGTTTCTCGCACCATATCAAAAAGGGCAACCTCATCGGAGAGATCGAGACGAAGGAGTGTGGCGGGACCGCCAAAGGCCATCTAGTGATTAACCAAGGGATATTCAGTGGCAGGTACACAGTACGTCTGGACGCGCCGGTTGGAGGGGGCGAATAATTTTTGAAACATATGAAACTGTCTAGTGTCGCTATAATCTTGGTTATTTTGTCAGCGTTTGTAATCAGCGCTTGCGTATCCCAAGCTCAAGACGGTGGTAGCAGCCAACAGGATCAGAAAAAACCAAACCAGGTAAACGCGAGTCAACAGCAACAGCAACAACCATCATCTGGGCAGCAACAATCTGGGCAGCAACAATCTGGGCAGCAACAATCTGGGCAGCAACAATCTGGGCAGCAACAATCTGGGCAGCAACAATCTGGGCAGCAACAATCTGGGCAGCAACAATC
>Ga0116162_10002114_pt1 | contig 12497 bp, 5 predicted proteins | sample AD_UKC105_MetaG_FD_89875 | JGI IMG/M metagenome (GOLD analysis project Ga0116162, IMG submission 89875) | Active sludge microbial communities of municipal wastewater-treating anaerobic digesters from Hong Kong - AD_UKC105_MetaG | ecosystem: Engineered > Bioreactor > Anaerobic > Digestate... | reverse complement strand
TGCACCCAAAAGCGCAAAGGAGATACTTGAGGTTCCCGAAGATTTTGAAACATTTGGCCGCCCTATGATTTACCTGGCATGGCTTTATGCAAACAACTTTCTCGAATTTCACGAGGGCAATGCACACCCGGTTGAAGGTTTCGACATTAACTATGAGGATTACGAACTTGAGGATGGCGGTTATAACCTTCGCATCACTATCGAAGATCATAATTTTGATGAAATAGTTCACCTACTGAGGGGGGCGTTTTAACAATACCAACCTTTATATTAAGCAATGCTTAATAGCATCAAAACATTATATCTGATTATTTAAGTTTTTGGATAACTTTGAGAGTATAGCTTAATAAAACATTTAACTAAGTGAATAGTATTCCCGTAATAGATCTTTTTGCAGGACCAGGGGGCTTAGCCGAAGGATTTTCATCTGTACTTGATGAAAAATGCAATAGGGTTTTTAATATAAAACTATCAGTTGAGAAGGATGAGAATGCTCACAAGACACTTCTGCTTAGAAGTTTCTGTCGTCAATTCCCAGTAGGCGAACTTCCTAAAGAATATTATGCTATGTTAAAGGAAAGAATATTGGATGAACGTGAAAAAAAAATAAAAAATCTTTACAATTTATATTCAAAAGAATACAATGAAGCCAACCAAGAAGCATGGCATGCAGAACTCGGGAATAAAGATTTTCCACCTGAACTTGTTGATAAAAGAATAATCGAAGCACTAAATGGACATGAAAAATGGTTGTTAATTGGAGGGCCTCCGTGTCAAGCATACTCGATGGCTGGTAGATCAAGAGTTGGCGGAATAGATGAAAAGGATCATCGAGTTTATTTGTACAAGGAATATCTTAGAATAATTGCATTTCACCAACCATCAGTATTTGTAATGGAAAACGTCAAGGGGCTTCTCTCTGCAAAAGTAAATGGAGAAAAAGTATTTGACTGGATATTAAATGACTTAAAAATGCCATCATCAGTGTTTCCTGATTCAAAAAGTAAAAACTATAAAATATATTCTTTTGTAAAAAAAGAAATCTTGGATGATAGGGATTATTTGATTAAAACAGAAAAATATGGAATTCCTCAAAAGAGACATCGGGTAATCTTGCTTGGTGTTAGAGAAGATATAAATTTAATACCAGATATAATTAAAAGTAAGAAACAAGTATCACTCGAAAGTGTAATTGGAAATTTACCAAAACTAAGAAGTGTAATCAATAGAAAATTTGATCGATTTGAGGTTAGAAAAAATAAAAAGAAAAGATATTACATAAATTTAATTGATAACAATTTTTTATGGGAAGAAAGTATTAATGTTTTCGCTAAAGATATACTTACGTGGACAGGTTTTAAAGATTGCAAGTCAATGAATCTTTTGAAATGCCCCAATGATGGTGTTGGATCTGAATACGTTTTTGCAAAAAATACATTAAGCCAAAATCATCCTTTATACAACTGGTACACAGATGATAACCTCGACGGATTGCCTAATCATGAATCCAGAAGTCATCTTCAGGAAGACTTAAAAAGATATTTATTTGCAGCATTATATACAAGTATCAACAAGAAATTTCCTAGGATGAAAGACTATGCTGAGCATAATAAAGCTTTAATACCAGACCATGAAAGTGCTCAAACGGGTAAGTTTGCTGATAGGTTTCGAGTACAGGTACCAGATGAACCAGCCACGACAGTAACCAGTCATATCTCAAAAGATGGACATTATTTTATACATTATGATCCAGAGCAATGTCGGAGTTTAACTGTTAGAGAAGCAGCAAGAATCCAAACATTCCCCGACAATTACCTTTTCTGTGGTAGTAGAACACAACAATTTCACCAAGTAGGAAATGCTGTGCCACCATATTTAGCAAAACAATTAGCAGAAGTTGTATTTAAAATATTCTCAGATGAAAGAATTATATAAACATTTTCAAAATAAAATATATTTTGAATCAGACATTAATCTAAGTCCTATCTCGCTAGTATCTATTGGTGTTGCAAAATATTATTGTGAAAAAATACATAATGATGAAATTCCCAAAAAACCACTTTTTTTTTCATTTCCTTTAAAGCATTTGGGAAGTCTTTGGTTAAGTACCGGTCTTTTAACCCAATTTTTTGTTGATGATTTTTGTTTAAAAAGTGAAGAACACTATAAAAACCTAAATCTTAAGAAAGGAACAAAAATTGAAATTTTTAATACAATTGCAGAAGTACAAGGGTTTTATGAAAATGGGCCTGTAATAAAGTTTAAAGATACTGGTGGAGTTCAACTAAATGAAAGATATCTAAGTAATATAAATCTTTGTCCAAAAAACAGAACTTGTTTAAATAAACATAATCTTTATGCTAAAAACAGAAAAGAATTTAAATCTAAATTAAATGCTATTTCGAAAATACTTGGAGCAAACTCTATAATAAATCCAAATATATTATCTTCAAAAGTTGTTTTAATAACAGGTAGAGGACAAACAGGGCAAATTATTGAGGGATTAAAAGAAAATTCCATTTATGATGAACCATTAGAAAAAATACTAAAAAAGGATGAAAATCTAATTATTAAGTCAAGTCTGGAGTTTTTAAAACCATTTTTTGTTAAAAAGGAGGAAAGCAAATTTGATGAATACACTTCAATGGTTAAGGATGTATTTGAAGAAGTTGAAGAAGAGGAAGACCCTAAAATTCAAATAATCAAAGATTGCATTCAAAATGATGAAATATTTACCAAACGTTTTAAAGAAGCATTATCTAGTTTAGAAGAAGATTTTCTGGATGAGGGTTATTTACATGAACTAATCGAAGAATTTCCTGAAATAAAAGAAGGCTTAGGTTATCTCCCTAAAGTTGTTATACTTAATGATGTAGAGCAGATAATTAACTATAAAGAAACAATAAATAATTTACTTGAAAATAAGATTCCCATAATCATTATTACAGATAAAAGTCCAAAATCAATAGTTATTAATAAAACAGAAGAAATAATAAATTCAACATGGCCAGATTGTTATAAATTTAATTGGGATAGAAGGAAAATAGAAGAACTTGTTTATGAAGGTGATTGCTTAGATAAAATGCTTTGGGAAAGTTGCTTAAGATATTGCAAACAAACTATCAACTTTAAATCATATGCTAATAAACTCGAAGATGATTTTACTTCTATAAGGAGATACTTTTTGTCTGATGATCTTGAAAACTATGGTAAACTAAGATCTCTATACAGAAAGTATCTTGAACCTGCTATTGTATTATATAAAAATGATTCAGGTAAGGCTGGATCTGATTTTAATGAATTAGTAAATTCTTTTTTAACCCAATTTAAAAAAATTCAACATAATATTCCTAATAATATTGTAGCGCAGATTGATGATTATTTAAGAAAAATTAATGTGTCTTTGAATATTGAGAACGTAAAGCCTTTGAATTCGTTTCAAAACGTTTTCACTCAAAAGATTCGAATCGATTTAAAAAAATACACTGTACCTTCATTTCAACAATCTAAATCTTTAGAAAATGAAAATATTACTTTTCCAGGTTATCCTTTCGAAGAACTAAGAGGAAAATACTTCTACAATGCAGTTTTTAATGACATAATCCCAATAATTGATTTTATTGGTTGGTGTAAAGAAAGTCAATTAACTTATAATTATTTAGTCAAGGCAATTAGTGGTACTTGGATAACAGATAATTTCAATTCAATATTGTCTTCTAAACTAAGACAAAATAGCGAATACTCATTAAAATCTGAAATTAATAATAGAATTATTATTGAAGAATTTTCGCAAATTGTTGAACAAGACTTAATAGAATTTGAGCAGGGTGAAAAACAGTTAGCTGACTTCAGATATGACTCAATTAAAAAATCATCTTCTGATGCAGATATTGAATATTTAGTAAAAGTAAATGTAATAAATTTTTCTGATGATTCTTATTTTCTAGTTCCTCATACTGACCGTAATTCTAAAAAGTTTTTAATTAAAAACAGCCAGGGAAATATTACATTTACTGAAATTGAAGATTTGGAAGAAGGAGATATATTAATCAATCACAATATTGAAAAGGGTGAACTTATTAAACGAAATAGGTCCAATAATAAATATTCAAGTATCTTCAATTATCTAGATTTTTGGCGTGAAAAACTGGTTGTTCTTTATGAAAGATCTAATAAAAGCATTGATCTCATGAAAAAAGAACTGGAAGGCACCAAAAACACTTTAAATCTTGAACGAGCAAATCCATCAGAATTAAATATTAGAAGGTGGCTTAGTGATCATAACATGTATGCTCCTATAAACGAAAATCTTATAATGATTCTCTCAAGTGTATTAGGGGGAAAAATAGATTTTGAATTGAATCAGGTAATTAATGCACAAAAAAGTGCAAAAAAATTAACTAGAAATCTTAAAAATAAATTTCGAGACAAATTAACAAGCGAACTTACAAATAAAGATTCATTATTAGACGATGATTTTATTATGGAATTAGATGGTATAGAGATTTTTGTTCAAACTAAAATCATTTCAAGTATTGAATTTCGAGATGACTTGGAAGTAGAATACTCATACACATACAAAATCTTATGCTAATACCTGACAAAATAGAAGAAAAAGCATCAACTGGAGAGAAAATAATTCTTCATAAGTTTAGAACGGAGGCTTCTTCACATCAATATTTCGTTTTACATTCATTGTTTATTGCCAAACATTTAAAGACTGTTTCTGGAGAACTTGATTTTCTCGTTCTTGCACCAGGGAAAGGGATCTTTTCACTCGAAGTGAAACATGGTGATGTAAAAAGAGAAGGTGGTATTTGGTATTTTAAGAATCGATATGGTCAACTAAATACATCAACAAAAGGACCATTTAGACAAGTGAGTGATACTATGCACTCTTTAAGAAAGTATATTATTGATAAAGTGTCGGACAATCCTAAAAAACTTGAAAGATATAATAAAATCTTATTCGGTTATGGTGTTATATTCTCAGGACTTGATTATATCCCAGAAGAATTAGGCCCTGAAGCTGAATCTTGGATGGTTTATACACGGTACTTAATCAGACGCTCACCAGTCAGCATATATATTGAAAACCTTTATAGAGGTTGGGTTAATAAATTTGAAAACAACCCTAGATTTAATATTAATGAATGTACTCCAACTCAAAATGAATGTGAAGATATTGTTCGTCTGTTACGAGGTGATTTTGATTACAAATATTCAGAAATTAATAAGGTTATTGACGAGGAGTATCGGATTGAGCAATTTACAAAAGAACAATTCGAAATATTAAACTTTGCAGATAATAATCTCAGATGTTTGTTTGAAGGTGCGGCAGGGACAGGAAAAACGATTATGGCACTGGAAATGGCCAAAAAAGCTATTTATTCTGGCAAAAAGGTTGCTTTATTTTCTTTTAATGCACAATTGGGAAAAAAACTTGCACAAGATCTAAAAGAACTTGGTGAAGATAAAAGTGGAAGATATTATGCTGGTAATATTGATTCTTTTCTGCTACAAAATACTACAGCAGAGGTCCCTCTGGATGAAAATGAGCATAAAGAGTTTTTTTCAGAACAATTGCCGATTGAATTCTTACTGGACACTGAAAAAATGCCAGAGGAAGACAAGTTTGATTTATTAATTGTTGATGAAGCACAGGACATAATTACTGCTAACTATTTAGAAGTAATGGATTCAATATTGAAAGGTGGAATCAAAAACGGACAGTGGTCAATGTTTGGAGATTTTACTAATCAGGCAATTTATTTAAACGACCCCTCAGAGGCAATTGAATTATTACGAAAAAGGGCTTGTTTTTCCATAGCGCCTAAACTAAATGTGAATTGCAGAAATACTGCCCAAATTGCAAAACAGAATACATTGATGTCTGGCATTGATTTACCATTGGGTTTAAAAAACATGCCTACTGGCAAAGGCATTTCTAATTATTTCCCGAAAAATAAGTTAGGTGAAAAATTGGATGAGATAATTGATGGTTTGAAAAAAACAATATCACTTGAGAAAATAACGGTACTATCACCTTATAAATATGAAAACTCAGGAATTGATGGCTCAAAGTACCTTTCAAATAGCAAGGTAGCCTTTTCTACAATTCAATCTTTTAAGGGATTGGAAAATACAGCAATCATATTAACCGGATTTAAAGAATTGGATTCTGAAAAGGCCAAGCGTTTATTATACGTGGGGATATCAAGAGCAAGGATTCATTTAAGTATTGTCTTAGACAATAAGTTAGAGTCAGAGTATCAAAAGCTTCTAAATCATTATATTCACAAAATACTTGATTATGGAAATTAGAAATGATGATTATTTAAGAAAAAAACTCTATGATAGTTTGGTGACTGAAATTATTGGTCCAGATCCTGAAAATCCCTATAAAGATAAAGATACGGGTGAAGAACTATTATTGTCCGATGTGCATGGATCTCCCGATTCAAAATATGGGGCTGGAATTTTATTTACTCAAAGGATAAGAGAATCAGTTAATGATGAATCTAGCGAGGAAGAAATATCCGTTGATAATGAGGAGTTCACATTTAACGAAGAGGATGAAAATAATACAGAGAACAACAATGATTATAGAAATCCTTATACAAGTTCCTCGGATATAGAAATTACCAATGATCCAGTAGATTTAGCCAATCAGTACAAGCAATGTGCGATGGGATTTACATTCAGGGTAAAAGCCAGTAGCGATAAATTAAATGTGAAGATCAAAGTTCAGGCTGCTTCCTATAAAAAAAATTTGGAAACGATACAGCAACGTTTTGTGAGAAATGGTGAAATAATTCCTGCAACTAAAAATGACGGTACTACACCAATAATGAAAAACTATTGGAAACGAATTCCTTTTATAATTGAACCAATCTCTATTAATTTAAAGGATATTGAAAGTAGTAAAGAGTTTGAGATTAAAAAAGATAGTGATGGAAATAAATGGTTAGATTTAGTCATTGTAAATCGAACTCCACTAAGAGATAAAGAAGAAAATATTTTAACATTTACTGTTACAATTATAAACAGAAAGGAGGCTTCGCATAACGATAGTCATTGGTATTTATATCAATGTGGAATCAATCTTGAGTCCGAGCAGAAAATTATATATCCCTATCAAGAAAAAAGAAAGCAAACAGACACCAGTGAAGAAGATATGCTGGCGATGTTGTATAAAAAAAAGCCAGTTTACGCAATAGGTCATGGCTGTTCTGCTCAATGGAAAATGAAAGGTGATAAAGTGGAGCAGATTTACACATCGCATATTCCTTTTTTTGAGATGCCGCAGATTGCACCAACTAATGAAGTTGAAATCAGTATGTTCAACCTTTCAGATATTGGTAATTGGCAAAAAGGATTGGCAAGCCTTAAAGAATTGAGAGAAAAATATAGAAAATGGATTGATGATTTAAAGAAAGAAATTAAACAACTCGATAGTATATTTTTAGAATCTGCTAATAATAATTTAGAATCTATTGAACAAAATTATAAAAGAATTAATGAAGGAATAGAGTTATTATTAGATGAAAATGATAATTTAAAGGCTATTAAATGTTTTCAATGGATGAACCGGGCTATGCTTTGGCAACAACAACGGTCAAAAGTTGATCAACGTAAATGGATTAGAAAAGGAACAAGAAACAATTATAAATGGAAGTTAGAATCTCTTGCCAAAAACTTTAAGGAAGATGGAGGTTTTATTAGCTTAAAAGAATTTGATGCTTTAAGTAAGCCTGAAAAACCAATTGGAAGGTGGAGACCATTTCAACTGGCATTTGTTTTAATGAACCTAAAAGCATGTTGGGATGGAAAATTTGAAGATAGAAATATTGTTGATTTAATCTGGTTTCCAACAGGTGGAGGTAAAACCGAAGCATATTTGGGATTATGTGCATTTCAAATTTTCAGCCGCAGGATACAAGGTACAGGATTAAGAAAGGAAGATGTATTAGGTACTTCAATCTTGATGCGCTATACATTAAGGTTATTAACAGTTCAGCAATATGAGCGAGCTGCTTCTTTAATTTGTGGATGTGAATTAATCCGAGAAAAAAACAGAAAGCAACTTGGATATGAACCAATATCAATTGGTTTATGGGTAGGTGGAGCGAATACTCCAAATAAAAATAGTGATGGAGTCCAACATCTTAATCATTTACGTCAAAACAATAATGCTGAGTATAATTTTATTGTTATGAAATGTCCGTGTTGTGGTGCCCAAATTGGAAAAATTGATCACCCAACGAATGATGTAAGAGTTAAGGGTATCTTCAGAACAGATGGAAATAATGCGCGAACTTATTTTCAATGTGAAAATCCTCATTGTGAATTTAAAGATAAAGAACTACCCCTAACTGTTGTCGATGAAGAAATTTACAATCAAGCACCAACGCTCGTTTTGGGTACCGTTGATAAATTTGCTATGATACCATGGAATAAAGAGGCTGCTAAAATATTTGGCTTTAGAGAAAAAATACAGGAGAAAACATGGTCGCGTATAAAACCACCAGAATTGATTATTCAAGATGAGTTACACTTGATATCTGGTCCATTAGGCTCAATGGTTGGAATGTATGAAACAATGGTACAATCATTATGCAATAATTATGAATTGTCAGAGGCTCCTTTTTTACCAAAAATAGAAAACTTAAATAACTTTATTCCACCTAAAATTATTGCTTCATCAGCAACAATAAGCCGTTCTGCCGATCAGGTAAAAGCATTGTATGGTTCAGATAAACTTAACATATTCCCTCCGCAAGGTTTGGAATTTGGAAATACATGGTTCTCGCAAGAAAAAGAAATATCAAAAGAATCGCCCGGTAGATTATATATTGGTTTATGTGCTTTTCCAAATCAATCTGCACAAACTGCTATTGCCCGAGCCTACGCCCGTATTTTACAGAAAGTCTCATTATTGGAGGATGAGAATGATATTGATTATTACTGGACGCTATTAGGCTTTTTTAATAGCATCAGGGAACTAGGAGGGGCATCTTCTTTAATACATGGAGATATTAATGAGAGATTGAGTCAGATATACATTCGTGATTTGATAACTAAACGAAGAAGGTATTTAAAGGATACAGAATTAACCAGTAGGATTCCAAATTATGAAATACCAGTGATTTTAAAGGAACTTGAAGAAAAAAAATCTATTGATGTTTGCCTTGCAACAAATATGATAGCAACCGGAGTTGATATTTCTCGTTTGGGTTTAATGTTTATACATGGTCAACCTAAAACTACAGCTGAATATATACAGGCAAGTTCCCGTGTAGGTCGTGATGTTCCTAAAGGACCTGGTTTTGTAGTAACTATGTATAGTCCGTCTAAACCTCGTGATAAATCGATATTTGAGCATTTTCAGGCATACCATTCACGTATTTATGCAAATGTAGAGCCTACTTCGGTAACTCCATTTACTGTAAATGTTAGAGAAAGAGCATTACATGCAGTAGTAATTGCATTGATTAGACATTTTTCTGATGGAAGAATGCGAGGTAATGATGCAGCAAGAACAGACCAATCAGATTTTAATCACCTAAAAAAACTAATTGAGAGAATAATTTTAGATAGAGTTGAAACAATAGATAATAATGAGTTTGAAGAAACAAATGCTATGTATTCTCAGTTCATAAGGGATTGGCAAGATAAAAACTTCGAGTATTATGGAGATGCAGCTAATCATATTATCAATGATCATCAAAAAGAACCGCTAATGTATTCTTTAGGTAGTGAAGTACCTAAAAGGATAATAGATAGTAAATCCAAACCGACACCAACCAGCATGCGCGGTGTGGACTCTGAATCAAATATTTCACTTATTAATGGTTAATTTTTACAGTCATGCCTAGAAGAAATATAAGAACAAGTCAATTAGTGGTTCCCTTTGGAATCGGTCAGATAATTAATTTTCCTAACGATGAATCATTAATGTTGGGTGGAATGCACTTATGGGATCAGCAGTTTAAATATGCCGGTGATGACAGGGATAATTATGACCTTACTAAATTTATTATTAAGGAATCTCGTTTACAAAAGCTTTTAAATGTGAATCATTTCAGAAAACCTTTTCCCTTTTTAGAAAAAAATAAAATTAATAAAAATATTTCAATGCCAGCGGTTAGGTTTCCTGGATGGCATTATTGTTTAAAATGTGGCAAGATGAGAAATATTGGTCTAATTCAACCTGATTTTTCATGTTCCAGTGAATGTGATGGAAAACTAATTCCAGTTCGTTTTATTGCAGTTTGTCAATTAGGACATATTCAGGATGTTCCATTTAAAGAATGGGTACATAAAGGTAAAAATTTTGACGAAAACTGTATTTTGAAGTATAATGCCAAATCAGGAGCAGGTGATTTGGCAAGTATTAAAATAAGTTGTTCTTGTGGTGCATGGCGTTCATTAGCAGGAATTATGAACGAGCATGCTTTAGCTAAAATAGGTTTAGCAATAGGAGAAGAACTTGATATGACCAAAAGAAATCCAAATGGACAATATTGTCGAGGAGAAAGACCCTGGTTAGGTTCAGAAGGAATAATAACACCTGTTAAATGTAATCAGGAACTTAGAGTTTTAATTAGAGGTGCTTCTAACGTTCATTATTCGCACATTGTATCAGCAATCTTCTTGCCACGTGGAATAAACTTAAATCCTGTTACATCAAGAATTATTGATGAGTATGGAATTGATAATTTAGTTGAAGATTTAAATCAGGATAATGGGGATGGACAATTTTTGCGCGCAATACTTAGAAGAAGACCTGAGGTTATTAATGGGTTAATTGAATTAGAAAAATTGTATATTGAAATAATTTCATATATAGAAGATAGTAATGAAAATAATGTTAAAGTAGACACAGAGATAGATGTTTTACAACTAAAAAAAGAAGAATACGATGTTTTAAAGAATGGCATAAATGTAGAAAATTACGATTTGAAAGCAGTACTTAAAGAAATCAATTCATATAAAGGTGCAGATTTTATTGGTAAATATTTTGATTGCATATCATTAATAGAAAAATTAAAAGAAACCAGAGTTTTTACTGGTTTTTCAAGAATTAACTCTATTGATGGAAGAACTATTGAAAACAGAAAAAGTGATTTAACATTAGGGGAAGTTATATGGCTCCCTGCAATGCAGGTATTTGGCGAAGGTATTTTTCTGAAATTTAAGGATGAAGTTATAGATGAATGGTTAAAAAAAATAGGAAGTTCATTTGATAGTCTTATTAATAGATATAGAGAAGCAAGAGATGGTGTAAATAGAGATAGGGATATAAATCCAGCCTTTTTGATGATGCACACATTTGCACATTTGATAATTAAGCGTTTATGTTTTAGTTGCGGTTATGGTTCTTCTGCATTAAGGGAGAGAATCTACTTTAGTTCTGAAAAAGAGACCCGCATGAACGGTATCCTTATTTATACTTCGTCTGGAGACTCCGAAGGTTCTATGGGCGGATTGGTAAGGCAAGGTAAAGAGCAGTTTTTATCTAAAAATATTAAAGACGCATTATTGGATGCGGAATGGTGTTCAGCAGACCCTGTCTGTTCCGATATTGGTCGTTCTGCTGGTCAAGGCCCAGATTCTGTTAATGGTGCTGCTTGTCATAATTGTGTTATAGTTCCAGAAACAAGTTGTGAAGAATATAACTGTTTATTAGACAGAGCGACTGTAATTACTTTAAACGATAGTAATATTCAAGGATTTTTTGATATTTCTAATTTTTAATTATGTTTTTCCATCCTCTTGCATCTTCCAATGCTGGTAAGGTTATGAGAATTCAATAACCAACCCAACATGCCAATTGGTAAGCATGGATTTTGCAGAACAGCTATTATAGCTAGAGATTATAATCAAGTTGGGTTTGGAATTGTTATATTTTCACCAACCTTTTTTTTGGGGTAAGAATGATGGCTTTTTAGAGTATTTTTGAGTAAAATAAGTAAAACTACAGCTTATGCAAACCAGAGATTTACTTTTATTTCACACAAAGGATAAGAAAATTAACATTTCGGTCTACTTTCAAAATGGCACTTTTTGGCTCACCCAAAAAACCATGGCTGAACTATTTGGTGTAGACCGTTCAGTTATTACCAAACATTTAAGCAATGTTTTTAAAATTGGTGAGTTATCGGAGGATCAAGTATGTGCAAAAATTGCACATACTGCTGATGATGGTAAAATCTATAATACACAATTTTATCGCCTCGAAGCAATTCTTGCAGTAGGTTACCGGGTTAATTCTGCACAAGCAACTGATTTTCGTAAATGGGTAACTCAAACTCTTAATGAGTTTATAATAAAAGGCTTTATTATTGACGATGAAAGGCTTAAACAGGGTGAAAATTTTGGGCAAGATTATTTTGATGAGTTGCTCGAGCGTATTCGGGAAATCCGGGCTAGCGAACGCAGGTTCTACCAGAAAATAACAGATTTGTACGCACTTAGTACTGATTATGATAAGC
>Ga0116162_10002111_pt1 | contig 12502 bp, 11 predicted proteins | sample AD_UKC105_MetaG_FD_89875 | JGI IMG/M metagenome (GOLD analysis project Ga0116162, IMG submission 89875) | Active sludge microbial communities of municipal wastewater-treating anaerobic digesters from Hong Kong - AD_UKC105_MetaG | ecosystem: Engineered > Bioreactor > Anaerobic > Digestate... | reverse complement strand
TGTTCGGCTTCGATGCGTCCGTGGAGGCATACCGCTATCGCTGCCCCGGGGACACGGCGCCGACCAATGCCGCCTGCTTTGCCGAGTTTGCCGGCCACCTTGACCGGTTCTTCCATGGCGAGCATCCGACACGGGTCACCTGGTATCGCCATGTGCCGGTGTTGCAGAGCGTACAGTCCGCACGCACCGTGTATACCGGCAACTACGTGTTTTCGCCGTCCGCGCTGGAGCAGTTTATCCCGTTCGCGCCGCTGCGCCTTCGCATGTCCGGCCCGACCATGGGGCGTCTGTTGCAGGCGCGCCTGGGAGAGCGGTTCGTCTCGGCTAATGTGCCGATGCTGCACGGGCGTACGCTGGATGAGACGCGTCGGTCAGAATTCCGACCTGGCGTGCACACGGCCGAGCAGCGGGTCGATCTGTGCGATGAGTTCGAGCGCCAGTTCTTTGGTGATGTCATGCTGTTTTCGATCGACCGGCTCATGGCCATGGGCGAGGTTCGTGGCGGCCTTTCGCGCGAGGGGATCGCGGCGGTGCGCGATGCCGTCGAGGACGATATGCGCGACCGGTACCGCCTCAAGCAGTCCGCGCTGGGCGAGCGTCTCGGACAATTGCGGGCGTTGCTTCATGATCCCCAGCAATGGTGGAGTCTCGGTCAGGTCGAGCCCGCCGCGCTGCGGTCGTTCGAGAGTTTCATCGACAATGTGGCGCACAATTTTGGTGTTGCTTCACCGTGTCTCGCGCGCACCGAAGATGTCGCGCGACGCGACCACTGGCGTAACCGCCAGCTCGATGCGATTGCGCACCTGGAGGCCGACCGGGAGGTGTGGCAGGCCGCATTGCAGCGGCTGCGCGACCGGGCCCTGTCATGACGCGGTGGCTGCGACTGTGGGCGCAGCGGCGACGTCATCCGCAGCGTTATGCCAGGCTGGCGCAGTTGCTGCCTGCACTGCGGCTTACCAGATCCGAACTGTTGCAACGGCAGCGGGCCGCTTTCGATGCCATCGCGCGCTACGCCGCCGCAAACACTGACTACTATGAAAGTCGTTTCGCATCGGCGATGCAGTCTGCCGGTCAATACCTGCTGCCCGGGGACCTGCCGATCCTGGAGAAGTCGGAAGTGGTCGCGCATCGCGATGCGCTGCTGGCACGCCAGTTTTCACCGCACAGCACCCGGCTGGGCCATACCGGTGGGTCCACCGGCAGCCCGTTGTCCTTCTATTGCGACGACGCCAAGCACGAGCTGATGTTGGCCGGGATGATGCGTGGCTTCATGCTGTCTGGCTGGCGACCCGGGCAGAAGCTGATGTACCTGTGGGGGGCGTCTCGAGACGTCGCCAGCAGCGGCATCTTCGGTGGCCCGCAACAACGTTGGCTGAGCAGTGAGATGACGGTGGCTGCTGTCGAGTACAGCGAACAACGCCTGTCCGCCTGGGTGCGCCTGATCCGTCGCTGGCGGCCGGTACTGCTTTATGGGTATGCATCGGCCTTGTCGGAGCTCGCGCGATTCGTTATCGACAGCCGATGTGTATTGCCCTCCCGCCTGCTCGGTGTCTATTCCACCGCCGAGGTGTTGCACGACGACCAGCGTGCACTCATTGAACAGGCCTTTGCCTGCAAGGTATTCAACCAATACGGTTGCCGCGAGGTGCCGAACATCGCCTGGGAGTGTCGTCACGGCAATATGCACGTCTTCAGTGACATGGTGCAGCTGGAGTCGGTGTCCGATGCAGAAGGCGATCGGCTGCTGGTCACCTCGCTGACAGACCGGGTGATGCCTTTCATCCGCTATGCACTCGGCGACAGCGGGCGCCTTGTCGATGGGCAATGCCCCTGCGGATTGGGGTTTCCGATGATGCAGATGGACCTGTGCCGCAACAACGACCTGGTGCGCACCCGCGACGGCAGGCGGCTGCACCCGGCCTTTTTCAACCGACTGATGTACGGGCTGGCCCAGGTGAGCCAGTACCAGTGGGTACAGGTCAGCCCAGATGCCTTGAAGCTCAACCTGGTCAGCAGTGCGCCGCTGCCGCCTGGCGCGGTGGAAGCCATACGTGCGGCGGTTCGCGCCGGTGTCGACCCGCAGATGACCCTGGAGATCACCTACCTCGACCGGATCCCGCGCACGGCAGCGGGCAAACATCGTTTCGTCGTCGGGCTCGACGATGCCGGGATGGCCGAGCTGCGCTGAGTGCCTGGATGGCGGCGCCGGCTTCGTGAGCGCAGAATCTTTGCTCACGGGCAAGGAGTGACCAGTAGTGGACGACAGACGGTTCTCGCTGATGGTGCATGGCGGTGCGGGTACGCTGGACGATGCGCGCCAGCGTGCCATGGGTGATGCCTGGCGTGCGGCGATCGGCACGGTGCTGGCGCATGGCCGCCGGCTGCTCGAGCGCGGGGATTGTGCGGTCGAGGTGGTCGAGGCCTGTGTGATGCTGCTCGAAGACGACCCCCTGTTCAACGCCGGGCGCGGTTCGGTGCTCAACGAGGCCGGGGCCGTAGAGATGGATGCAGCGATCATGGATGGGCGCGACCTTGCCGCTGGTGCAGTGGCCGGTGTTCATCACCTGCCAAACCCGGTGGCGCTCGCATCGCGCCTGCTGCGCGACAACGGGCCCGTGATGCTGGTCGGCGAGGGCGCGATGCGTTTCGCCGCCCAGTGCGGGATCACGCAGGTCAGTGATGACTACTTCCTGCTTGCGGAGCGCCTGGCACAGCTCGAACAGGCACGCGCCGGGCAGACCACCATGCTCGACCATGTCGAGGCGGCACCGGCGGATGAGACGGGCAAGTACGGCACCGTCGGTGCCGTTGCGCGCGATATCCATGGACACCTTGCCGCTGCCACCTCGACCGGCGGATTGGTCAACAAGCGCCTCGGGAGGGTGGGTGATTCACCGCTGATCGGGGCCGGGGTGTACGCCGATGATGAGACCTGCGCGGTGTCGGCCACCGGGCACGGTGAAGACTTCATGCGATGCGTGATTGCAAAGACCATCGCCGACCACGTCGACATGCAGGGGCTGGATGCGCGGCAGGCCACACGCGCCGGCATGGACTACCTGCTGCGCAGGGTGCGGGGGCGTGGTGGCGTGATCGTGATCGACCACCACGGAAACTGCGCCAGCGGCTTCACGACCCGCAACATGATTCACGGCTGGATCGAGCACGGGGCCGAGGCCGTGGTCAGGCTCTGACTCCGGGGCGTCGCCGTCGTCGGCCCGGGTGAGCCATCCGCAGGGTGTTGACGTGATGAATGGAAACCCGCAGTGGTCGTTTTTTGCCGTCCCGTTTGCCGCTGGAGGCTGCCGGGCCGGCGCCAGTCCCGCTGGGTAAAGCTTTTTTGGAACAGGTCGCTAGATCCTTCGATATGGGAAGTTTCCCATTGGGCTAGGTGCAAATCGAGGGACGCCGCATCATGCATTTCTGGACATCGAGTATCCGCAACAGGTTTCTGACTTTTTTCACAATCATTGGCATTGTGATTCTGGCCGTCGTCACCGCGGGCCATTTCCGGGTTACCGCTTCAATCGACGAATTGCGCCGGGTCTCCACACAGGAGGTTCAGCACGAGCGTGGCGTGAACGCGATGGTCACGGGTTTCAAGAAACAGGTACAGGAGTGGAAAAACGTCCTGCTGCGCGGCGCAGACACTGCCCAACGCGAAAAATACTGGGGCAAGTTCCAGGCAGAGGAATTGGCGATCCAGCAGCAGGGTAAGGCTTTGCTATCGAGTATGGCGGCGAATGACGCAAGGCAGCTGGTGGAGGATTTCCTGCGCGCGCACCAGGAGATGGGTGTGGCGTACCGAACCGGGCTCCAGTCCTTTGTCGATGCCGGCTTCGACGCGGCAACCGGCGACAAGGCGGTCAAGGGAATCGATCGGGCACCAACCGAACTGCTGGAAGAGGCCGCGAGCAAGAGTGCTGCCGATGCACAATCGGCCACAGCGGAGGCCCTCGAGCAGGGTACGGCAGCGGTCAACGCCGCCTGGCTGACGACACTGCTGACACTGGTGCTCGGGATACTGTTGTCCGGCTACTTCCTCAAACGCTATGTGGTGACCCCGGTGGGCAAGGTGGTCGCTGGTATGAATCGGTTGGCCGCAGGCGATTTCCAGGTCGAGATCACGTTGCAGCAAGAAGACGAGATCGGTCAGTTGGCGCAGAGTGTAAGGCGTGTACGTGACGACATGGGGGAGGTGCTGCGCAGTATCGTCGGCATGGTCGAGGATCTCGATCGTAGTGGCGCGAGCCTTTCGCAATTGGCAAGCCAGAACCGTGTCGACCTGAGCACCCAGCAGGATGGCACCTCGCAGGTGGCGACTGCGACCGAGGAACTGGCGGCGACGGCGCGTGAGGTCGCCAACGGTGCGGCGGGCGCTGCAGACGCCGCCAGCCAGGCGGAGCGGTCGACCAGCGGTGGTCTTAAGGTCGTACAGACCGCCATCTCCTCCATCCGCCATCTCGAGACGGATGTGAGCAAGGTCAGCCAGGTGCTTCAGGACCTGGCTGCACACAGTGGTGCGATCCGCAATGTGCTCAACGTGATTCGTGGCATCGCCGAGCAGACCAACCTGCTGGCATTGAATGCGGCGATCGAGGCGGCGCGTGCCGGTGACCAGGGCCGCGGCTTCGCCGTGGTTGCGGATGAGGTGCGCTCGCTGGCCCAGCGTACACAGGAATCGACGCAGGAAATCCAGCTTACGATCGAGCAGCTCCAGGAAGGGGCGACGGCAGCCGTTCAGACGATGGAACACGGCCAGGGCAGGGTTACCGAAGGCGTTTCGCGGACCGAGGAGGTCGTACAGGCGTTGAACGATATCGCCGGCGCCGTGACCACGATCGTCGATATGACTGCACAGATTGCGACTGCGGCCGAAGAGCAGGGCGTGGTGGCCGGTGACGTGAGCCGCAACGTCAGCCAGATCGATCAGTCGAGCCGCGACCTGGTCGCGGCGGCGGACTCCGCGGCCGAGACCAGTCTGTCCATCGCGGCGCTGGCATCCGGTTTGGCCAAGACGGTGTCGCGCTTTCGGGTCTGATACCGCCGGATGATCCGGAGCCCGTCTCCGGGTATGACTGCCCAGCGTCCTCCGGGCGATAATGCTGCCGTTTGCTGCCGTGCCGGAAGCGTCCAGGGGACTGATGGTGGAATCACGACGAAGGTCTGCGCGTCTGGGCAGGCGCCTGCGGCGCCTGTTCGTGCTGCTGCTGTCGGCCTGGATTCTGTCGTCGGCCGGCCTGGTGTTGCTGTTGCGCTGGGTGGATCCGCCGGTATCGGCGGTGATGCTGCAGCGGCTGGCGGGCGAGGGCGCTCCGCAGCGTCAGGAGTGGGTCGACATCGAGCAGATCGATCCCAGTATGGCGCTGGCGGTGGTTGCGGCCGAAGATCAGCGATTTCCGGACCATTGGGGTTTTGACACCACCGAGATCATCGCCGCCGTGGAGCGCCACCTGGATGGCGAACGGTTGCGCGGCGCCAGCACCATCAGTCAACAGGTCGCGCGCAATCTCTTTCTGTGGCAGGGGCGCAGTTTCCTGCGCAAGGGGCTGGAGGTCTGGTTTACCGGCCTGATCGAACTGGCCTGGCCGAAACGGCGCATCCTGGAGATGTATCTGAACTTCGCCGAGACGGGGGAGCGCCTGTTCGGCGTCGCCGTCGCCAGTCGGCACTATTTCCGCGAGGGCCCCGGTCGTCTGGGACGGCACAAGGCGGCTTTGCTCGCGGCGGTCCTGCCAAATCCACTGGTGTATCGGGTCGATAACCCATCGGCATTCGTGGTGAAGCGTCGTGACTGGATCCTGCAACAGATGGACAACCTCGGTGGTCCGAGCTATCTCAACCGCATCATGCGCGGTGACTGACGTCCCGTCACCGCGCCCCGCGTTGGTTCGATCAAGAGGCGCCTTTCTGTGCCCCGCTCTCGGCGGCCAGACCGTCATTTGAATGCGTCTGGTGGTATTCGCGGGCCACGGTGGCCCAGTCGGTGTCAGCCGGAAAGCGATCGTGATAGCCACGGTAGGCGCTGCCTTCGGGGCTGCCGCGCTGAACTTCGTAAAGGCTGATCCGGGTGGGTCCGGACTTGATGATTTCGCCGCTGAAGTCGTTGCCGCCAATCCCATCGACATTGGCATCGAGCATCAAGCCCGCCAGCGACGAGCGCTGGTGGTCGGGTTCGACCATGGCGAATGTCATATGTGCGGTGTCGACGCCGGGCACGTACTCGGTCGAACCGATCTGACGCTGGAAATCGAACGGCTGCGCCGCTGCAGTAGTGGTGGCTACGGCGAAGATGCTGGCGATAAGCAGATGTTTCATGGTCTGGGTCTCCTGTGTGGATCTGGTGGCGGTGCGTGCACCCCCTACGTCCAACAAGACCCCGCCAGCGCGGAAAACTTTTCAGCAGCGGGCGAATCCTTTCCCGCGCATATCTGCATGCCCCTCAGGCCGTCTTCACCTTGGAGGCCTGCGACTTGTCGCACCAGCAGGCCATCCCTGCGATCACCAGTGGTTTGATTCTGGCGCGCAGATTGTCGTCAAGCGTGTGATCGGGAAGGCATACGCAGACCCAGCGCCCCAGCCGGGCGAGGAATGACACTTTTTTGCCGGGTCTCAACATGATTTGTTGCCCTGATCAATATAAGAATTAGCTAATATCATAAACTAAAACGTCCGTTGTCGACAGTCGTTTTTATAAGATTCCGATTTGTGTGGTCCCGGTGCGAACCGCTCTGGCGAAGTCGGCCTCATTGCGGCTGCACCTGATTGTCCGCGCATACGGCCCGGTTCCTGCCCTCGCGTTTCGCCTGGTACACAGCACCATCCGCCGCCTGAAGCAGCGCCTCGCCGGTGATGCGCGCCGGCCGCTGGTCGTTGGCAGGCAGTGCAGCGACGCCAATCGAGACCGTCAGATCAACGCTGTCGCCGTCGTCCAGGCACACCGGTTCGGCCGCGATGCCACGACAGATCTCCTCGGCAAGGCTGTAGGCGTTGTCGACATCGGTCTGCGGCAGCAGGATTGCGAATTCCTCGCCCCCGTAGCGCGTCGGCAGGTCGCTGGTGCGCAGGCGTGCACGCAGCCGCTGCGCCAGTGCGACCAGCACCTGGTCACCGGCCGCGTGGCCAAAACGATCGTTGATCTGTTTGAAATGATCGGCATCGACGAACAGGCACGACAACGCCTGCGTGTAACGCTGCGCCCGCGTGACCTCCTGCTCCAATCGGTGCTGCAGGTGGCGGCGGTTGTACAGTCCGGTCAGGCTGTCGGTAAGTCCGGCCAGCCGCAGACGCTCGCGGTTGACCGAACTCTCCAGGCAGACCGCGGCGATTCCGGCCATGTGGGCGAGGAAGTCAGTCGCCTGACCGGTAGTGAAACGCGCCGGGTCGCGGCTGCCCAGACACAGAAAGCCGGCCAGACCATCGCGTTGGCGCAATGGCAACAGGGCGACACTGCCGTCGAGGCGGCGTCCGAACAATGCGAGATGGCGCGCCCCGTCCCAGGGGCCGAGCCAGGGGGCATGCAGGTCGTTGAATCGTGCGCGGGTTGCCTGGACATCGGCGCACAGGACCACGTCGCGCATGACGTGGCGGGTCGCGTCGGCGTTGGCGGTGAGCAGGTCGTGGACTACGTTGAACGGATCGAAAAGGAAAAGTTTGACGCTGTCCAATGCGAACGACGTGCGCATGCCGTCGGTCAGCCGTTCGAGGAGTCGCACCAGGTCGCCTGCGCCGAGCAGCGACAGTTCCCTCTCCTGGAACCGCGCCATCACCTGTTGGTTATAGGCAGCATCACGCCCCAGGGTCTGCAAAAGACCACGCAGCAGGGCGTTCTCACGATGGAGGTCCTGCTCGGCGATGTCGGCGGGCGGTGGCCGTTTCATTCCCACTCCATCGGCATTTCCGCCTCAGGCTTTAGATTCTGAAGGCAATCATCCCTCCGACATCGGTGAAGCGGTCGATGTTCCCTTCAAGCGTAGTATCCGTATCCTGCGGCGCAACGTTGCGGTTATATTGGCCACGCCAGATTAATGCGGATTCCAGGGAGGGAACATGCGCTGGTCTTTCTACATTCTTTGCACGCTGGTGCTGCTGGGTGGTGATGCCACTGCGGCACGGATCTATCGGTGCGACGGCTCACAGGGAGAGCCGGCGTTCAGTCAAACCCCGTGTGGCGGAACCACAGAGTCGACCCATGTGGCGGCGCCCTCCAGGCGATCACCCGCGACCGGGCTGCGTGCCGGTGAACGTGCATGGCTGCGGGCGCGACAGGATTCCAGGGGCGGCCGGTCAAAGGCCCGAACGGCCGTTGGGGCAGGTGGCGTCGAGCGGCAAAAGGCGGCAGAAAAGCAGGCCTACCAGTGCCTGCGCAAGCGCCGTGCCCTGGACACGCTCAATGCGCGGTTGCGGGCGGGCTACAAAGCAGGCCGCGGTGCCAGGCTGCACCAGCGGCGCCAGTCCTACGAGGACTATCTCGCGGCGTTCTGTTCCTGATCGGTGGCCATGTCAGGCCCGTCGAGGGTGCGCAGCGTGTGTGAGCTCCAGCGCAGGAAATTGGGTTCGGAGAGATAGCCGCGACTGACCACGTAGTTGAGTACGTTGCGAAGGCGGAAGAAGTGCACGACCGAGTCGACACGGATGATCTCTTTGCCCTTTTCATCGAAGAACACGATCGAAGGGGCATAGAAGATGCCAAGCTCTTTGGCCCACTCGCGGGCGGTACTGCTGCTGCCGTCGGGTTTGATGACCGGGGTGTCAGCCCACATATCGAGTTGCACGCTCTCAAACCGGCTGAACAGGCCGCGCACTGTCTTGCGGCTCAGCGGCTGGGTATGCAGGATGTCGCAGGCGTGGCAGTCACCCTGCTCGAAGAACACCACCAGCGGCAGCTCCGAGGGAAAGCGCGAACGGTCGAGGTTGTAGGGCGGTGGTGAGAAAAACGGTTCTTCGACCAGGTCCCCTGGCTCGAACCGCAGGGTCTGGTCACCGCGCGCCATATAGACAGGGAACTTCTCGCGCTGATAGTGGCCGCCTGCCACGTATTCGAGGGCGGCACGGAACTGGTAAGGCGGGTAATAGCCACGCAGCCGCAGGGCGATCTTGCCTTCCGAATCGTAAAACACCAGCGATGGCGTGAAGTTGGTACCCAGCTGCCGCGAGAACTCGCGTTGGCTGATCGACTCGCCCGAAGGCGTCGTAACCTCTTCGGGGCTCCAGATGTCGATCGCGATGACATCGAAGTTCTGCTGTGTGTAGGTGACGATGTCGGGGGTCTTGAAATTGACCTCCATCAGCATCTTGCAATACGCGCAGCGCCTCTGCCCGAAGTAGACGATGATGCCTTTCTTGCCTTCGGAGACGGCCTGTTCGAGATCGTCGTCCAGGTCCAGGAAACTCTTCTTGAACCAGTCAGGATGCTGCAGCAGGTCATCCAGTGGTGTGTCGTCGAACTGCACCGGATCGGCATCGCTGACATTGGACCAGGCGCCGCTGCTCAACAGGGCGAGGCATGCCCCGATCAGGGCCACGCGCCAGATGTTGGCAAAGGGTTGAATGCTCGGGTTGATCAAAGGTACCTCTCCCAGTTTTCGGTGCGGTCGCCGAACACGAGAAAATGCGGGTTGAGCAGCGATTCTTTGGTGTTATAGCGCAAAGGCTTCAGTTGTGTATCGGTTACCAGTCCGCCGGCAGCCTCGACCACGGCCTGTGCCGCGGCGGTGTCCCACTCCGATGTCGGGCCAAGGCGCGGGTAGATGTCGGCCGCCCCCTCGGCCACCAGGCACAGTTTGAGGGAGCTGCCCATGCTGACGATCTCGTGGGGACCGAGTTGCTGCAGGAAGCGCTGCAGGCTGTCGCCGGCATGTGAGCGACTGCCGGCGACGCGGATGGTCGGCGGCCGCCGCGTGTTGACCTGGATCGGTACGGGCTGTTCGTCGGCGCCCACCTTCCATGCCCCAAGCCCCACCCGGCCGACATAGCTGACGCCGCTGACCGGCACGTGTACCACGCCGACCACCGGGCATCCGTGTTCGATGAGGGCGATATTGACGGTGAACTCGCCGTTGCGCTTGACGAACTCACGGGTGCCATCCAGGGGATCGATCAGCCAATAGCGATCCCATGTGCTGCGCACCGAATACGGGATTTCGGCACCCTCCTCGGACAGTATCGGGGTCTCAGCGTCCATCTCTCCAAGGCGTTGCACGATGACATGGTGCGAAGCGAGGTCAGCGGCGGTCAGCGGCGAGCTGTCGTCCTTGTGCGCGATGTCGAAATCCTGGTGATAGACTTTGAGAATCGCTCGCCCCGCCAGTCTGGCGATATCGAGCAACTGTTGCGCCTGTTTATCCATGAGCATCCCCGAACGGTGTGCCGCCGCGGCACGGGCTGTATTCAGGCGTCAAATCATACAGAAAACCCCGGATTCCGGGGCTGGGGAGCCGGCGTGCTGGATTGGAACGACATCGATACCGTCCTGCTGGACATGGATGGCACCCTGTTGGACCTGCATTTCGACAACCATTTCTGGCTCGAACATGTGCCCAGGCGTTATGCCGAGGCGCGCGGCATCGGGCTGGAGGAATCCAGCCGCGAACTGATGGCGCGCTACCAGGATATCCAGGGCACGCTCGAGTGGTACTGCGTGGACCACTGGACCCGCGAACTGGGACTCGATATCGCGCTGCTCAAGGAGGAGGTCGATCATCTGATCAGCGTCCATCCGCACGTCACCGAGTTCCTCGACCTGCTGAGCCGTGCCGGCAAACGCCGCGTCCTGGTGACCAACGCACATCAGAAATCGCTGCAGTTGAAGATGCGCCGAACCCGTCTGCATGACCGCCTCGACCACGTGGTGTGTGCCCACGACCTGGGCGTGCCGAAGGAAGATGCCGGTTTCTGGCGGCGGCTGCAGGCCGAGCAGCGATTCGACCGGCAGCGCACGCTGTTCGTCGACGACAGCCTGTCGGTACTGCGTTCGGCACAAAACTACGGCATCAGCCATCTGCTGGCGATCCTGCTGCCCGATACGCGCCAGCCCGAGCGCAAGGTGGATGAATTCCCGGCAGTGCGAGGCTTTTCCGCGCTGCTGCCCGGGCTGCGCGCCTACCTCGATTCACTGCCGGCAGCCGGCACGCCGACCAGATAGCCCTGCAGGTAGTCGCACTGCTCGGCGGCCAGGAAATCACGCTGTGCCTGGGTCTCGACACCTTCGGCGACGACTGCCATCCCCAGTGCATGGGCGAGCCGGATGATCGCCTGTACCAGTTTTTCATCGTTGACGACCTTGCCGATACCGGCAATGAACGACTGGTCGACCTTGATGTAGTCGAACGGAAATCGCCGCAGGTGGCTGAGCGAGGCCTGGCCCGTGCCAAAGTCGTCCAGTGCGATGCGCACGCCGCGGTTCTTCAGTTCGTGCAGCACGCGTGCCGCGGCGGTCAGGTCCGTCTCCAGGGTATCTTCGGTAATCTCGATGATCAGCTGTGTGGGTGTCAGACTGCCTGCGTCGATGCGGTCGAACAGGCGCTGCGCAAACGACTCGTCATGCAGCAGTCGCGCGCTGAGATTGATCGACAGCACTGCATCGTCCGACGGCCGTTTCGTCTGCAGCTGGTCCAGTACCCAGTCGCTGATCGTACTGCACAGTCCGGCATCGGCCAGCGCATCCATAAAGGAGGCCGGACGCAGCATGCCCTGTTGCGCATGTGGCCAGCGCAGCAGTGATTCATAGCTGTGGATCCGGCCATCGATCATGGCCACGACGGGCTGGAAGTGCAGCTCCAGCTGGTGCTGCCGCACTGCCTCGCGCAGTTCGTTTTCCAGGGCGTGTTGGGCAGCCGCGTCGGCGGTCAGTTCGGCGTCGACGAAACGCAGGCTCGATCCGCTGTCTCGTTTGGCGGCATACATGGCAGCATCCGCCAACTGGATCAGCCGGTCCGCCTCGACGCTGTCGTGCGGTGCCACCGCAATCCCGATCGAGGCGCCACTGTAGAAAATGTGTCCACCGCATTCGTAGGGGCGTTGTATTGCTCGGAGCGCCTTCTCGGCCAGTTGCGTCATCTCGCTGCGCTCGTGCAGGTTTTCCAGCAGTATCGCGAACTCGTCACCGCCCAGGCGCGCAACCATGTCTTCCTGGCGGAATACCTTGAGAAGCCGGCTGCTGATCTCGACCAGCAACTGGTCGCCGACCGCGTGTCCGTAGCTGTCGTTTATCTGCTTGAACCTGTCCAGATCCATGAACAGCAGACCCACCAGCATCTCGTGTCTGCCGGCTGCCTCGATCGCGGTCGTCAGGTGGCGGCGGAACAGCGCGCGGTTGGGCAGCCCGGTGAGAGTGTCGTGATGGGCCAGGTGGTCGAGTTCGAGCTCGCGTTCGCGCACCTGCGCCTGCATGTCGGTGAATGCGCTGATCAGGTCGCGCGTCTCGCTCACCACCGGGTTGCTCGGCAGGACCCCCAGCGGGTCATGCGCATGCGCCTTGAGGCTGTCACCGAGATTGCGGATC
>Ga0116162_10002109_pt1 | contig 12507 bp, 6 predicted proteins | sample AD_UKC105_MetaG_FD_89875 | JGI IMG/M metagenome (GOLD analysis project Ga0116162, IMG submission 89875) | Active sludge microbial communities of municipal wastewater-treating anaerobic digesters from Hong Kong - AD_UKC105_MetaG | ecosystem: Engineered > Bioreactor > Anaerobic > Digestate... | reverse complement strand
TCCGAATCCGGATCGATTTTTGAAAATAACCCGCGGGATATCGCAGTTTCCCTGAAGGGACGAGCGGAGCGGCGATCCACTTCGCCGTCCAGTCGGAAGGAGAAATCAAACCGATCTCAAAACCGGCCTGCTCGCTCCATTCCCCCTCAAAATCCGTTTCGTCCCAGAGCTTCACGCGCCAGCGGACGCGCGCGCGGCTGGAAAGCGGCGCGCCTTCATAGGCAATATGCGTCGAACGCGCGGACGCCACCCTGCCACTGTCCCAGAGGGTTTCGCCCGCTTCGTTTCGCGCCATGATGCGATATGCGCGCTGATCCGTCTCTCCGTGTTCCGAAGCGCAGCGCCAGAAAAGCCGTGGCGAACGGACGTCGAGCGCCATTGGATTTTCCAGATATTCCGTTCTCAGATGAATTGCCCGCATACGATTCCCCTGTTCATCCTCGGCGTTCCGTGGCGACGCTGCTGTGCATCACCATCGCCAGCACGCGCCGCGCACAAGTCAGCAGTTGCTCGCGCGTGATCCGCCCGCCACGGATCGCCCGGAGCATCTCTTTTCGCGCCTTTTTGTTGCCCGGCATAATCAGATCGTTTCCCGCCGGAATGCAGAGCGCGTGTTCGCCGTTGTGGTCGCCCGTCGAACTCCAGTCCGTCATGACTACGCCGCGAAAGCCCCACTCGGTTCGCAGCGCCGTCGTGCAGAGGTCGTGCGAGTTGGCGGTATACACGCCGTTAATCCGATTGTAGCTCGTCATCACCGCCATCGGATCGCTTTCACGAACCGCAATCTGGAATCCTTTGAGGTAGATCTCGCGAAGCGCACGCTCGGAAAGGTCGCTGGAAACTTTCGTTCTGTCGTTTTCCTGATGGTTGCAGGCATAGTGCTTAATCGTGACGCCGACGCCGCCGTGACGCTGTACGCCCCGCGTCAGCGCGGCGGCCATTTTGCCCGTTAAAAGCGGGTCCTCGGAATAATACTCGAAATTTCTGCCGCAAAGCGGACTTCGGTGGATATTCATGCCCGGCGCAAGCCAGAGCGTCACGCCGAATTCCAGCATTTCACGGCCGACCGCAGCTCCGATTTCTTCCAGCAGCGCCGTATTCCAGCTCTGCGCGAGCACGGTTTCAATCGGCCAGGCCGTCGCATACTGATAATGCACCGTCCCATCTTTTTCGGTCCCCACAAACACGCCTTTGAATTTTTTGAGGATGCCGAAGTCATAGTTCTCCGGCATCCGCAGGTATTTCTGCCCGCCGTTTTTGGTGATGACCATCTCGGGGAAAAGAAGCAACCCCGCCGGTCCGTCCGCCAGGCAGACGTTCGGAATGCCCTTTTTTACCAGTCTGTTCGTCGTTGTGCCGGCCGCCCCCGGCGCAAGATTATAACGCCACCCAACCAGTCCGCCGCCAACCGTCAGCGAGACCAGTTCTTTGTCGCTAAGCGCGCCAAGCAGGGACTCGACCGCTTCGTCCCGCGGTTCCTCCGCTCGCGGCCCGTCCGTCCGGACGCACTCCGGCACGCGAACCAGAATCCGCAGCACATCGGCGGGCGCGGCGGGCTGCCTGCGCTGCCGCGGCGCAATCTCGTCGACCGGCGTTTCCGGCGGACAGACATTCGTTCCGCGCCGCGTTACGACGCGCCTGTCCGTCTCCAGCACGGCGGCAAGCCGTGTATTGCGCGACGAATTCCCGATCCGGACGAGGTACTCGCCGTCTTCCAGCAGCCAGCTCGCCGTCGCTGCGTCATAGGCCGCAAAATCCGCCAGATCGAACGAAAGCGTCAGTTCCTGACTCTGGCCGGGCCGGAGCGGTTCCGTCTTTCCAAATGCGGCAAGGCTCTGCGTTTCCCTGACCAGCGCTCCATTCGGCGCGGACAAATAGACCTGCACGACTTCTTTGCCCGCATAGACCGCACCGACGTTTTTCACCGCCGCCGTCACATAAACCAGCGAGCCGTTCGCCGTTATACCCGTTGTTTCAATCGAAAATTCGGTGTAGGCCAATCCGTAGCCGAACGGGTAGCGCGGTTCGACGTCAAACGTATCGAAATACCGGTATCCGACGTAGATCCCTTCGGGATACGCCGCGTGCTCGGGCGATACGCCGAACACGTTCGCCGAGGGGTAATCTTCATATCGCATACTCCACGTGTCCGTGAGCTTGCCGGAAGGACCGACCGCACCGCAGACGATGTCCGCAAACGCGTTTCCGCCCTGCTGCCCGCCCTGCCCGCAATAGATCAGCGCGTCAATGTCTTCGATTTCGTCGAGAAAGCCGAGGTCGATCATGCCGCCCGCGTTCAGCGCGACAATCGTCTTTTGATACGACCGGCATAAAAATTCCAGATTCGCGCGTTCCGTTTCGTCCAGATAAAAATCGCCCGGCTCAAGCCTACGGTCCTTCCCCTCACCGGCCTGCCGCGCGATCACGTAGATCGCCGTATCCGTGCCGCATGCGCACAGATCGTCGCCGTCGATCCGCCTGCCGGTCGGAATTCGAAACGGATGCTCGGATACCTCCCGAAACGCGGCCGGAATTCCTTTCCAGCGGACTCGCCGTTCGATCTCCGCTTTCCATTTCGCCTTGCCTTTTGCAAACTGCAGGTCGTAGTCGTCGAGCCAGCGTTTCGTCACGATCGTAAACCCCGCGTTCTCCAGCCCCCGCTCGATTGAAACGCTGCTGCGCTCCCGAACCTCCCCGCTGCCGACTCCGCCTTTGAGCGTGCCGCGCGCACCCGCGCCGTAAAGCGCGACCGCGCCCGGCTTGAGCGGCAGAGCGCCGTTTTCGTTTTTCAGCAGCACAATTCCTTCCGCCGCGGCCCTGCGGGCGATGGTTTCGTGCTCGAGTTCGCGCTGCGAAATCGCAGCATCGGTCGTTGCGCGAATGATTGATTTCATATGTTCACCTCGGATGTTTACTGTGATCGTCCGTTCGTCAGCCTAAACGAACAAGCGCACCGTGCGTGATTCCGGCCTCGTTGAACGCGTCCACGCGCACATAGCAGGCCTGCCCTCTGTTGAGCGCGCCGACGCGCGTATGTTCCGCGCCGAACACCATTCGGCTGTGGTAAAGTTTATCCGGCGCATAACCCCAGAGCACGTTGACGCCGGTCGCATTCGATCGCTTCCAGCACACGGTCATGTCCAGCGGGCCGGTGCGTTCGGCCGTTACGTCCCCGGCCCGCTCCGGCAGCGCACCGCTGCTTTTCCCGAACACGCGCAGGCCGCTCACCGCGGCTTTCTGCCCATATGGAAGCTGCGCGACGGTCAGGCGCACATACCTTGCGCGGACCGCGTGTTCCGGCACGACCAGATCGTGCGGCAGGTCGGTTTCGGCTTTGCGCCTGTCGCAAAGCGTCTCAAACGTTGCGCCGTCAAGCGATGTTTCCAGCAGCCAGCGGGTCAGAAGCTTCCTTCGTTCGATATAGCGTTTCATAGGGAACTGTCCGTCCACCGTCGCGCCCTGCGGCAACGCCGCAGACGTGCCGCAGTCCGCAAAGTTGACCTGCACGGCGCCGATATTCATAGACTCGCCAAGGTCCAGCATGAGCCATTCTCCGGGATCGGCGGACGCCGCCTGCCAGCAGGTGCGGGCGTCCTCGTCCACCGCCAGTTCCGGCGCATGCCCCTGCGTACCGGAAGAAGCGGTCGCCCGTTTCCGATAGGACAGCAGCATCCACTCCGGCTCTTCCCATGGGTCGAACCGCACCTGCGGCACCGGCTGCGGCCAGTCGGCATACCGCTGGTTGCAAAAAAGTTCGCCTTCCGCGTCAAAACCGGCGGGGAAAAGCCCGATCCTCCGCTCAAAGGGATGATTGACGCTGATGCGCATCGACGAAGCATGCCAAAGATTGCCGTATCGATCCTGAAACGTGCTGCCGTGGCCGGCTCCCTGAATGAAACCGCCGGGCTTGTAGGAAAACGGATTGTTCTTCGCATAGACGAACGGCCCAAGCGGACGCCCGCCCACATAGACGCCGTCCGCATACACGTTATACTCCGTGCCAGGCGCGGCGTACTGCAGATAATACCGGCCTTCGTGCTTTGTCATCCATGCGCCTTCGATATACGGCGCGGTACCAAACGCGGCACGCATCAGCTTTTGGCCAAAGGACCCCGGCTTTGCAAGCACGTGCTCTTCGCCCGGCCGTTCAAAACCATGGTTGCTGCTTTGATCGAAGATCAATCCCTGCTTCCGCCCAACTGGCGTCATGTTCTCCGGGTCCATCTCCACGCCGTAGACCGGCGTTTGGTTCGAACAGCCCCAGTAAAAGTAAACGCGCCCGTCGTCGTCGGCAAACAGATTCGGGTCCCAGAACGCGAACGGCCGCGAAACCGCTTCAAAGGGTTCCGTCAGCGGGTCGCGCGTGCGGTAAATCGTACACTTCTTCGTCCGCTTCGACGCACAGAAATACAGATAATCGCCGATCACGCGCACATCCGGCGCATAATCGTGCACGGGCAGTCCGCCCGATTCGCGATAGTCCCAGCGGTTCAGATCGTCTGTGACCCAGAATCCTCCGCTCATGGACGCAAACAGGTAATACCTTCCCTTAAACGCCACCACGGACGGGTCCGCCGCTTCGCGGAACGCTTTTTGGCCGCCGGTCGCACGCATCAGTTGATACCGGTAGCCAAGGTTCAGCGGGTTGCAATACAGCATCAAATGATCCTCCCCTGCGGCCTGACGCAGACAATTCTCTGTCAATCAGAATTTACCCTGCATCGCCGCGCTTTCGGCGGCGGCAATTTCTTTCATCCGCGGCACGGCGTGCGTGAAAAACGCCTTGAACGCGGGGCAATAGTAATTATGCGCCGCTCCGTCCAAATAATACCAGTCCCGCTTGCAACCGCCGTTGCAAAGGCGCCGCCACCGACAGGGCGCGCATTCTCCCGGCTTTTCCGCGCTCTCCGCCAGAAACTTGCGTTCGCGCTCGCACGAGGCGATTTCGCCAAGGGCACACCCCTCGTTCACCGAGCCCAGCCGCCACTTGTCCAGAACAAAAAAGTCGCAGGGATACAGCCCGCCGTCGCTTTCCGCGACGAAACAGTTTCCGCACTGTCCCGTCGTTGCGCAGGTGCCCGCCGGGATTCCCATCAGCAGATGCACGTAATCGTCAAACAACCGGACGCTGACGTACCGTCCCGCCTTCCAGTCGTCGTACCATGCGTCGAAGAGCGCGCAAAGGAACTTTCCGTAATCCTCCGGCAGAAGCGAAAACGGAAGGCTGCCCCGCTCGGCCTCCAGCGGATCGAGGCAGGGGATGAACTGCAGGTACTGCGCGCCCAGCTTTTTTAGCGCGTTATAAGCACTCACGGGTTTTCGCGCGCAGGCGCGCGTAACCACGCAGAGGAGATTCGTTTCGACACGGTTTTCCTGCAGGCAGCGAAACGCCTTTGTAACGCGCTTCCATGTCCCTTTCCCTTCTGCATCCACACGATGCAGATCGTGCAGGTCGATCCCGCCGTCGACGGACAACCCGACCAGAAAGCGGTTTTCACGGAAAAACGCCGCCCACTCGTCGTCGATCGCCATACCGTTGGTCTGAATCGAATACGACACGGGGGGGTTCGCTCCCGATATGCGGCGCACGATCTCCACAAACGTCTGAAAATACGCCAGTCCGGCAAGCGTCGGTTCGCCGCCCTGAAAGGCAAAGCTGACCGTCCTGTCCGCGCCGGCTTCTTCCAGCGCGGCGCGGATGAGCCGTTCCTCCGTCTCCGGGGACATCACGCCATAGCTGTTCAGCTCGCGATTTGCGGCCACGTCCGCATAAAAACAATATTTGCATCGGAGGTTGCAAAGGCTCGACGCGGGTTTGATCAGCAGGCTGACGTTTTTTCTCATGGTTTGTTACTCCCTTCGCGCCGCCCGGCGTGCAGCCGCACTACGGCCGCTTTGGCGGATATTTGGCCCGCAGCGCATCGGCCGCGTCCTTTCGGCCGGTCGCTTCCAGTCGTTCGAAATATTAAGGAAGCTGTCCTTTCGCATGATAGCGCCGCCTTCGCCCCGATTATACATTTCATTAAATCCCGCCGCAAACCACCATGCCGCATGCCGTTCGGCAAACATGGTCGGCGCGCAGCGTGTCGATATCGATCATTCAATTTTTCATTTGTCGTTTGCTCCTTTTGTTCAATTCCGTTCCCAAAGGATCACCTCTCCCGTGATGCCGGATTTCGTCTCCGGCCTGCCGGAAATCATCTTCGTAATCGGGTTTGTCCTGCCGTAAGCATCCCGCTCAGGCGTGGTCGCGACCTCGATTGCGAGCACATTTTCACCCTCGCACAGCAGTTTCGTAATGTCAAACAAATAACGCGGCACGATCTGCAGCCCCGCGCTCCTGCCGTTGACAAACAGCTCAACGCCTTCCGCCGCATCCGTAATTTCAAGCACGTAGCGGCGCCCCTTTGCCGCGGCAATCGTCGTTTCATAGCGAGCATATCCGGAGAACCTCGGCTTTTCTTCCGCAAGCCGGTCCGGCACGGTAACGGCCTTTTCGCCCACAAAGCCGGGGTATTCGATCCCGCGGCAAAGCGAGCGCATCCAGCGCGTGAGTTTCGTCTGTTTCCCGCCTGCGCGAACCGGCGGAACGAGCCGCAATTCGTCCGGCGCATCAAAGAGCAGTATCAGGCTCTTTTTCGGTTCCAGGTCGATAACAATACCGGTTTCGTCCCGCTCCACCGGTTCGACGGCATTCGCCCAGGCGTCGTAGGCATAGCAGGCGCCGCCTTGCGGCAGTTTCGCCGCGCCGCGGTACGTCGTCCCGCCTTCGTTGACAAAATAATACAGGTCGCACTCCCGGCGGTAGTGCATGCAGCGGATGCGGTCGTTTTCCGGCGCAAGGAGCACTTCCTTCGCACCGCGATCGTTCAGATACGGCACGAGCCGGTCGAGCGGAACGACGGTACCGCCGGAGCCGTGCGCGGGCATTGCGTCGATAAACACGGCGTTTTCCAGCGAAAAGACCTGATCCGGCAGATACGCCGCGCGCGGAACGACGACATGGTCGAAGTTTTTCGCCCGGTCCAGCGCATCGATCGGCAAAAAGAGAAAATCGATCTGGTTATCGTACAGCAGCCGGGCCGGCACATCCAGCGGCATGCTGCCGCCGGCCTGCATCCAGTCCGCCTCGGCATTGTAGAGGATCGCCGTGCGCACGACGAGTTCGCCGCCGGAAATCAGCTCGCTCACACGGTTCATATACGCGCAGAGCGCGGCAAAATGGCGATACTGCGCGTTGTTCCCGCCCGCGTAAAAATGCGGCGGGCAGTCGTAGTCCGGGTATCTTTTCGGGTTGAACGCGTGCGGGACAAAATAGTTGGTGCCGCGTACCATACAAAAATCCGCGAGATACTTCATTATGGTCACGCCGGTTTTCCAGCCGTAATTACCGAAGATTTCGCAGAAGGTGTTCCCTTTTTTCTTCGGATCGAGGTATGCGGCCGAAACGCCGAGCTTTGCCAGCGTGTAATGATAAAATCCGCCGCTGCGCAATCGCCCCATAAAAAGCGAGTCCGGTCCGTCCTCCGTGCCTGGGCGGATCTGGTCGCTGATGATATCAAACCCGGACATATCGAACGCTTCGATCCCGCGGAAAAAATGCCCGACCCCGGGGCCCGTGCAGCTATGCGTGCTGTTGTCTTCCAGAAGATGGCCGATGTATTCCACGTTGTGCGAATGGCACCAGTCGCGCATCTGGTAAAAGAAATCCTTCTGCGCCAGCTTTGTTACCGCGTCCATGTAGATTAACCGCACCCGCGCGGTTTCGTCCCCGTCAAAGTCATTTTTCCAGAGCAGCGGGAGCCTGTTTTTCCAGCCCTCCCCGAGCGATTGCCGTAGTTCCCGCTCCAGTTCCGCGCTCCAGGGCAGGTCCTGCTGCGTACCGAGATAGTTGTTCTCCGCATACGGGGCAAAATTACCCAACTCCGGCTCGTCGGAGAAAAAACCGGCGAGCGTGTTGCCGAAGTATTCTTTCAGGTGCGCGTAGTGCGGTTCGTACACCGCGTCGATCAGCGCCCGGCAGCTTGGCCGGCTCATGAGATTGATATACGTACGGCGCGCGCCGCAGTTTCGGCTCAGCGCCAGCGCGGCAACCTGCCAGTCGCCTTCCGGCTTCGCCCAGCGGGTTTTCCCCGTTAAATCGAGCATTTCGCCGTTTGGGCCGTAAGCCGTCAGGCTGAGCATGCGGTCGTCATGAAATCGCCTCTGCCGTCCAGCAAGCAGCGTCATCAGTCTGGAAAAGCGGGGCGTTTTGTATTTCGGGGGATGCGAAAGCCTTGCCAGCGGGAACCGAACCGTCTTTTCCCCGCCGGAATAGCGAAGCGCGCGATAAACCACGCTCTGTTTGCAGAGCGACGGTTCGGCCTTCTTCAGCGCGCCGTTTGCATAGCCGGTCGGGAAATGGCTGTCGTCGAGAATCCAGACCCGCATGCCGCGCTTTTTCGCCTCGTCGAGGATGACGCGCAGGTCGCTCCACCACTTCGGGCCGCAGAAATCCGGATGCGGACGGCTCTCGATGCAGAACGCCCCGCAATGCGCGCGCTGCATCACGCCGACGTATTCGCGCAGCGTCGCCTCGTCCTCGCCATGCTGCCAGAAAAAGGGGAACAGATGACTCCGCGCCTCTCCCCGCAGCAGTCGTTCAATCGTTTGATTCACAAAAACGCCTCCCAGTTCCGGTGATGCTCCGCGTTCATTTTCCGCGCCTAGCCATCAGCTTCATTCCGCGGAAAAAATGCCCGTTGAAAATTTCCGTCATTCCACGCAGGTTCTCGCGGATCATTTCACCGTTCATCCCCATGTTTCGAACCGGCATTTCATAGATGCTCGCCCGCGCCATCTTCTCCACCGCCTCCGCCTGCCCGCCGCCGATCGCTTTTTTCGCCGTTTTCACGCCAAATTTCAAGATTAAATTGCCAAGCAGCGTACCCTTCGTCGTCTCCAGCGGAGAATCGAGCGTAAACGGCCGCTTCTCCGGCTCCTGCGGAACGGGCCGTCCGAGCAGCGCCTCAAACGCCGCCCTGTCCGCGCCGCCGCAGGGGTAGCTGCTACCCCGGCAGGAAACGCCTTCCCGCGTCATCGTCGTCTGCAGGCGGATATCGCGGGCGGACGCGCCGACCAGCACCTCGTATGCGCCCTGCTCCACGACCCAGCCGCCATGCTCCGTCGAGTAAAACGAAAACGCGTCTTCGTCGAGCGGAATCCGAACGGTCTTGCTTTCCCCGGGTTCGAGCGAAACCTTTGTGAACGCCTTAAGCTCCTTATCGGGGCGGAACGCCGCGGAATCCGGTTTTCTGATATAAACCTGCACCGTCTCTTTGCCGGCCATTGCGCCCGTGTTCTTCACGTTCAGCGAAACTGCGTCCGCCTCCGCCGTCAGGCCGGAATATGCAAACGTCGTATAGGACAGCCCGTGCCCGAAAGGATAGGCCACGGGCACGCCGGCAGTGTCGAAATACCGGTATCCGACAAAGATGCTTTCGCGGTACTCCACAATTCGTTTTTCGCCGGAGAAGCACTCCTGATTCGGCAGGTCCTTCTCGCTCAGCGGCCAGGTTTCGGCTAGTTTCCCACCGGGATTGACCGCCCCGCTGACAATATTCCACGCCGCGTGTCCGCTCCGGCAGCCCGCGAGATAGAGAAGCAGGATCGCTCTCGCCCGGTCGCGCCAGGGCATCGCCATGGGGCTTCCGCCCTGCAGCACGACCGTAACGTTCGTGTTGACGGCACAAACCGCGTCGATCAGCGCATTGTGGCTTTGCGGCATGTCGAGCGTGTCCCGGTCGAATCCCTCGCTCTCGCAGATATCCGGCAGGCCCGCAAACAGCACGACGGCTTCGGCGTTTTTCGCAGCTTCGCACGCGCGCGCAATCAGCGCGCCGTCCGGCTCCACGGTGTCCAGCCGATATCCCGGCTCAAAGCGGTATTTCACGCCCGCCTCGTCCAGCGCCTCGCAGAAGCTGTCCAGCGTGTTTGGGATGATATGGCTGCTGCCCGTGCTCTGGTAACGCGGAGACTTTGCAAACTCGCCGACGACAAGCAGGTCCCGGCCGTCCAGCGGCAGCATGCCGTCGTTTTTCAACAGGACGGCGGATTGCTCGACGATCTCCTGCGCCAGCGCGATATGCGCGTCGATATCGCAGGAAACTTCCTCTCGCTTTCCTTCTTTTGCGCGGATGAGCAGCTCAACCATCTCACGCGCACGCGCGTCGAGCGCCGTTTGCGAAAGATTTCCGGATTCCACCGCGGCGAGGATATCCTGCGCGGTGTTTTTAAACGGGGGCATCTCGAGATTGAGCCCCGCTTCATACGACGCCGCCGGGTCGCTGATTGCACCCCAGTCGGTCACAAAGATGCCGTCAAAGCCGAACTCGTCTCTGGCGATATCCGTCATTAGCGCTTTGTTTTCGGAGCAATATGCGCCGTTAAGCTTGTTATATGCCGTCATAATCGTCCACGGCTTCGAAGATTCGACCGCAATCTGAAACGCCCTTAAATAAATCTCGCGCAGCGCGCGCTCGTCCACCACTGAATCCGTGTTCATACGGTTTTTTTCCTGGCTGTTCGCGGCAAAGTGCTTGATGCTCGCGCCGACGCCGCAGGACTGCACGCCTTTGATAAACGAGGCGGCGAGCTTGCCAGCCAGCAGCGGGTCCTCGGAATAATACTCGAAGTTCCGCCCGCCGAGCGGGCTGCGCTTGATGTTGACGCTCGGGCCAAGCAGCACGTCCACGCCTTCTTTGCGCGCCTCTTCGCCGAGGGCCCGTCCCAACCGGCCGAGCAGCTCGGGATCAAACGAGCAGGCGCTGCAGCAACCGGTCGGAAAGCTCGTTGCAGGCAACGCGCCGTGGATGCCGAGGTGGTCGCTTTTGCCTTCCTGTTTGCGCAGCCCGTGCGGGCCGTCCGTCAGGAGCGCCGCCTTCAGCCCGAATTCCCCGCAGCCGTTCGTATGCCAGAAATCCCGTCCCGTCAAAAGCGCCGCTTTCTGCCGCTGCGTCAGTTTTTGGAGGATTTCGGATGCTTCTTTTTTGATCTCGTCCGTCGTTTGCATAAATACCGTCCCGTTTTTATTGATTCTTTATGGGTTGCTTTCTTTTTCGATAAACGCGCAGATCCCGCCGACGGCCCGTTCGAACAGTTCCCGTTGCCGCGCGATCCGTTTCTTCCCCAGCCACCAGCAATCGTCGATACCGCCGGAAGCAACCATTTCCGTCAGTCCGTGCACCGCGTCCTGTATTTCAATATGCTCCGCCTGCGCGCCGCTTTCGTTCAGCAGCGCCGCATAGCGGATACCGTCGTCGCGCAGGCTGTCCATCGAGCAGGTTAAAACCAGCGTCGGCGGCGTCTCTTTTGCCTGCGCCGCGCTCATATAAACCGGACTCGCCAGCGCTTCGGCGCGCTTCGCCTTGTCGGGGTAATAGCGGTCGTTGAATCGCTTCATATAGAACGCGGGGATCGAATAACGAATATGCGGGCGTTTTCGCGGGTCGATCCATGCGTCCAGAAACGGATAATCGAGAATCTGGCCGCGAATCTTCCGCTTGCCTGCGGCGAGGATCGACATCCCCGCGACGACGTTCCCGCCCGCACTGTGTCCGATCAAAAAGATCCGCTCCCGGTCGAAGTCGAGCGATGCGTCCGCGCAAAGGCCGGCGAGCGCGTCCATGCAATCCTCCGTGGCGGTCGGACAGACCGCCTCCGGCGCATAGCGGTATTCGACCGACGCCACATTGACGCTCGCTCTGTCGCGCAGCAGCGCGGACAGGTTGTCGTCCGAATAATGATGTCCGGAGACGAATCCGCCGCCGTGCACGTCGATCAGCAGCGGCGCGTTCGGTTTGCCCGCGGCATAGTACAGGACGCCGACGGTTCCTCCGTCGCGTCTGGGTGTGAAGATCTCTTTCCCGATAAGGGGTTGCCCCGCCTTGCTCATCTCTTCGCCCTCTCCTTTCCGTGAAACGCCGCGCATGAACCGCGCGCCCTGCGGCGTCAGTCGTTCAGCCGGTCGAGCGCGGACTCGAACGCGCGCACCTTTTTGCCGAGAAACGGAACCTTTACCATATATTGCTTCAAAAACTCAAAACTCAGATTTTCCCCCAGGCGAACCGCTCTGCTTTTTAACAGCAGCGGCAGATGCCTTTGCAGCAGCGCAAGCACCGTTTCGTCCTGCTTCATCTGATACAGCGTCATGTCGAACGAATACCGCTTCTTTTCCGGCCGTGCGGACAGCGGGCGTATTTCCGGCGTTTCTCCTTCGCCCGTTCGGATAAACCCGGCCAGCCGTTCCTTCAGCTCCGCGCGAACATCCGCAAAGCGGTCGTCCCCGGCAAGATTGTTCAGCTCCGCGGGGTCGCTCTCAAGATCGTAAAGGTACGCTTCGTAATAGGGGTCGACGCATTGCTTTGTCAACGCGTCCAGACTCGTTCCGCCGGACACGCCGTACTTCCAGCGCTTTGTGCGTATGCAGCGGCCGACCTCGCTCTCGGATATCTGCGCAAACACCGCATC
>Ga0116162_10002106_pt1 | contig 12511 bp, 18 predicted proteins | sample AD_UKC105_MetaG_FD_89875 | JGI IMG/M metagenome (GOLD analysis project Ga0116162, IMG submission 89875) | Active sludge microbial communities of municipal wastewater-treating anaerobic digesters from Hong Kong - AD_UKC105_MetaG | ecosystem: Engineered > Bioreactor > Anaerobic > Digestate... | reverse complement strand
TCTAAATTATACAAAAGGACAGGCATTATGAAAGAATTCAGGATACTTATCGTAGATGATGAAGAGAATATGCTCAAAATGCTTAAGACCTTTTTTGAAGAAAAAGAATATAAATGTTATACTGCTGTTAACGGCAAAGAAGCCGTTGAGATAATCGAATCGAATCAGATAGATCTGGTTATTACAGATATGAAAATGCCTGAAATGGACGGGCTTGAACTTCTGAGAATAATAAAAGAAAAACACAACGATATATCCGCAGTAATAATGACCGGTTTTGCGGAGGAATATACTACGACGGAAGCGCTTAATCTGGGCGCTGACGGATATATAACCAAACCTTTCAGAAATAAAGAGCTGCTGCTCATACTAAAAAGGATACAGCAGCTCAACCAGTATGAGTAATTATTTCTGCCCTTCCCCTTTTCCCTCAGAGGAAATCAGATGAAGATTTTAATGACCGCACTGATCACGGTAATGATATTTACAGGCTGTACACCCGTAGCCAGGGAGAAAGGTGTACCTATAACTGAAAAGATAATTTCGGAAATGAGCGTCTCTGAAGAAAAAAAAGAAGCAGCTGAACCAGTGATAGTTACACTGCCTGAGAAAAAAGTTTCCGTCAGGGTTGGGATCATGGAGGGTGAGAACGAGATATTATTCAGCTGTTCCGGTCTTTTTACGATCTCAAGCAGAGGTAAAGTCATATTCACAAAAAAGAAATCGCAGGGCAGCTGGAAGATAGCTGTTCAGGGCAGTGAGCTAGTTTTCGAGAACACGGATACTGGCGAAGCGATAAGGGTTGAGGGGGATCTTATATTCAGCCCTGACCAGATATCGTCCCATGTTAAAATCGGCAAAGTTCAGTCAGGTAAAGGGTGGCACTGGGAAAATACCAGATCAAGAAGTTACAAAGGTGATATAGAGTTTCTGAATATAGGAGGCAGGATAACAGTTGTAAATGAAGTGGGTATAGAGCAGTACTTATACGGAGTCGTTCCTTCTGAAATGTCTTCAGAATCTCCGATGGAGGCTCTGAAAGCCCAGGCCATACTCGCCAGAACAAATGTATTCTCTAAGGTAGGAAAAAAATACAAAGACAAACCCTATTCTCTTACCAGCGATGTTTACAGTCAGGTATACACGGGAATCGACAAGATTACGGAGCCGACAAGCAGAGCGGTCGACGAGACAAGAGGCCTTATTCTTACGTATAAAGGGAAACCGGTCGAAGCGCTTTTCCATTCAGTATGCGGAGGTTATCTGGAATCCAATGATGTAGTATGGAGCTCCGCCGCACTGCCCTACCTGAAGGCGAAACCATGCTCACCGGCAGGAAGTTTCAGTTACGGAGATCTAAAAAACGAGAATAATTTCAGAAAGTGGATAAACTCGGTTCCCGATTCATACTGTAATCTTGACAATAAACAGTCAGGAAGCAAACTTGCCTTTGCAAAAAAATATTTCAGGTGGGAGAAAAGATACACAAGAGAAAAACTCGAATCGATCATTAAATCAGCGACCGGAAAGAATATAGGAAAACTTAAAGATATATCCGTGATATCGAGAGGTCCTTCAGGAAAAGCGATAACCGTCAGAGTAACCGGTTCAGCAGGATCGCTGGACATAAATAAGGAATTAAATATTAGGCAGAAACTTTCAAAACCTCCTTTATACAGCGGAAATTTCTATGTAGAAAAAATTAATTCAGATAGAAGCGGATACCCTTCTGAATTCCTTTTCAGAGGTGCGGGCTTCGGTCACGGAACAGGTATGTGTCAGATAGGCGCATGCGGTATGGCGGATAAAGGGAGTAATTTCGACGATATCCTTGAATTTTATTTTCCCGGGACTGATGTGACAGAACTTGACAAATAATTTAAAAATAAAGCGTTTTTTTTGAAAAAAGATATTGACTTTGAAATTTAATATTGTTATATTCGTTTTCCGCAAAATCGCAGGGCTTTCACGCAATAAAAACCAAGCGTGATTTAGTGCCTGAGTTTTGTAGAGAGAGGGACGGATCAATTTGATACTATTAACATAGAAAAGATTATATTGGAGAAAGTTAATGCCGACAATCAACCAATTAGTGAGATTTGGTAGACAAGCTATCAAGAAGAAAACTAAATCTCCTGCCATGCAGGGTTGTCCACAAAAAAGAGGCGTCTGTACAAAGATAACTACAATGACGCCGAAGAAACCTAATTCCGCGCTCAGAAAAGTAGCCAGGATAAGGCTTTCGAACTCTATGGAGGTATGGGCTTACATACCTGGTGAGGGACACAATCTGCAGGAACACGCCGTCGTACTTATAAGAGGCGGAAGAGTAAGAGATCTCCCGGGTGTGAGATATCACATCATCAGGGGAACACAGGACGCCGCAGGCGTAACCGGAAGACTGAGAGCCCGCTCCAAGTACGGGGCTAAGATGCCAAAAAAGTAAACGAACAGAGGAATTAAATGTCCAGAAGATCCAAGGCAATCAAAAGAAAAATCCTGCCCGATCCGATGTTTAAGGATCTGGTGATAGCCCGTTTCATCAACAACATGATGAAAAGCGGCAAGAAAGCCATCTCCGAAGGAATATTCTATTCAGCAATGGATATAATAGAGCAGAAAGAGAAAGGCAAAAAAGGCCATGAAGTTTTCAGGCAGGCTATTGAAAACGTGAAACCGGTTCTTGAAGTGAAATCAAGAAGGATCGGCGGAGCGAACGTTCAGGTACCTCTTGAGATCAGAGGCGAAAGAAAAGAAGCTCTTGCGATAAGGTGGGTCATAGCGAACTCCAGAAAAAGAAGCGGCAAATCAATGTCGGTAAAACTCGCGGACGAGCTAATGGCGGCCTACAAGAACGAAGGCGCCTCGATAAAGAAAAAGGAAGACATGCATAAAATGGCAGAAGCCAACAAAGCTTTTGCTCATTTCAGGTTCTAAAAGAATTATGACCCTAGACAGACTCAGAAATATCGGGATCATGGCCCATATCGACGCCGGTAAGACCACTACTACTGAAAGGATACTTTTCTATACAGGAAAGGTACATAAGGTAGGAGAGGTTCACGAAGGTACGGCTGTAATGGACTGGATGCCCCAGGAGCAGGAAAGGGGAATTACGATCACTTCAGCCGCCACTACATGCGAATGGAAAGACCACTCGATCAATATTATAGACACGCCCGGACATGTTGATTTTACTGTCGAAGTGGAAAGGTCGCTCAGGGTGCTTGACGGAGCCATAGCTCTTTTCTGCGGTGTAGGCGGTGTCGAACCTCAGTCTGAAACTGTCTGGAGACAGGCGAATCACTACAAGGTACCGAGGATCGCGTTCGTCAACAAGATGGACAGGGTTGGAGCCGACTTCTATAATGTTCTTGACATGATCGTAGAAAGGCTCGGAGCTCATCCGATAGCTGTTCAGATCCCTGTCGGAACCGGAGAGATGTTCGCCGGAGTGATAGATCTTATAAGGCTGAAAGCGAGGATGTACAGGCAGGATGACGGTCTGATATTCGAAGAGATCGACATTCCGGAAGACCTTGAAGGGATAACAAGGCGGTACAGAGAGATCATGCTGGAGTCAATTTCAGATTACGATGACGAAATGATGGAGCTTTTTCTTGAAGGAAAAGAAATATCCGCTGAAAGGATCAAGAAAGCTTTAAGAAAAGCCACGCTTGATCTGAAGATAGTTCCTGTTTTCTGCGGTTCTTCATTCAAGAATAAAGGGGTTCAGGCTCTTCTCGACGGTGTGATAGACTATCTTCCCTCCCCGCTGGACACAAAAGAATATTCAGGATTCAAGATCGACGATGATGAGGTGATTTACAGAAAGCCGTCTCCTGACGAACCTTTTTCCGCATATGCTTTTAAAGTTATGACCGATCCTTATGTAGGAAAACTGATATACCTGAGAATATATTCCGGCAAGGCTAAGGTAGGCGATGCGGTAGTGAATTCGCATAATATGAAGAAAGAACGCTTCGGAAGAATTCTGAGAATGATGTCTAACAAAAGAGAGGACCTTGAGTTCTGTCAGGCGGGAGATATTGTTGCTGTTGTAGGATTAAAATCCACTAGGACCGGTGATACTCTGTGCGACAACAATAAGAGAATTCGTTTTGAAACCCTGAAATTCCCCGTCCCTGTAGTGCATCAGGCTATTGAACCAAAATCCAAAATGGATTCAGACAAGCTTACGGACTCGCTCCTTAAGCTCTCTGAAGAAGACCCCACGTTCGTGATCAAATTTAATGAAGAGACAGGGCAGACCATAATATCCGGCATGGGTGAACTTCATCTTGATATAATTATCGACAGGCTGAAAAGAGAATTCAATCTTTCAGTAAATGTCGGAGCTCCTCAGGTTGCATACAAAGAGAGACTGAAGAAAGAAATCAGGATCGATTACAAACACGCAAAACAGACCGGCGGCAAGGGTCAGTATGCTCACGCTGTAATGAACATAGGTCCGGGAGAACCGAATTCAGGTTTCGTGTTCATTAATAAAGTAACGGGCGGGCGTATACCTAAAGAATATATCCCGGCGATAGAGTCGGGCGTAAAAGACGCGATGACTTCAGGACCTATCGCAGGATATCCGGTGCTTGATGTGAGGGTTGAGCTGCTCGACGGTTCTTTCCATCCGGTAGATTCTTCAGAAATGGCTTTTAAAACCTGCGGAAGCCTCGCTTTTAAAGAAGCAGCTTCAAAAGCAGGAACCGTACTTCTTGAACCGGTTATGAAGGTCGAGATACATACCCCCCTCTCATATGTCGGATCGCTCACGGGAGACATTAATGCCAGGAGAGGAAAGGTCGATGACCTTGTGCTCAAGAATGATTACCAGATCATCAGGGCTACAGTACCGCTTTCAGAGATGTTCGGCTACACTAACAGACTAAGAAATCTGTCTCAGGGAAGGGCTTCTTCATCAATGGAATTTAAAGAATTTGTGGCTATGACCGAAGACGAGACAAAAAAAACTCTCAAGAAATTCGGTTATGTTTACAACAGCTAAAATTTAAGTCTATAAACGGAGGTATTGAATGGCTAAGGAAAAATATGAAAGAACCAAACCGCACGTTAACATCGGAACAATCGGTCATGTAGACCACGGAAAAACCACGTTGACTGCGGCAATTACACTGGTTCTCAACAAACTGACCGGATCTAAAGTCATGGCGTTTGACGAAATTGACAAGGCTCCGGAAGAAAAAGAAAGGGGTATTACAATTAATACCGCTCACATCGAGTACGAAACAAGCAACAGGCACTACGCGCACGTCGACTGTCCCGGCCACGCAGACTATGTTAAGAACATGGTTACGGGAGCCGCTCAGATGGACGGAGCTATCCTGGTAGTTTCCGCAGCGGACGGACCTATGCCTCAGACAAGAGAGCATATTCTTCTCGCAAGACAGGTGAATGTACCTTACCTGGTAGTATTTTTGAACAAAGTTGACCTCGTCGACGATCCTGAGATCATTGACCTGGTTGAGATGGAAGTTAGAGAACTTCTCGAACTGTACAAATTCCCTGAAGATGTTCCTTTTATCATGGGTTCAGCTTTAAGCGCTATGGAACATCCTGAAGATCCTGAAAAAACCAAATGTATCATCGAGCTGATGGATGCTGTTGACAGCTACATTCCTACACCGGCAAGGGAAACAGAGAAACCTTTCCTTATGCCTGTTGAAGACGTGTTCTCTATTACAGGAAGAGGTACGGTAGCTACCGGAAGGATCGAGAGAGGTATGGTCAAGGTCGGTGAAGAAGTCGAGATAATCGGACTCACGGCAGAAAAGAGAAAATCTGTATGTACCGGTGTCGAAATGTTCAGAAAGCTTCTTGATCAGGGAGAAGCCGGAGATAACGTCGGTCTTCTTCTCAGAGGTATTGACAAGAAAGAAATCGAAAGAGGTATGTGTGTAATTAAGCCCGGATCTGTAACTCCTCACACTAAGTTCAAAGCAGAGGTTTACGTACTTACAGAAAAAGAGGGCGGAAGGCACAAACCTTTCTTCAACAACTACAGACCTCAATTCTATTTCAGAACAACTGACGTTACCGGTTCAATTGCTCTGAACGAAGGTGTAGAGATGATCATGCCAGGCGACAACACTGAGATCAATGTTACTCTGATCTATCCTGTCGCTATGGAGCACGGACTTAGGTTCGCTATCAGGGAAGGCGGTAGAACGATCGGAGCCGGCGCTGTTGCGCAGATAGTCGAATAGAATTTGAAAATTAAGAGGTGAAAATGGCTTCGCAGAAGATAAAGATCAAATTGAAATCATACGATTATCATCTGATCGACATTTCAACCGAAAAGATCATCAAGAAGGCAAGAGAAACAGGAGCGGTGATATCCGGTCCTGTGCCTCTTCCAACAAAGAAGACCATTTACACGGTTCTTCGCTCTCCGCATGTCAATAAAAAATCAAGAGAGCAGTTTGAAAAAAGGATCTATAAAAGACTGGTTGAAATTCTAAACTCGAAAACAGAAACCATGGAAGCGTTGACAAAACTGGAGCTTCCCGCTGGTGTAAACATTGAAGTTAAAGTAGTTTAAAAGGAAAGGCGCAATAATAATGGACGTCATTTTAGGAAAAAAATTAGGAATGGCAAGCTTTTTCGGACCGGCGGGTAGAGAGTTTCCCGTCACTATAGTCCAGGCGGGACCCTGTAAGGTTGTGCAGGTAAAGACTATCGAAAAAGACAAATATGAAGCCGTTCAGATCGGGTTTGAACCGAAAAAAGAATCAAGGGTAAACAAACCTCTCGCAGGGCATTTTAAAAAAGCCGGAGTAGAAACCCTGAAGCATTTAAGGGAATTCAGGTTTGAAGGTGCGGGCAAAGTGGCAGTAGGTACTCAGATTGATGTCAGCATGTTCAATGAGGGAGACAACCTGTTAGTTTCAGGTATTTCTAAAGGAAAAGGTTTTCAGGGCGTTGTGAAAAGGTGGGGGATGCATCTGCAGGGAGGTTCGCACGGGACACACGAATCCCACAGGGGGCCCGGTTCTATCGGGCAGTGTACGTGGCCTTCAAGGGTCTGGAAAGGAAAGCATCTGCCTGGCAGGATGGGAAACGATCAGGTGACCATCAAGAATATCGAGGTTCTGAAGATAATACCCGAGAAGAACATACTATTCATCAAGGGCTCTCTTCCAGGCGCAAAGAACGGAATTCTCAAAATATGGAAAATGGAGGTATGATGAAGCTGCCGGTTTATGATATTGAAGGTAAAAAAACCTCTGTTGAAGTTGAGCTTAACAATGAAGTATTCGGGATAGAACCGAATTATCATCTCATTCATCAGGCTGTAAAAGTATATCTGGCTAACCAGAGACAGGGAACTGCCAAGGCAAAGGGCAGGTCTGAGACCGCATTCAGTACAAAAAAGCTGTTCAGGCAGAAAGGTACCGGCGGAGCAAGACGGGGTGACAGAAGGTCTCCTGTGCTGGTCGGAGGCGGAAAGACATTCGGTCCTTCACCTAGGGATTACTCATTGAAGATGAATAAGAAACAGAAACTTCTTGCCAGAAAGTCTGCATTTTCAGACAAAGCAGGTAGCAGTCAGATATATCTGATAGATAATTTCTCTTTCGAAACCCCGAAGACAGCTAAGTTTGTTAATGTGCTAACAGGAATGGAGCTTTTAGGCAAGAAAGTTCTTGTCGTACTTGATACGTACAGCTCGGTTGACGAAGACAGCAAATTCAACAACACGGTAAACCTTATCAAGTCCGTCCTGAACATTAAAAATGCAAATATCCAGCTTGCGGATACCGTATCAACATACGAGATCATGAATGCCGACTGCCTGGTAATACAGAAAGACGCTCTACAAACTATTGACAGGGTGAATGAATGATGAAAATGATTTTAAGAAAACCGCTCATAACGGAAAAAACGAGCAAAATGCAGGAAAAGAACAACCAGTATACCTTTCTTGTTGATGTAAATGCGAACAAGATCGAGATCAAGAGAGAGATCGAAAGCAGGTTCAGAGTTTCTGTTACAGGCGTAAATACCGTTAATTATGAGGGAAGAAAGGCCAGGGTCGGAAGATTTTTCGGAAAGAAAAGCGATTTCAAGAAAGCGATCGTTACTTTGGCTAAAGGCGATAAGCTTGACGTTTACGACCAGGCTTAGATTGAACTATTTGAAAATGTAGCAGATTTGGAGTTAAAATGCCAGTAAGAAAATTTAAACCATACACCCCCAGCAGAAGGTTCATGATGATCCCCGATTTTACCGAGATCACCAAAAAAGAACCTGAGAAAGCTCTGCTCGTCACAAAAAAGAAGAGCGGGGGAAGGAATAATGTCGGAAGGATCACTACCAGACACATAGGGGGCGGTCACAAGACATGTCTGAGGGTTATCGATTTTAAGAGAGATAAGCACAATATTCCCGCAAAAGTAGCTGCGATCGAGTATGATCCCAACAGGACTGCAAGACTTGCTCTTCTTTTCTACGCCGACGGCGAAAAAAGATACATACTTGCTCCAAGCGGAATTTCTGTAGGAGATACTTTAGTGTCAGGCGAAAGCGTTGATATCAGACCCGGTAACGCACTGCCGTTAAAAGCAATACCTGCCGGGCAGATGATACACAACGTAGAGCTCAAGATAGGAAAGGGCGGTCAGCTGGTCAGGTCTGCAGGAAACTATGCGGTACTGATGGCAAAGGACGGAAGTTACTGTCATCTGAAGATGCCGTCGGGTGAAGTAAGGCTCGTGCATGAAAACTGCTATGCTACTCTGGGGCAGGTCGGCAACATCGATCATTTCAACCAGAATCACGGAAAAGCAGGAAGAAAAAGATGGCTGGGTGTAAGGCCTACGGTTAGAGGTGCGGCCATGAATCCGGTAGATCATCCGCACGGAGGTGGTGAAGGTAGGACTTGCGGAGGAAGACAGCCCGTGTCGCCATGGGGAGTATATGCTAAAGGTTATAAGACCAGGAAGAAGAACAAACCTTCCGACAAGTATATAATCAAAAGAAGAAAAACAAAATAACGGGGTTTGTTGAATGCCAAGATCAGTTAAAAAAGGTCCGTTTGTTGACGACCATCTGCTCAATAAAGTTGTGAAACTGAACAAAACAAAGCAGAAAAGCGTGATCAAAACTTGGTCAAGAAGGTCGACCATAGTTCCTGATTTCATAGGTCATACGGTTTCTGTATACAACGGGAAACAGTTCATCCCAGTTTATATAACGGAAAATCATGTAGGTCACAAACTGGGCGAATTTTCATTAACAAGAGTTTTCAGAGGTCATCCTGAGAAAAAATCGGAAAAAGCTTCAAAGGTTAAAAAATAGAGGGAACGATGGAAGCGTATGCAAAATCAAAATGGGTAGGTTACCCTGTTAATAAAGTCAGGCTTGTTATGGCACTGATCAAAGGGAAAGATGTTGAGAGCGCTATCACTATTCTGGATTTCACTCCCAATTTTGCCGCAATGTCTATAAAAAAGACCCTTAAGTCAGCAGTAGCCAACCTGATCGAGAACAACAGGGATACTTCTATTGATACGAACACCGTTTTCATTGACACGATGTTCGCAGATGAAGGGCCGACCATGAAGAGATTCAAGCCCCGTGCTCAGGGCAGGGCAACAAGAATCAGAAAAAGAACAAGCCACATTTACATAAAAGTAAAACTGGCTGAAAAAGAATAGGAGGACTTTTTGGGTCAAAAGTGTAATCCCATAGGGCTTCGACTTGGAATAAACAGGACATGGAATTCTATCTGGTTCGATCAGAAAGACTTTTCCGGCAAACTAATGGAAGACCTGAGGATCAGAAAGTATGTGAACACCAGACTGAAAGAGGCCGGTGTTTCAGAGGTAAGGATCGAAAGGAAACCTAAAGAGATCAATCTGAGTATTTTCACGGCAAAACCCGGTATAGTTATCGGAAGAAAGGGCCAGGAGATAGAAAAGCTTAAAGAAGAGCTCAAAACCGTTTTCAAGAAACCGATCAATCTCAACATCTTCGAGGTCAAAAGGCCTGAGATCAATGCCTGCCTAATCGGAGAATCGATCGCAAGACAGCTTGAAAAAAGGATCAATTTCAGAAGGGCTCTAAAAAAAGCTATCGATCAGGCTATGAAAGCCAATGTCCAGGGTATCAAGGTTCAATGCAGCGGCAGGCTAGGCGGCGCTGATATGGCAAGAACCGAAGGTTATCACAAAGGAAGAGTACCTCTGCACACACTCAGATCGGACATAGACTATGCGCTTGTTGAAGCACATACACCTTATGGCAGGATCGGAGTAAAAGTATGGGTATGCAACGGTGAAAAATTCGGATACCTAAACAATAATTCTTAGCGGAGAATCAGTAACATGTTAATGCCGAAGAAAATCAAGCACAGGAAAGTTCAGAAAAACCTATCGAAAGGGCTGGCTTTTAGAGGAAGCACTATTGCTTTTGGAGATTACGGCCTTAAAGCGATGGAGCAGTTCTGGATGACATCAAGGCAGATCGAAGCCGCGCGTATCGCTATCAACAGAGCGATGAAGAGAGGCGGAAAGATGTGGATAAGAGTATTCCCGGATAAACCGGTCACCAAAAAACCCGCTGAAACAAGGATGGGTAAAGGAAAGGGTGCTCCGGAGTATTGGGTAGCTGTTATCAGACCGGGCAGGATCCTTTTTGAGATTCAGGGAGTTCCGGAAGATCTGGCGAGAGAAGCTTTTAAACTGGCTTCAAGCAAACTGCCGATCAAAACCAAAATATGTTCAAGAAATGAAATCGGAGAATAATGAATGAAAGTCGCTGAGATTAGAGAGCTGAGCGTGGAAGAGCTTCTCAAGAAAATAGACACGACAAAACAGGATCTTGCCGACCTGAAGTTCAAACATTCTCTAAACCAATTAGAGAATCCTATGACGATCCGTACTCTGAGAAGAGAGATCGCGCAAATGAATACGATCGTGTCAGAAAAAAGAAAGAACGAAGTACAGGATTAAGGCAGGATTAAATCTCGAATCAGAATTGTTGGAGCAAAAGAATGGCAGAACAAATGGCAGAAAAAAGAAAGAACCTTAAAAAAGTCAGGACAGGGGTTGCAGTAAGCGACAAGATGGATAAATCTATATCCGTCCTCGTCGTGAGAAAGGAGATGCATCCTATCTATAAGAAATTCTTCAACCGCAGCAAGAAGTATATTGCTCACGATCCTGACAACACATGTAAAGAGGGCGATACCGTGAAGATCAGGGAGTGCAGAAAGCTCAGCAAGACCAAGTCTTGGTATTTAGTCGAAATCGTAGAAAGAAAAAAATAACACTAAGGTCCAAAGATGATACAAGAAGAAACCAGACTGACAGTAGCCGATAACACCGGAGCGAAATCCGTACTTGCCTTCAGGATACTGGGAGGTACGAGAAAGAAGTACGCAAGGGTCGGCGATGTAATAGTATGTGCAGTTAAAAGCGCTATACCGGGCGGATCCATCAAGAAAGGTGATGTTGTTAAGGCTGTAGTAGTCAGGACCAAGAAAGAATACAAGAGACCTGACGGATCTTACATCAGATTTGATGAGAATTCAGCTGTAATTCTTGACGAAAAAGGGGAACCGAAAGGAACGAGGATCTTCGGTCCGGTAGCCAGAGAGTTGAGAGAAAAAGGCTATATGAAGATCGTATCTTTAGCTCCGGAAGTTCTGTAAACAAATAAGGGTTTGCGAAGATGAAAATTATTAGAGATGACAAGGTAAAGGTTATTGCTGGCAATAATAAGGGAAAGATCGGCAAAGTCCTTAAGGTTATTGTTGATAAGAACAAGGTTATCGTGGAAGGTGTTAACATTGTTAAGAAACATCAGAAGCCTAACCAGATGAATCAGCAGGGCGGAATTATCGAAAAAGAAGCGCCGATCCATGTTTCAAATGTGATGCTGGTATGCTCGAATTGCGATAAAGCCGTAAGAGTATCAAAAAGAAGAACTGAAGACGGAAAGGTTGAAAGAATCTGCAGGTCTTGTAACAAAGCTGTTTAAGGAAGAGGGAAAAATGGATAATCAACAAAGATTGAAAACCAAGTATCGCGAAACAGTCTGTCCTTATCTGATGGAAAAGTTCAAATATAAAAGCGTGATGCAGGTTCCCAAGATTGAGAAGATAAAGTTGAACGTCGGTATGGGCGAGGCTATAAAAGAGCCTAAAACCCTGGATGCCGCAGTTGAAGAACTTACGCTCATATCCGGCCAGAAACCTGCGATCAGCAAGGCAAAGAGATCAGTTTCTAATTTCAAACTGAGAAAAGGAATGAAGATCGGCGCGCATGTAACATTAAGGGGCGTCTATATGTATGAGTTCCTCGACAGATTGATAGAGATCTCGATTCCTAGGATAAGAGACTTTCAGGGAATGCCCGTCGAATCGTTCGACGGAAGGGGAAACTACAATTTCGGTATAAAAGAACAGACTGTATTTACCGAAATAAAGTTCGACAATATTATCAGAGCAAACGGGCTTAATGTGACCATCGTG
>Ga0116162_10002089_pt1 | contig 12556 bp, 9 predicted proteins | sample AD_UKC105_MetaG_FD_89875 | JGI IMG/M metagenome (GOLD analysis project Ga0116162, IMG submission 89875) | Active sludge microbial communities of municipal wastewater-treating anaerobic digesters from Hong Kong - AD_UKC105_MetaG | ecosystem: Engineered > Bioreactor > Anaerobic > Digestate... | reverse complement strand
GAATGCACCAAGCACGTAGACATACTGCATCCCGTCTAGGATGAGCTGCTGCAGGAGTCTGATGCTGCCCCGGTCAGCCCATTGCAGGTCATCCAGGAATAACACCAGTGGACACTCACGGCTCGCGAAGATGTAGATAAACTGTGTAAAGACCCTGATGAACCGGTTCTCCGCGTTGGAAGGCTCGACTTCGGGCACATCGTCTGCAGGACCCGTAATGAACTCCAGTTCAGGAATCACATCGACCACCAGGCGCGTGTTGGGACGAAGTGCGCCATTTATCCGCTTCCGCCACCGGTCAAGCTCTCCCGCTTCCAGAAGAAGCAGCCGCCTCACCTGTTCTCCCATGGCCTCTATCATGGCGCTGTAGGGCCTGTCTCCGCGGTACTGGTCGAACTTCCCAGAAAGAAAAAGCGCTCCGGATTCAACGGCATCCCGGCGAAAACCCGCAACGAGGGCGGTCTTCCCCACTCCGGAATATCCGGACACGAAAGTGGCGCATGACAACCCGGAACGCACTGATTCGAAGATGTTCCGCAGTTCCCGCGTCTCCTCATCCCGACCGTACAGAAAATCGCTGAATACCGGCACATGGTCTTCGCTGTCACCGCCTATCTCTATCTGCATAACCTCGCCGGTGGACTGGAATGATTCAAGACATCGTTCCAGGTCAAGGAGCAGCGAATATGCGCTCTGGTACCTGGCGTCCGGGTCCTTCTCCAGCAGTTTCATCACAATATCCGATATGACGGTGGGAATGGCCCCGTTGATCTCTCCTGGATGCCGGGGGACCTGTGCCACATGCCAGTGGAGCATGTCCAGATCATCCTTCGGTCGATATGGCGGGATGCCGGTCAGGAGTTCGTAGAGGATTATTCCAAGGGAGTAAAGGTCTGACCGGCTGTCTGGAACTCTGTCAATTTTCTCGGTCAGTTCGGGGGAGATATATTCGACCGGCTGCCGGTTGCCGCCATACACCGGCGGATGATGGGACTGGCCCGGTTCTTTATGTAATTGATACGCGTATTCAAAGCCGGTAATCGCTGCTGCTGTTTCACCGGTCTCACCCGGTGAGCATGCTTCGATGAATATCATATCCGGCGATAGCCCAAGGTGAACAATACCATGCCGGTGCACCTCTTCAACTGCACGGACAATGGAAATCGCGGATTTCAGGAACTTTCCGGTTCCGTCACTTATTGCACTTCCTGTCAGAGAAAGGGGAACACCTTCAAAATGCTCATAGACGGTAAAGCAGCCACGGGCGGAGTCAATAAAGTCAATGGGGGAGATTATTGCTTCAGTCTCAATTTCACGGATCAGCAGATATTCCCGCTTCAGAAGCTCCCGAAGATGTATGTTCGCGGGGTCCCTGAGCTCCCTGACAATGTACTGTATGTCACGATGATCATTGTACGCGGTATAATAGTGTGAGTGTTTCGTTTCATTCAGCTTTTTGAAATTACTGTATCCTTCAATTCGTGACATTAACTCCAACCTTCCTGTTTTTATATTTATTGGAAACGAAAGAATACAAAACTGGTCCTATTCATTACCCAAAATGTGCTGCTCATTACATCGGATATTGACAGGAAATGAATTTATACATAATAGTTTCATGAATATACACTACAACTAATATTGATCATATATAATATTATTGCAAGGCATAAATTGCCCTGGAATGGGTCTTTTTACGTTATTTTCAATGCGTTATCCGGCGTAAGGAAAGGATGGACGTTACGATCAGGAACAAGAAGCAATTATGGTCAAAGAGGAGGAAATGTTGTGAAAATCAGAACATTACTTTTTTTGGCTGTTATCCTCTGTATTGCGGGTTTTTCCACGGATAACGTCTTTGCAATAGGTGAAAGCCAGCATGTCCAGATACAGCTCTGCTTTTTCAGCGGGGGCGGGGTTGTCCTCAATAACGAGCTGACGGGGATAGTCGAGGCCTATGGAGAGATGGCCAGAGACCAGTTAAATTTCGAAGAATACGCCATGCACGGCTCCCGGTCATTCAGCACAAAAGAGGACAACGCCAATTTCTGCTATGGTGTTAACTTTGAGCCGCGCCTCTTCATTTCAATTTTCGGCGTGGGCGTGAACTTTCTCTTTCACTGGACCAATCAGGCCCGTTCGGAAGTCACGTCCTATTATGATAATTCATCTGTCACCTATACGGCGCAGCTCTACGGTGCGGCGGTTGTGCCGACAATTTACCTGCGGCCCATTTACGAGAGTAATTATTATTTCATCATCGGCGTGGGACGGGCAACGTACAAGACGGCCGTGACCATAGACACGGAAGATAATGTTTACAATTACAGCGAAGGCTACAGCGACCCGCCCTTCATCAGTGAAGAGATGACAGGCGAGGCAACGGGGTATCACTTTGTTATAGAGTTCGGCCTTACGATGAATAACATTCTTTTCAGCTGTGGAGTGACATACCGCTATCTTCAGGTTACTAAGTTTGAGACACCGGACGGAAGCACTTTTATCAATCCCGCTACGGGAGAGGAAATGACCGCGGGGCTTACGGGTGTCTACTCCTATGTCGGTGGGATTTTATATATAAGGCGGTATCGGTTGTGAAGTATTTATTACATAAAACTGATTTATGGAGGAAGCCATGAAAACGTTAAGAATATTGATGATGTTCCTTGTGTTTGTTTTTTTCAGCGCTTCAACAGTAATGCTGTCCGGATGTTATTCATCAGACTCAGAAACTGCAGAGGATGATGATGGAGGAACAACAAGTGGCGGAAGCAGCACTACTACAACACCTTCCACATCGTATACATTTGAATTATGCAACGGTACGGAGGGGAATCTCAAGAATGTTTATATCGGCAGTTCATACTATGGTGATATGTCCTACATAAACTGCTTTTATAAGACATACAGTTCCAGGCCAAGCAGCATCTCCTGGTCGGCTCAATCTGATGGTCTGGATAGTTCGACATTTAGTAGTACGTACTATACTTCATCGGGGACATACAGTGGCGGCGATAGCATTGATCTTCCGTCAAACTATTTTTCACTCTGGATACGGAATAACTCGGGGATAACACTTTCCTGGTTTTATTTTAACAGCACTACAAGCGGCACAGGCATTAATCATACCGGCGGAGACGCATGGTATGGCTTTTTCCCGAAACTTGGAAGCAGTCAGTATATTCTTCTTCGAGATTTGGACGCTAATAACCATTGGGACTGCTACGGTAGCGCTATAACTATTTATTCGTATAATGGTTCTTCGTATTACAAGCTACTTCAGGTTAACTCACTGAATAGCGGATCGGGTCCGTAAATCCAATATAGAATTTTTAATGATTAAAATAAGGGTGCCTTATAAGTAAGGCACCCTATCAATGCAGAAAATGCGCTCTAAGAGAGGAACAGTTGCCTGCGACAAAATTGTGATTGGTTTGTAATCAGATTTGAACAAGATGATTAAGCAGGGAAATTTATAATGAAGCTTGTCCCGTGTTTCGCTTCACTCAAACGGCAATTTTTACCGGTTGATATAAGCGGGGAAACCCTCCAGTAAAATGCCGTTCAATGCAGAATTTATTTCAAATCTTTTCTGCCTGGCTTGCTTCAACTTCTCTTTCCACCGGGCAAGAATTGCCGGGCCTCTGTTATCAAAAACATCTCCCGGTTTTAAATAACCAATATCGGCATGGTACCGTCTGTTCTTGTTTTCATCACCATATTTTTCAATGACCTTTACACCTTCGCAATAATATGACGGACTGTTTGGTCTTAACGCCTCACTTCTGATAAGGCAGACAAAACGCTCAGCCTTGCCATTCGTCTCAGGGTGTTTCATCCGGGTCGGAACGTCGGTGCAATTATTCTCAAAGAGTATCCTCTTGAAATCATGACTGATAAATTGGGAGCCATTGTCATGGATAACCATCGGACGTGCCTCGGGATACTTATCGATCACCTTCTGCGTGAATATCTCAACCGATGATCCCGACATGTCTGTCATCAATTCCCAGTGCAGCAGAAACCGGGAAAACCTGTCAAGCATGAAGATCAGGTAATAGTGAACCCCTGTCCTCCACTTTATTTGTAGGATTTACCAACTTATTTATAACTTAAAAATTTCCCGGTTTCAAAGAAGCGCGACATCAAAATATATTTTTTAATTTGAAACCTGAATTCAGTCATTATGGTGTTGAATAGATTATTATTTTACTTGACATTTAGGTAGATTGCGATGACATTATTTGAACAAAATGGATTTGAAAAGATAGTTTTTCATATTTTCAGAAGGAGTACCTGTTTTGAAAAAATTTATCTATTTTTTAATTATGTTGATTTCAGTTCCAAGTATTGCTTCAGCAAATATCTATATCGACGCATTGGGTGCCTATACTATGGCCGGGGATCTTGATAATCAAATTGGCGGTGGAGGATGTGTTGCTACAGATATTCACCCTAATGTTAATATATTTTTTAAGGATGTGTATAGCACCATACGTATTAACGCGAATAAACCCGATGAAGAACAATATACTTTTAATATGGCAATGATTGGATTTCAGCACCTTTTGCAAATTGCTGAATCTCCAGTATACTGGACAAATTCAGTTGGGATTGGTTCGGGAAAGGGATCTTCTGAGGTATCAGTAAATTATGTTTCTACTTCCAGTAGTGATAACGGTATTTGTTTTGCGTACTGGACGGGGATTCTTATAGAAGCTACACAATATATCAGCCCGTACATAGAAGTTGGTTATCATAAAACACTTTTTTATTCTGATTTTGAAGATACAAATGTAAGCGGATTTCAATTTCTCGTTGGAGTTAGATTTACTCTTTTCGGAAAAAACAGGTCAATAACGACAAGATATTAATTTCAGCTAAAGCCAATAATTTTACCAACGTTATATGTCAGAAAGCATACAATCCAGGTTAGGATTGTATTGTACGCAATTGAGAAAAAAGCCCAGTTCCATCCGATTTCTCTGCCGATTGCTGCAATAGTTGCAACGCATGGAATATAAAGAAGCACAAACAGCATAAACGTAAATGCGGTAAGAGGTGTTATTCCATGGTGTGAGCTTAGCAATTCTCTTTCGAGAATATCCCCTTCCCCGCTTGCATCAGCTCCGGAAGAAGCATTGTAAAGAATTCCAAGTGTACTTACTACAACCTCCTTTGCTGCAATCCCGGTAATAAGGGATACCCCCATTTGCCAGCTAAACCCAAGAGGTCGCAACACTGGTTCAACTATACTTCCGATTCGACCAATAAACGTATATTGAATTACTTCATCTTTCTTTTTATCGAGAAGTTTCTGACGTTTTGTTGTATATTCCTGTGAAAGCTGAATTCTAATATCATTATTATTTTCATGTGATGAAGTTATAGAGTTTATTTGACTGGTATATTGTGTTTCAAGTTTAGTCAGCATTAGATTATAGCGTTCATTGATTTCAGTTGACTTCGGGTATTCACTCATTACCCAAATTACAATTGAAAAAATTAAAATAATCCCACCCATTTTTTTCAAATACTGCGATGATCTGTTCCACATGTGTAAAAGAATTGTTTTTGCCGAAGGCATACGGTATGGGGGTAATTCCATAACAAATGGTGCTGATTCACCTTTAAAAAAAAGAAATTTAAAAATTCTCGCAGAAATAAAAGCAAAAAAAACTCCGAGAAAGTACAATGTGATGATTACAAGCCCGGCCATATGATTAAAAAATACACCGGCAAATAACACATACACAGGCAGTCTGGCGGAACAACTCATAAAAGGATTGATAAGGATAGTGATTATTCTATCGCGTTTGTTTTCAAGCATTCTTGTGGCCATAATAGCAGGAACATTACAGCCAAAACCCATAATGAGCGGTATAAATGATTTACCATGTATACCAAGACGGTGCATGAATTTATCCATAATAAATGCTGCACGTGCCATATATCCTGAGTCTTCCATAAGGCTGACTCCGAGGAAAAGAATTAAAATGTTTGGTAAAAAAACAATTACTGATCCAACACCACCAATAATACCCTCTGTCAATAATCCCCGAAAGGCACCGGGGCTAATGAAATTTTTTAAAAGAGATGATAATAGAAGAATAGATTTCTCAATATATAACTTTGGCAATTCGCCAAGCGTAAAAGTCATTTGAAAGAGCAGCCATAAAAATATAATAAGAATCGGGTACCCCAGATATTTATTCATAACAAATGAATCAATTTTTTCCGTGAAATCAATTTTGTTGAGGGTTTCCTTTTTTATTGTTTCCTTCAGAGCTCCCGATATAAATCCCTGGCGTACATCTGATAACAAATTTGAAATATTATCATTGTATTTTTTTTCAACTGTAATCCGGCTTAATTCGGATTGTTGTTCTATTTCATTGAAATTTGAATAGTCGCGTAATTTTTCTTTTACATCGTTATCATTTTCTAAAAGACGGATAGCAAGCCAGCGGGTAGAATAACGCTCACTGATGGATTTATCGTTCCATATAATATTCTGTATTTTTTTTATTTCAAGTTCAATATCTTCACCATATGGAATATGGATATGCCTGTATTTATCACTTTTCTGTTCTGCGACACCAATTATGTTATCAATAAGTTCGCTGATACCTTTTCCTTTCGTTCCAATCGTTTTGATAACAGGCATGCCGAGAAGTGTTCCAAGATTCTCTGTGTCAATAATAATACCCTTTGATTCCGCTTCATCAAACATGTTGAGTGCAATTACAACACGCGCTTTAATATTAATCAGTTGCGTAGTAAGATATAAATTTCGTTCGATGTTACCTGCATCTACTACATTTATAATAACATCAGGCTGGTCATTCAGAATAAAATTTCGTGTGATTATTTCCTCAATGGAAAAAGAACTTAAACTGTAAATTCCGGGGAGATCAACAATTTTAATCCTGTATCCATTTCGTTTGAGAAATCCTTCACGCTTTTCGACAGTAACACCGCTCCAGTTTGCTACCTTCTGTCTGGCTCCGGTAAGCTGGTTAAAAATGGTTGTTTTCCCGCAATTCGGGTTACCGATGAGACCTATAACAAATTCTTTACTCATTGATGTTTTCTGCATTATCAATCTTTTTTACTACAATGGATTTCGCTTCATTTACGCGTATTGACAGATTATAACCTTTTACCATAATCTGGATCGGATCTTTAAGAGGTGCGTACCGGATTATTTTAACGATCTCACCTTTGCGAAGACCAAGTTCGATTAATCTCTTTTTCAATTTTTCATCAGCGTTAACAGAAATAATTTCTGCTGAATCACCGGAGTGTAATTCGCTAAGTGGTTTTTCTTCAAGAAGTTGTTCAAGCTCGTCTACCCATTTTTTATTTATGCTCTTTTCATAATTAAAAAACTCAAGAAATTTATATAGCTTACTGCATGCATTTGGTGTAAGATGATGTTCGATTTTACATGCATTATTGTTTGCTTCATCCGCATCCATCTTAAGAACTGTTTTAAAAAAGGCTGAAAGACATGAATGTTTTTGATATATTTGTTCTGCAATAATTCTGCCTTCATCTGTCAGATCCACATAACCGTATTTCTCATATATAATAAGTCCCTTTTCATTCAATTTTTGAAGTGCAGAGGTTACGCTGGGCATTTTTATATTTAGACTTTTGGCAATATCTTTAACGCGTACGACTTTTTTCTTTTCCGCAAGAATTGCAATTGTTTCCATGTAATCTTCCATGTTTGCAGAAAGACTGGTGTCGTAAAAAGTTATATTCATTGGATCAATTTGATTTAACATGAAATATACCTGATTCATTCTTTAAATTAAATATAGTTAGTCAAGTCTAATATACAAGGAAAAAATAAAAAGTGAAATTTTCACTTCAATTATATCGTTTAATCAATAATATCTATATTTTTATTATTTATTCTATAAGTTTAGCTCTTCTTTTTTGCAGAGGGTACACATAATCATTTATTTCGACTAATTGAATATGCTCATTGTTCAAGGGTTTTGCAATCGATACCTGTGTATCACATTTATTCAATATAAAAATCATCTTTTCCTTACTTTTCAGGCTTCCACTTCTATTCATGGTATTGTATTTATATGATACCAGCATATCACCTTTTTTTAAACCATCATATGTTCCAAGGTTTATCACAACATTATTTGTATCAACTTTCAGAATTCTCCCTTTGAATGGAATAAAATCATAGATTTTCTGGGCAGTACGCAATGATATCGTAGGGAGATTGTCATGCCCTCTTTCTGTTGCGGAAAAATCACCAATTATTACACCATTTTTAAAATTCAATATACTGTAATTAAGTGAGATGTAGTGCTGATTCTCATGATAATTACCAAACAATATATAATCAACCTTTTCAATTTTCCCTTCATTAACAAGATTCTGAACATGAGAAATCGCCTTTTCAAGATTTTGATTTTCAAACTGTAGTTCTCTTGTTATGGTAAAACGCTTTTTCAGTCCGATAACAGACATACGGCCAAATTGATTTAAGGTAAATGTGATATAGTTTGAAATGACTTCACCCGCATCGAAGTGTGGAGTCATCCTGCCGTTTGGAAAAAAGTCTAATACAAGAAGGACTGGTACATCCCTGACTGGTTCCTCATGAGAATAGCCAAGCGTATGATAAAGGCGTTTTCTGCGTTTTAAAATTGCCAGGCTGAGTGATTCCTGATAATTTTCATCGGGGTATAACTGCATCAGGTCTTTAATTTCATTTATATATAAATTATAATAATCATTCGCGAGATAATAGTCTTTTAGTAATTCCCGTGATTCACGAATCATAGGATTCATCATTATTGACCGTCGAAGGTGAAGAACCGTTTGGTCAGGTAAATTGTTCTTCATTTTCGATTTAGCAAGATTTAAATGATACTCAGATAATGTAACCCTTCCCGGGTGACCAGATTTAAATTCATTAAACACAAGAAAATCTTCAAAATGAGCCTGGAGGATACTATCATATAAGTATTTTTTTGATGCTTGATGAAAATAATCATATGCCTTACGGTTGTCCCCCATTCGCTCATACGTAAGAGCAATATTATATAAGGGTATTAGATTTTCAGGATAGGTCTCATGAGATTTCAGAAAAAATGATAATGCTTTGTTATAATCTTTCTCTATGAGGGCGATATATCCCATATATCTATTTGCATTAAAATTTGATATTTCTTTTGAAAGAGCATTGTTAAACTCGTTAATTGAGTCAGTAAGAAAATCTCCCGATCCAGAGGTCATATATTGAGAAAATAACATACGGCCATAGGTTACATACCCTTCAACGCGTTCAGGATGTGCATTTATTGCTTTTTCTATAACAGCACCGGCTTCATTGTATCTTTTTTCAGTATTTTTAATTTCGGCAAGTAATAACAAAGAATTATAATGGTATGGATTTATTCGGATTATTGTTTTAAGTTTTCTTTTAGCCCATATTTTTTTGTCCATATCAAAGTAAAGACGGGCAATACCATAGTGTGCCTCTAGGTCATTGTTGTATAAAGAAATAGCTCGGTTGAAATATTTTATTGCCTCATTATAACGACCCAGGCCAATCATTGTAAAGCCAAGGCCATTAATTGAGTGTATATTATTTTTGTCTATTCTTGTACTTTTTTCAAAGAGCTCCAGTGCGTCAGCATATGCTTCTGTTCTCAAATATGCTTTTCCAAGGCCAATCAACGCATCATTATAATGATTATTTTTCTGAATAGCATTTTTAAAATTGATTATGGCTTTAAGTGTGTTTCCCTCTTCGAGGTGTTTCCAGCCCATTTTGTTAAAATACACAGCATTCTTCGCAACAATTGCTGAAGGAGTTATTGTACACACAAGGACGATAATTGAAAGGACGCATAAGACATTCCTTGTTTTTGATGATGAAAAAGAATATTTCATGGGAAAATCCTTGAATGGAAAAAACTCTTTTTGTACATGTGAATAGTAAATCCGGGAGTTTTAACTTGTCAACAACTAAAGGAGGATAAATTACCTGAAAAGAGTTACTTATTGAGAAGCAGTTTGTGGTACATTCCGATTTAAAAAACGTAGAATTCTATCATGCTTCAATTTTATAATTCTGGTGTATAATGAAGTAACATTACGTGTTAGATTCCCCCATCGTTGCTGAAAAATATTTCCGTTATTATTAACCATGGATACTGTTGATATATGATTTATATTTGAGGGATTCCTTTTGTTAATACCATGATTCATGAAAAGGCTGGAGACATTATTTGTAAAAATTACATTCAACTCATGCGAGTATTGCAGATCATCATTCGTCTTAGTATCAATTGTATCAGAATTCGATACTTCAATAATATCAGGACCTGACAATGTTTTATTACCTGTATGTTTTTTTACGGAGCTGGAATTCTGTCTGTTATTTTTTGTTATGCCAAAATTTGAGTATTCATAAAATCTATTAAAATCAATTATATTTCTGATGTCATTACGTGTAGTATCATCAAGTGCAGTATTCTTTTCTATTACTGTTGATTCAGGATTTTTCTTTTTGCTGGAAATAGTAATAGAATTAGTTTTGATGTTTTCCGGGGACTTCTGCTTTGGTATACTGATACCATCATTACGTGTTAGTAATGTAACTTTGTTTTCGTTTTGTTTCTTAGCTATTATAGTCTGCTGACCTTCGCCGAACTTTCGAACAATGTTTCTTATAGTATAATCATGGTTTCCCTTTGTAAGCATAAATCGTGGCAAACGAAGCATATCCTTATTATGAACTAATGGCATCTTAAGGAAATTTCTTTGAATGGTAAACGCATATTTATATCCGGCTTTCTTTATTACGGCTGTTCCGATATTTGTGCATAACCCGAATGGATAAATAAACGTATCAATTGAGACTTTCAGTTTTTCCTCAAGAATTTTTTTTGAATAGAATATCTCTCTATTAAATGATTTTTTATCCGATGTATATAATTTATTATTAATTTTTAAATGGAAATAGCCGTGTGATGCTATAGAGCACCCGTTACGGGAAAGGTTTGCAAGCTGCTCCCATGTAAGCGCATATTCTTTCCGGCCAATAATAAAAGGGTAAATTGCAAGAAGAGGTTTGATACCCAGCGGTTTAAATACCTGGAAATATGCCTGGTATACACTTCTGTTCCCGTCATCTATTGTAACAAGTATGTTACGATTCCCCTGAATATTACCATTTATTATATCTTTATAGCTGACAAACTTGTATCCGCTGTGACGCAATTTCAACAATTGTGATTTTAATTCTTCCAGAGAGAAATCGTATATTACTTTATTTCGTCCCAAAAATGAATGATAGCAAAGAACTGATACATGGTTCGAAGCTATCGATTGAATTGAAAAAAATTGCAACATTATAGTTGCAGCAATCATTAACCGGATGAATTTCATTGTGGTTTCTTTGTAATATTATATTTATATATATGATCGTGATATGTAAATCGAAGCTTAATTATTTTTATGGTATGTGAAAAAATGCAACGATATTTTTTATTGTAAAAGATTATTATTAAGAAATTAAGATGTTCATTGATTGTCATTCAAGAATTGATGGATTTGCCATTAAAAAGGTATTGACATCACATGAAATGAAAAGGTAAAATTACGAATTGCAATTTATGTAATATACGATAGCATATCCTATTGTACGCAGTAATGCATTCCGACCATGAGGGATTATTCATGAAACAGAGAAAGCAGTATCTTATTGATAAAAAATTTCAGTTAAAACATGCATTCACAATTATTGGAATAAGTTTTGTTGTTATTGCAATTATTATTGCAACTATAACATTTAATGCTGCTTACAACAATAATGAAATCAACGAAAACAACTCAAAGCTGAATTCAATTGTAGAAAATCACTCAAATGTTATTACAATTCAGGATAATATCGTTAATGCGCTGCTCACCTACTCTCAATCCCAAAATAATCGAATACAGAAAAATGCGATAAGGGACGTATATTCAAATCATTCCAAAAACATGAAATCCTTAAATGGCAACATTGTAATAATAAAGGATATTATTTCAAAGAACAGGGCGATTATACAGCATAATAATACTTTACTTATAATACTAAGTGTACTTGTCGTAATGCAGGGTTTGATTCTTTACTTTCTGCTTATAAGAAAAACACACAGGATCTCCGGTCCAATATATGTTATGACGAATTACATGAAAGATATTATAAAGGGTAATTATCCGGAATCGTTTCGCAAGATAAGGAAGGGAGATGAGCTGAAAGATTTTTATGAGTTATTTGTTGAGATGATGCAATCATTAAAGAAAAGGAAATAATATTTGAAAAAAAAAAAACTTGCAATATTAAGCTGGAGATTTAATCTGAACTTTCTTCAATGCGGGTGTAATTCAGTGGTAGAATGTCAGCTTCCCAAGCTGAACGTCGCCGGTTCGAGTCCGGTCACCCGCTCAGAGGCTTTCCACCTTTCCTACCAGAAGAATAACCTTATTCGTGATGCAACCCTGAATCGTAAGAGATTAATATAAAATG
>Ga0116162_10002088_pt1 | contig 12563 bp, 11 predicted proteins | sample AD_UKC105_MetaG_FD_89875 | JGI IMG/M metagenome (GOLD analysis project Ga0116162, IMG submission 89875) | Active sludge microbial communities of municipal wastewater-treating anaerobic digesters from Hong Kong - AD_UKC105_MetaG | ecosystem: Engineered > Bioreactor > Anaerobic > Digestate... | reverse complement strand
GGTCCAGCCATCATATGCTTTCAGATGACCATCTGTACTATATGTACTTTCTAAAGCACGCATGGTACATGCACCAACTGCACACACACTGCGTCCTTCGTCCTTCTTTTTATTAACACAATCGACCGTTTGTTGAAGCACCTGTATTTGTTCACTTTCCATCTTATGCTTTGTCAAATCTTCCACATCAATTTCACGGAAGTTCCCCAAACCTGAGTGTGCGGTGATAAAGGCTTGATCAATACCTTTAATTTCAAAACGTTTTAAAAGTTCACGACTAAAGTGTAAACTAGCTGCTGGAGCTGTTACAGCTCCTTCATTCTTTGCAAAAATCGATTGGAATCGTTCTGCATCAGACTCCTCTGCTGGTCTATTAATAATATGTTCTGGAAGTGGGGTAACACCTAATGCATACAAATCACGCTTAAAATCGTCATGTGTTCCTTCGTATAAGAAACGCAACGTACGTCCTCTAGATGTTGTGTTATCAATAACCTCAGCTACCATACTATCATCTTCTCCAAAATACAGCTTGTTTCCTATTCGGATTTTGCGGGCTGGATCAACCAACACATCCCATAGACGCTGTTCTTCATTGAGCTCACGAAGTAAGAAAACCTCAATACGTGCATTGGTTTTCTCCTTATTACCATACAAACGAGCAGGAAAAACTTTTGTGTCATTAAAAATAAACAAGTCCTCTTCATCAAAGTACTCAATTATTTCTTTGAAAAATCGGTGTTCTATCTCACCCGTTTTGCGATGCAAAACCATCAAACGTGACTCATCACGAAATTTTGATGGGTACATAGCAATTTTCTCATCTGGTAAATCGTAATAAAATTCAGATAACTTCATTTCTTTGGGTTTTATCTAGTAATTATTTTTTTCTTCTATCACTATTTCTTGTTGTTTAATCCACTCTGGAAAATCAAGGGGATTCATCAAGTCTTTTTCTCGTATATCTCCAACTCGAGTACGTCGTAGGCTAATCAAGTGAGCACCACTATCTAAAGCTTCTCCTATATCACGAGCTAAAGCACGAATATATGTTCCTTTACTACATACAACACGAATTTCAATTTCTTGTTTATCGAGTTCACAACGAGTCAATTCTATCTCATCAATAACCAATACTTTAGGTTTTAAAGTAACCTCCTCACCTTTTCTTGCCAATTCATAAGCCCGCTTTCCATCTACCATAACAGCGCTAAATGCAGGAGGAACTTGTTCTATTCGTCCTAGAAACTTCTTCAAAATTTCACGTACCATATATTCTGTGATATGCTCAGTTGGATATGTAGCATCTATCGGCTTTTCTAAATCGAAAGAAGGTGTTGTAGCTCCAAGCTTCAAAGTAGCAACGTATTCTTTTGTCTGATACTGAAATTCTTCTATTCGCTTTGTAGCTTTTCCTGTGCACAAAATCATAACACCTGTAGCCAGAGGATCTAGCGTACCAGCATGACCAACTTTCAACTTCTTTACTCCTATTGTGCGGCAAATAGTATGCCGTACCTTAGCAACTAATTGGAACGAAGTCCATTCCAAAGGTTTATCAAAATACAGGATCTCCCCTGCCTTAAAATCTTTCAACGTGTATCTTTTTATTATATAACAATGCGAATCTATCACATTTAAAACACTTTATAATGACCTTTTATAAGGTTAAACTTGCACCAAAACAAAGCATAAGTAAAAGAGCTATACCAGCTACGATGCGATAATAACCAAATGCTTTAAATCCATGCTTATTCAGAAACGAAATAAAAAACTTGATAGCTAGTAATGCAACAAAAAAAGCAACAACATTTCCAATCAATAAAGTTATTAAATGATTCTCAAGCATATCAGCACCTGTATCACTCATAAACACTTTCAATAATTTATAACAAGATGCAGCAGCCATGGTCGGAACCGCTAAAAAGAACGAAAATTCTGCGGCATCTTTTCTTGTCAACTTTTGTCCCATTCCTCCAACTATAGTTGCCATAGAACGAGAGACTCCTGGTATCATAGCAATACATTGGCAAAAACCAATCATTAATGCACTACGATTAGTCATTGGTTTAGCTTCTTCTTCGGACACGGCAAATAATTTATCCACAAAAATCATGAAAACACCTCCTAAAATTAGCATTATAGCAACCACATATACATTTTCAAGAAGGCTATCAATAATGTCACTTAATAAGAAACCAATAACAGCTGCAGGTAAAAAAGCGACAAGCAACTTTACATAAAAATCATACCGATGCAAACACTTCTGTAAGAAACTTGGCTCACCCTCCAAAACAGCATGATTGATGCGAAAAAAACGTTTCCAATACAAAAAGACAACGGACAAAATAGCTCCAAACTGAATAATAACATCAAAAGCTTTAATAAATTCATCCGATCCATCCACCCCTAGTAAGTATTGGGTAATAATCATGTGGCCAGTAGAAGAGACTGGCAAATATTCAGTCAATCCTTCAACAATAGATACAATAATAGTCTGCAATAAATCCATGAAACAATCAATTTAATATTGTTATATAATATATTTGTACTTTGTAAAGTTTTATTGTTTATTCTCTGCTGGCTTTTTTAGTATCGCATATACACAAAAAAGGAAGCCGAAAAAACAAACAATCGGAGCTAACTTTATGCGACGAAAGCTAAAGATATTTTCATTAAAATGAGTCAATGTCGTACTAGACCCTGACATCAAAATAAAACCTAAGATAATAATACCTATTCCTATACCTAATAAGATATAGTTGATCCTTGCAAATGCAAAATGTTGTTTTTCCATTGGGTTTATACTTTATATTCTATATTTCATACAGGGAATGGTTGGCCATGCGCAAATACCTATTAATAGAAAAATATGCACATATAAAAGTTATCAACAAGCCACTTAACATCACCACACTAGACACTATTACGAGCATTTTAAGACTAACCAAATCCAATAATTCTGGTTGATACTGAATTACCCAACGTCCAGCAGAGAAAAGAAATACGTCCGTTATTATTGCTGCAATAAAACCACTCAATAAATGTCGCTGAATAAATGGTCGCTGAATAAATCCCCAACTAGCTCCCACCAACTTCATCGTATGTATACTAAATCGTTTGGCATACATAGATAAACGAATCATATTATTGATAAGGGCAAAAGAAATGAGTGTGAATAACAAAGCTAATCCAGCCAACCAGTAAGTAATAATTCGAATATGATGATTTACTTGATCTATTAATTCTTTCTGATACAACAATTCATCTATATCATGCTTGTATTGTCTATTCAATTGTTTTTCTATAACAGCTAAACTATCTGCATTGGCATACTCTGCATGCAACTTTATTTCCAATGAGGCTTTAAATGGATTATATCCCAAAAACTCAGCAGGATCTGTTCCCATAGCTTTTATTTGTTCATCCAAAGCTTCTTGTTTGGATATTAGCTTTACTTCTTTGACAAAATCTTTATGTGATAAGTCTGCTACAATTTGATGAATACGTTTATCGCTCATTGAATCATCAAGAACAATAGAAAATTTTATATTCTCTCGCACGTAGGTTGACAAGCGATCTGCACCCAACCAAAAAAAGGTCACAATTCCTACCATAATCAATACCATAGATATACTAATAGTATTTGTAATATCTTGCCACCGAAATAAATGACTTGTATGTTTTTTCTTTCCCATGCTAGTATTCTTATTTAGTTCTTCAAATATTTGTTCTCTTTTTTGAAGACATATATCAATGAACTACTGGCTGTCTTTTTTCCAAATAATAAATTCAAATAAGCTTTACATCCTGTAAAAAAACCACGAATAGCAGACAATGAACATCCTTTATGTTTTTCAGTAAGCATAGAAACATAAAAAGCATCTAAAGGCATAGGATAAGTATTTACCAAATTAAAACCATGCTTCTTTGCTAAACGTTCTATTGTTTGTGCAGTAAAATGCCACAAATGTCGAGGTGTATCATATGCTGCCCAATCTGATCCATAATGCAATGCATCAAAAGAGTCGTGATTAGGAACTGCTACCACCAAAATACCATCCTCGCGAAGCCAATCGAAAAATTGTTCCAAACGTTCATTTAAATTGGGAATGTGTTCTAACACATGCCACAACGCAATAACATCATATGATTCTTTTTTAGGATATTCAGAAAGTGCATGATCATCAAGAATTTCTAAGGATTTTAGATCTAAATTAAATAATTCTTTTGCTTGTAGGCGGGCTTTATCACTAGGTTCTATACCAGTTACATGCCATCCTCTTTTCAACATAGTACGTACAAAATAACCTGTACCTGAACCAACTTCTAAAATATCTTTTGCACTATTCAAAGATTTTGATTGTTCAATCAGTAGTGCTTTTTGTGTCAACATAAACTGACGAGCAAGGTGATACAAACTATTCATAACTCCACGTTTTGTATTTGTGTGAGATATGTAATCATCTGATTGATAGTAATTTCCTATATGATCTAAATCTGGCACATCCTGAGTACACAAAAAACCACATTTCGTACATTTTACCAATTGATAAGTCTCTTTAGACACAAAGTTATCAACACAAGAAAAAGCCTCTTCGAACGAAGAAGCTCCACATATTGGACATTGTTCCAGATGGACTCTATCTATCATTTTATAAAAGTGCTAATTGCAGTTTATATCAAGTTGATACAAATATAGCAAATTCCCATGTAACAGCCTAAGAATAGATTTGTTTTTTAACAGATACAGAGCGAGTTTCGTTTATTCGCTCTGTATCTTTTTAGTTATTTATTATTGATTGACAAGTTCTCCATGCAAAGTAGCCGAAGAAGCATCATTAATTTTCACCTGTACATAGTCACCGATTTTCACATTATGTCGATCAAAAACGACGACTTTATTTTGTTGAGTACGTCCAAATAATTGTTCACGGCTACGCTTAGAAACACCCTCAACAAGTACCTCATACTCTTTTCCAATACATCTTTGATTGGCTTCCGCAGAAAGTTTGTTTTGAACAGAAATAATTTCATTTAAACGACGAATCTTTACATCTTCTGGAATATCATCTTCTAAATGGCGAGAAGCATAAGTTCCCTCTCGTTCACTATATTTGAACATAAAGGCTGAATCATACCCAACTTCTTGCATTATACTCAAAGATAATTGATGATCTTCTTCTGTTTCAGAGTGAAATCCACAAAAAATATCTGTAGATAACCCACAATCAGGTATAAGACGTTTGATTGTTTCAATTCGATTTAAATACCATTCTCGAGTATAACGACGATTCATTAATTTCAAAATACGACTACTGCCACTTTGTACTGGTAAATGCACATGATTGCAAATATTTGGTTCGTCAGCAATCGCTTGTATTGTTTCATCCGACATGTCTTTTGGATGAGAGGTAGAAAAACGAATGCGCATACAAGGAACTGCATGAGCAACTAAACGAAGCAATTTATCAAACCCTATTGTTTCTCCATCTTCAGTTTTTACTAGATAAGAGTTTACGTTTTGTCCTAGTAAAGTAACCTCTTTATAACCACGCATTTCTAAGTCCTTGACTTCATTCAAAATACTTTGTACATCACGACTACGTTCACGACCACGTGTGTAGGGCACAATACAATAAGTACAAAAATTATTACATCCTCGGGTAATAGACACGAAACCAGTAATTTTATTGTGCTGTATACGTGTAGGCAACACATCTCTGTAGGTTTCAGTTTTTGAAAGTTGAACATTCATTGCTGGTTTACCTAATTCGGCAGAAGCAACAATATCTGGCAAACTTAGATAAGCATCAGGGCCCGCAACAACATCTACTTGATATTCGTTGATCAATTGTTCTTGTACACGTTCAGCCATACACCCCAAAACACCAATAATAAAAGGACGTCCTTTTTTACGTAATTGGTTAAGATGCGATAAGCGGTGAAGTATTTTCTGCTCTGCATTATCCCTAACTGAACAAGTGTTGATAAAAATCGCATCTGCTTGATCAGCATCTTCTGTCAACTCATACCCTGCCATATGCATAATACTAGCCACCACTTCACTATCGGCTACATTCATCTGACAACCATGAGTTTCGATAAACAATTGCTTCATGCAATCATCATTTGGAGTAGATTTTGAGTCTAATCCATCGTTTAAAAGATTCATCATGTCTCTAATTATATATTAAAATTTTTGAGGTTGCAAAGATAAGCATTATCTATATAACGGTCAAAACTAGAGTATTATATTCTGTGAACACAGAGAAGTCGTGTGAAATAAATAGTTTCGATATGACAAAACTATTAATTTGTAAATTTTTCAAGCAAATAACTTGCACAATGAAAGATTTGTTTATATATTTGTAGCGTGAAAGAAACATTAGATTTTTTCATAGTTAAGGTTTAGGTTAAAAAGACAAGGGGGACTGTGAAGCTCCCCTTTTCTTATATTATTTTATAAGATTTTACACTTATCCACATCCTATCTTATTAAAAAACCGTATCTTTGGCGCAAGAAAGTGTGTCACCTTTAAATGCTTAGTTATGGAGATTTTATATACAGCAGGTTGGGAAGATTTTTCTGTGTGGATCATTCCACTTGTCATAGGAATTAATTTGATTTATAAAACGGTTTCTAATTATAAAAAACAAGAAACCGCTGACTTAAATCGTGACAATACGTCTACCTCATCATCTGAACAACCTCCATCATTCTTCGAACAATTAGAAAAAAAATTACAAGAATCTCAACGAGCATTTACCACAAAATCTGAAGAAGAATCAACTCTTGATAATATAGAGCAAAGTCTTTATTCACCTCGTCCAGAAAAAGAGCACCCTTTTATGTTTAAAGGAGAAAATGCTTATCCAATAAAAGAAGGATATACGCCAATAGAGATTGAAATAAATCAACCAATAAGCACAACTAAAACTTCAAAAATAAACAAAAGATATAAATTAAACTCCACTTCTCGCTTAAAACAAGCTGTTATTTGGAGTGAAATTTTACGTTCTAAATATCAAGATATTCGCTAAAAGCAAAGAAACTATCAATAGAATAGAAATATTAGAATACAGAAAAAATGGCATTTAAAAAAATGACAGCAGCAGAAGCTGCTACGTTTGTAAAAGATGGCTTTAATGTAGGTTTAAGTGGTTTTACACCTGCAGGGAGCCCAAAAGTAGTTATTCCAGAAGTCGCAAAATTAGCTCGTGAAGCTCATGACCGCGGCGAAGAGTTTAAAATCAATCTATTCACAGGTGCCTCTACTGGAGATTCTGCTGACGGCCAATTAGTACGTGCCGAAGCACTTCGTTATCGTGCTCCTTACACAACAAATGGTGATTTTCGTAAGGCAGTAAATGCAGGTAAGATTGCATATAATGATATGCACCTTTCTCAAATGGCTCAAGAACTCCGATATGGTTTTTTTGGAAAATTGGATATTGCTATTGTCGAAGCGTTAGACGTTACAGATGAAGGTGAAATTTTCATTACAACTGGTGGTGGTATCTCTCCAACAGTATGTAGCCTTGCAGACAAAATTATTATAGAATTGAACTCTGCTCATAGCATGAAGATGAAAGGTCTTCATGATATGTATGAACCACTAGATCCTCCTGCACGTAGGGAAATTCCTATTTATAAACCAAGTGATCGTATAGGTACTCCTTATATTAAGGTTAATCCATCAAAAATTATTGGTATTGTAGAAACACATTTACCAGATGAAGCTCGTCCATTTACTGATCCAGATGAAGTAACTACTAAAATTGGACAAAATGTAGCTACTTTTTTAGCTAATGAAATGAAACGTGGAGTTATTCCAGCAGAGTTTGCTCCTATACAATCAGGTGTCGGCAATGTAGCTAACGCAGTACTTGCCGCTCTTGGAGAAGACGAAAGCATTCCTCCTTTTGAAATGTACACAGAAGTTATTCAAGATTCTGTAATCAAATTGATGAAAGAAGGACATATTAAATTTGGTTCTACTAGTTCACTTTCAGTTTCCAACGAATATTTGGATGATATCTATGAAAACATAGAGTTTTTTAAAGATAGACTTGTAATTCGTCCAACTGAAATCTCAAACAATCCAGAAGTTGCTCGTCGTTTAGGATTGATTTCAATCAATACAGCCCTTGAAGCAGATATCTATGGTAATGTCAACTCAACTCAAGTGTGTGGTAGTAAGATGATGAATGGTATTGGTGGCTCTGCTGACTTTACTCGTAATGCATTTATCAGTATCTTTACTTGTCCATCTACAGCAAAAGGAGGTGCCATTAGCTCCATCGTACCAATGGTATCACATGTTGATCACAATGAACACTCAGTTAATATCTTAATCACAGAACAAGGTATTGCCGACCTTCGTGGTAAAAGTCCTAAAGAACGTGCTGAAGAAATTATTACTAATTGTGTACATCCAGATTATCAACCAATACTTCGTGATTATTTAAAGATGTGTGCTACTGGTCATACACCACATAATCTTCGTGCAGCTTTTGGAATGCACATAGCCTTAATGGAGAAAAAAGATATGAAACAAGTAGATTGGAACGAGTTTAAATAACCAACTTTGTATACAATCCTGTAAAAGATCTCATTATTATTGAGGTATCATCATAAAAGAACGAGTAACAAACAATATTCAGTTTGTTACTCGTTTTCTGCATTTGTACATATCTATGTTCATATCTTATTCTTCCAATGGTAATTGAGTGAAACACTGCCAAATAACCATACCAGCAGAAACCGATACATTCAAAGAGTGTTTAGTACCATATTGAGGAATTTCTATACAACCATCACATATATCAATGACTTGTTGTTGCACACCTTTTACTTCATTTCCCATAATTATTGCATATTTTTTTGTGGGATCTAATTGTAGTCTATCAAGCATAATACTGTCTTTAGCCTGTTCAACAGCTAATAAAGTATATCCTATAGCTTTCAAAGCGTGAATTGACTCTATAGTATTGTCGTAATATTTCCAATCAACACTATACTCTGCTCCTAAAGCTGTCTTATGTATTTCCGCATGAGGAGGTTTAGCAGTCAAACCACACAAATGAATCTGACTAATACGAAAAGCATCACAAGTACGAAATATAGCACCTATATTGTGTAAACTTCGTATATTATCAAGGACAACAATCAGAGGAAGTTTTTTTACCCCTTTAAATTCTTCAGTACTTATACGTTGCAATTCACGAATAGATAATTTCTGATGACTCATATGTAGTGACAATTAAATGATTGAATATAGCATATGCAAAGATACAAACATATGTAGATAACCCGTGCAAAACTTGAGTATATCTCTTGCAAAGATTTTGAAAAAATATATTTGGAATATTGCTAATCTGCATTGTATACACAAAACATTGAATCATACAAATTTTAAAACTGCTGAGTTTTGCATGAAGTTTCTACCTAAAAAAACAAGTTTATCCACACCAATACCTAAAATAGTTTTATACCTTTGTAAGTAATAAACAAACTGTGTATAGTTCTATATAAATAGGAGCAATCCTCTCTATATAAGCAAATTTCCTATGTGTATTTTTATGTGTATAATCTACACCTCTAAAAAGGATAACTTCAAAAACAAGAAAATATCCCACAGACTTTCAACAAATCCACAGCACTATATTATTCTTATAGGTTTTTTATTTAAACAGAAAAATCAAATACATAATAATAATAGTATGTGCATATAAGTGGATAACATGAACTAATTACTAAACAATGGAGTTTATTAAACTCTGGACGAAGTTAAGGAAATAGGTCTATTAGTAGTAATAGACTGAGAATTACACAATTGATTAATACATAATACAATGGCAACAAAATTATTTTCTTCTCCAGTATTTGGACCAGTACAGTCACGTCGTTTTGGGGTGTCTTTAGGAATAAATTTATTACCTGCTGATGGTAAAATTTGTTCTTTTGATTGTATATATTGCGAATGTGGATTGAATAAGAAAACTCAAACTAAAAGTGGATTTCCTGAAAAAACACACGTTATAGAAGTATTAAGTTTAAAATTGGCATCTATGAGTGAAGAGGGGGAATTGCCTGATGTAATAACATTCGCAGGAAATGGAGAACCCACATTACATCCAGATTTCTTATGGATAATACAGGAAACTGTTCGAATAAGAGATACTTATGCTCCTAATTGTGAAATATCTGTTTTAACCAATGGTTCTCGCATTATAAAAGAAGATGTATTTAAAGCACTACTTTTAGTAGATAACAATTGTATTAAACTGGATACAGTTGATAAAGAATATATTGATAGAGTGGATTGCCCAAAAGGAGACTATAATCTAAATGATATCATTGACAAAATGAAAGCTTTTGGAAAAGACTGTATAATACAAACGATGTTTGTACAAGGTGAAGTTGATGGATTTAACGTAGACAATACTCGTGATTATTACGTCACACCGTGGATAAATACCCTACAAGAAATTAATCCTAAAAAGGTAATGATTTATACTATTGATAGAGAAACACCTTCAAAAGGTCTTCAAAAAGCTTCTAAGGCTATTTTAGATTCAATTGCTGATCGCGTTAGAAAGGAAACAGGATTAGAGGTAGATGTTTCATATTAATAGGTTATGTTTTATACTATACTTAAATACATCGAGTTATTTGGAATGGCATGTAAAAAAAATAGTATATTCTTTATCTAATTTATATAGCTGTCTGTGTTTTTACGTTTATAGTGTGAAAAAATAAAAGTTTTCAAGTTAAAAATGGGCTATTCAGTTAAATCATGCTATATAACACGTTTTTGTTTTTGAAAAGTTTGTTCCTTAATAATAAAGCCGTATATTTGTACTGTGTTTTTCATAGTATTAGATTTAAGGTTAACAAGGTTGGAGTCAGGTGTGACTCCTTTTTTTTTGCTCCATACTAAATTAAAGTCTTTAATATAAAGTATTTACAAGTCCTTTACAGCAGTCTTCAATAATATCTAGAACTAGTTCAAATCCTTTTGACCCACCATAGTAAGGATCTGGCACATGATCCATTGTTGTTTCAACAGCATAATCAGTCATTCTTTTTATTTTTTGCTCATCTTCTATAGTAGGAGCTAATTTTATTAAGTCAGATATGTTTTTATCATCCATACCTAGAATTAAATCAAAATCGTTAAAATCTTCTATACGTACTTGGCGACTTAAATGAGTTAAATAGTAGCCACGTTTAGCTGCATGTGTCCTCATTCGTAAATCTGGTAATTCACCTTGGTGAACGTTTAATATTCCCGCAGAATCAATTTTTATATGATTTAGTCCAGGAGTATTTTTTACAATGTTTTCCATGACACCTTGTGCTGTTGGACTACGACATATATTACCGAGACATACAAATAAAATACTAGTAGGGGATATAAAATCGTTCATAATTTAATCTTTTGTTTATAAAAGAAATGGTCTCCAAAACTGTAAGTTATTGGAGACCAATAGTAAGTTGATATTAAAAACTATTGTTGTTTTTATTAAGTAACAGCTCAAAATTACTTAATTTCCCAAGCTAGTGCACTTGCACCAAGAACAGCAGCATCGCTATCTTTTAATTCTGAAGGAATTAATTTTGCTTTACCCTTGAAGATAGTCAACATGTTTTCGTCCATTGTTTTTTGGATAGGATCCATGATATATTTACCTGCTTTAGCTAAACCACCGAAAAGGACAATAGCTTCAGGGCTAGAAAAGGCAATAAAGTCACAAATGGCTTCACCAAGAATTTTACCTGTATAATCAAATATTTCTTGTGCTACCTTGTCACCTTGAACTGCTGCGTCATAAACATCCTTAGATGTGATTTCGTCTACTGGTATTTTGCTCAATATTGTTTCTTGTGTCGCGCTAGCTACAATTTCTTTGGCTGAACGGGCAACACCAGTTGCAGAACAATATGCTTCAAGACAACCTTTGCGGCCACAACCACAAAGTCTACCATTTTCACGACGAATAATAGTGTGTCCTAATTCTCCAGCAAAACCATCATGTCCGTAAAGTACTTGACCGTTGATAACGATACCAGAACCAACACCTGTACCTAGGGTAATCATGATAAAATTCTTCATACCACGAGCAGCACCATAAGTCATTTCACCTACTGCAGCCGCATTGGCATCATTGGTTAATACACAAGGTACACCTACTCGTTCTTCAAACATTTGAGCCAATGGAATAACACCTTTCCAAGGAAGGTTTGGAGCATATTCGATAGTACCGTTGTAGAAGTTTCCATTAGGAGCACCTATCCCCATGCCTTTGATTTTATCCACACCGCATGTTTTTTCAATCAATGGTACTAACACATTGCAAACAGCACTTACGTACTCTTCTGCAGTGGCATAATTACCAGTTTTGATTTTGTCACTTGCTAGGATTTCACCTCGAGCATCAACAATACCGAATACGGTATTTGTTCCGCCTATGTCCATGCCGACTACATAGGGCTTTTGTAAACTACTTGCATTCATTTTTGAAATGGGTATTATATAGATTGTTATAATTAGGTC
>Ga0116162_10002083_pt1 | contig 12586 bp, 11 predicted proteins | sample AD_UKC105_MetaG_FD_89875 | JGI IMG/M metagenome (GOLD analysis project Ga0116162, IMG submission 89875) | Active sludge microbial communities of municipal wastewater-treating anaerobic digesters from Hong Kong - AD_UKC105_MetaG | ecosystem: Engineered > Bioreactor > Anaerobic > Digestate... | reverse complement strand
TTTGAATTTGTTTTTGGTGCTAGAATTCCTGTAATGACCTCGGCTGAAGCTTATGATCCTGATGATCCATGGTCGAATCAGGAGAATAGAAATTCAACGTTCTTCTTCAGAACGAACTACCGTATATTCTAAAAAGGGTTAAGTAATGTCGGAAGAAAATGAGAATATCGAAAGAAAAGAAGGATTGTTCTCCTGGCGGCCTTCATATGTGATATACTTAAGTATATTGATATCGGCTGCCGTGACTTTTGTCCTAATCAGGTATATTAATCTGCTACAGAATATGGACAGCGAGAAAACTTCTTCCTCATTTTATCTGGGCATAGGATATCAGGCATTCATTCTGCTTGGATTCGTCAATCTCCTCATTATGCTCGGAGGAATTCTGATCTTCAATATGCAGAGAAAAAGGAAATATACAGAGAAGCTGGAATCACTGCTTGAAGAACTTCAGAGATCAAAAGTCGAGTACGAGGCGGTCAGGGACAGATATGAACTTATAACTGAAAATGTCACGGATATCATTCTCACTACCGATATGCAGGGCAGGATCACATTCATAACACCTTCAATCGAAGCCTACTTAGGAATAAAATATTCAGAAATGCTCGGGAAAAAAATAGACGGCTATATAACCATGAGATCTCTCCGGGTACTTAATAAAGACATAATATTCAGACGGCAGCACCCCGATAAGTTTAAGGAAGTTACAACTAACGAGATAGAGTTCAGCGGTAAGGACGGTCACTCATTCTGGGTCGAGGTCAAAACCATCGGATATTCGGAAAAGGGTCAGCAGAAAGGATACCTTGCGGTATTCAGGGATATTACTCAGAGAAAGAAAACTGAAAGAGGTTTGAAATTCCAGAGTGATGTACTATACAACATTTCGGATGAGGTCAACATTAACGATCTCAACGGCAGAGTAATATACGTAAACAAGGCCGTTCTGAAAGAGCTTAATGTAAAAAGAGAAGACATTATAGGACAGACAAAGACTCTTCTGCTCCCTGATCCTGAATATAATATGACTAAGAATGATATCATAAGACACGTCAAGCAGTACGGTCACTGGGAAGGAATTGTAGGGAATTATCTGCCTGACGGCAGGAGAAGGATCGTTTCAACCAGATCAAAACTCTATTGCGACGAGAATAATGTGCCTGTGGGCATTCTTTCGATCTCGACGAATATAACAAAAAAGATCGAGATGCAGAAAGAGCTTAAGCTCAGCGAAAATAAATACAGTCTTCTTATTTCAAATGTATCCGACGTAATATGGACCTCCGATAAAGAATTCAATCTAAACTTTATTACTAAATCAGTTGAGAAATTCCTGGGATATACACCCGAACAACTTTTAATGCTGAGAAAAAGGGAGTATTTCAGTCCGGACACCCTTGAAAAGATCCAGAAGATAAGGTCAAGGTTTCAGAACAATTTTACGAATGTGAATTTCCCGATAGTTTTCAATGCCGAGCTTATCTGCGGTGACCGTACAAGAAAATGGGCCGAAGCTAAAATAAACCCTCTGATCGATGACGAAGGAGTTTTTTCAGGATTTGTCGGAGTATGGAGGGATATTACAAGCTTTATAATCACTAATGAAAGGAACAAATCACTCGAAGACAGACTAGCCCAGTCTGGAAAAATGGAAGCGCTCGGAAGACTTGCCGGAGGTGTGGCTCACGATCTCAACAATGTTCTTACAGGTATTGTCGCGTACCCTGACCTTCTTCTGCTCAAGATACCTGAAGATGACCCGATGAGAAAAAAGGTGACAGCAATAAAGAAATCAGGTCAGAAAGCCGCCGCTATCGTTGAAGACCTTCTTTCGCTGTCCAGAAGAGGCGTGAATAAGTTCACTCCTCTGAACATAAACTCTCTTCTGAAGGACATTATGGATTCCCCTGAAGTCGAGAAACTCAAAGTTTATCATCCTGAAGTTAAATTCAAATTCAGCAAAGGAAAATCCGTTCCGGCTGTATCGGGTGCAGAATACCAGATATCAAAGGTTATAATTAACCTGTTCACGAATGCCTGCGAAGCTATGCCTTCAGGTGGCAGCATCTATGTTTCTACACGATATGAAAGTTCTTCTCAGGGACCTTTGAAGTATAAGAACATACCTGACGGCGATTACGCAGTAATTACAGTTTCTGATGAAGGTATCGGAATTTCAAAAGAAGATCAGAAGAAAATATACGAACCGTTCTTTACCAGCAAAGTGATGGGCAGAAGCGGAACCGGTCTTGGGATGGCTGTCGTATGGGGTACTATACAGGACCACAACGGTTACATCGAGCTGGAAAGCAAGCCAGGAGAAGGAACGACATTCGAAGTTTACCTGCCTGCGCTTTCAGAATCCGCTGCTTTTGAGAACGATATCGACAGAAACAGCTCAATTACCGGTAACGGCGAAAAGATCCTCATACTTGACGATGAGCAGATTCAGCTCGAAATAGCCGATTCGCTATTTACAGAACTGAATTATAAGGTCAAAACAGTTTCGGATGCTGAAAATATTACAAAAGAGATCAGTGAATTTCAGCCGGATATACTTATACTTGACATGATCCTTTCAGAAAAAATAGACGGTCTTGACGTTTACAGGAGAATTCTTTCGGAGAACCTGAGCGTGAACACCATAATAGTCAGCGGTTTTTCAGAAAGCGAAAGAGTCACGGAAGCTATTTCTCTCGGAGTGAAAAGATATATCAAAAAACCTTTCACTTTAGATGAGATCGGAAGGGCAATCAGGGATATTTTAGATAAAAATGAATAGATCCTGCAGCGGAAAAAATATTAAAGAACTCTCCGGGGAAAAAGACAGCGCGCTTAAAATTAACCCCGGGACGCATAATTCGGCAGATCCGGACGAGGCGTTCGACAATTATCTCGGTAAGAAGAAGAAGAAGCTTTCAGAAGATGAGTATATTAAGGGAATAAACTCAGGAGACAGAGTCGTTCTCGGCAGAGCTATAACTCTTATTGAGAGCAGACGGGCTGACGACAACGAAATGTCTAAAAATATTATAAACCGATGCCTGCCTTTTGCGGGAAATTCAGTGAGGATAGGTGTAACCGGAGTTCCGGGAGCCGGAAAGAGCACGTTCATTGAGACCTTCGGTCTGTATCTGCTCTCGCTGGGCAAAAAGGTCGCCGTCATGGCCGTTGATCCCAGCTCGAACAGATCGGGCGGAAGCCTGATGGGCGATAAGACAAGGATGGAGAGGCTCTCCGGGCACAAAAATGTTTTCATCAGACCTTCCGCCACCTCAGGTTTTCTCGGAGGCGTGAACAGGGCAACGCGCGAGGCGATCATCCTCACTGAGGCCGCCGGCTACGATGTCATCCTGATAGAGACCGTTGGTGTAGGACAGTCTGAAGTGCTTGTGCATTCAATGGTGGACTTCTTCCTTCTGCTCCAGATAGCCGGCGCCGGGGACGAGCTGCAGGGAATAAAGAAGGGCATAATGGAGATGGCCGATGCGATAGCTGTAACAAAAGCTGACGGAGATAATGTGATGAAGGCTGAGATGTGTAAGAAAGAACTTGAGAACGCCCTTCATTATTCGGCGAATTTCGACTCCGACTGGACCGTGCCTGTTATCACAGTTTCTTCACTTGAGAACAGGTCTGTTGATAAAGTATGGGACATTGTAACAAAGCATACGCAGATCATGAAGAAAAACGGCCGGTTCGCGATGAAAAGAAGATCACAGACAGCGGACTGGATGAGAGCGACAATAATATCTTCACTTGAGAACCAGTTCTATAACTCACCGGATATCAGGCGTGTATTCAAGGAATATGAGAATGACGTGTTAAAAGGAAAGATCACTCCGGTCACAGCCGTCGATGAACTTGTAAACATATTTAAATCGAGCGTGAAATGAGAATATTCACTTTATTACTTCTGTTTGTGTCGTGCGCTTTTTCGCAGGTGATAGATTTTTCGGTAAAGTTCATTTATCCCAAACCTGATAGAGACCTGATCTTTAAACTGAATGCATTCACGACTGAGCTTGAAAGACAGCTTGAAAATTATGACTGGAAATTTCCGCATAAGGATTTTGAAAAAATAGAGACGAACATTAATATAAATATTGAAAAGCTCGTGTCTGATAAGAATTTTGCGGGAGTGATCACTGTAAGCAGCGGCCTTGTAACTGAAGCTAAAACCCCGATAGTTTTAAAAAAAGATGTTTATTTCAGCGAACAGGATATGAGCTTCGGTATTGCCTATGAGGAAGATCCCGACATTTCGATCCTTAATTCTACATCGGTTGAGTCTGTAATAATGTTCTATTCTAACCTTGCGCTAGGCGAGGTGTTCGACAGGCTGTCTTATACCGATCAGAAGAATTTCAGGCTTGAAGGCGACCAGTATTTTCAGAAATTATATGAATTCGAAAATATTCTTCTGTCCGCAGGGGACAGGAACGCGTGGAACAAGAGACTTGAGATCATAAATAATTACAGGATGAACAAAAATATCGAGGAGAGAAAGATAAACGCTTATTTATACAATGCGGTATGGTTTTATAACAACGGAAAAAAGGAAAGAGCTGTTCATTTTATCGAACCTGTAATTGAATCTATGTCAAAAAGCGACGGGCTTTCAGATATATTCTTCATGAACAATTTTTTTGCTCTCGGAGAAATTTTTGCGCTCTCGGGTGATCCTAAGCATCTTGATTTCCTGATAATGAAAGATCCTTCGCACGAAAGTTATTATTCAGGAAAGAAACCGAAAGAAAGAACTCCATCAAAACCCCAAACGGAATAATAATTTTTATAACATTAATCATTTGCATACATCGTAAAAAGTTTTTAAATTTGGTTATCTATTAAAAATAATAGATATTGAATATGCTATACTAGCCGTAAAGAGGAGGTTGAATGACTATGATAAAACAAAGTATGTACATTATGGCGGTTCTTATCGCACTGGTACTTGTTTCCTGCCACACAGAAACCCCAACAGGTATCGATAATGTAGATCCGTCTGTTAAGATACTTACTGTCTATACTGATGTTGATACATTATATGACTCAGCTTCAGGCGGCGCATATACGGATTTTTCTGACACTCTCCTTACAGAACAGCTCTATATCAAAGCTGAAATAAGTGACGATCAGGAACTTTTCAAAGTAGGAATTATAGCTGAAGATGTTTTGTCCGGTTTAGATTATGAGGTAATAAGCTCAAGCGCCGGGACGAACGGTGAGAAAGTGATTTCGACGAGCTACAGAGATTTTCCGGTAATTCAGGATACTCCTTTTCAGCAGTTCTATTTAAAACTGTTCGTTTCTGACAATTCTGAAAATACAGTTGTATCTCAGATAAAACTCGGTTTAAATATAACCAAGCCATATCCTATGATTCTGTTATATGAACAACTTGGCCTTATAACCGAGATTCAGGGTAATTCTGTTGATTTCAGGCAGAAGAACGGGAAGCTCGCTTTTATTCAGTTCATGTCAAAAGGCTGTTTGTCATGCGTTGAAGAGGCCAGAGAGATGAAAGCGGTCTATGCAGATACTATTAACTACGATCTTTCAAAATTCAGCCATTCTCTTGTCGGGAACGATACTTTCACCGAGTCTGAATTCAGGGATTTTAAGCTTAGAGAAGAAAGACTGCCTTTTGACTGTTTCTGGGACGCCGACGGTTCTGTAAAAGATTTTTTTGAAAGCCTTATCGGTAAGAATATTGAAAACCAGGTTTTCGCGGTTCTTCCCAACGGCAAAGTTGAAGAGTATGACTATCTTTCAGGCACTTTTCACGACTGGCTTAACCTGATGTTCACTGCTGCATATCCAAACAAATAAAAAGGAAATCTAAAGAATGAACAGACTGATTTATATTTTCATGCTCTCTGCTTTAAATCTCGTCTTTGCGGAAGAAGTTCTTGTGAACGCGACGAATACTATGAGGTTCGGAACCGGAAAAGAGTGGGGCGGCGAAGATAAGGATATTGAAATACCCAAGCAGTATTTCGAAGACTGGATAGACATTGAAGCATCGAAAGGGAATTTTAGAGCAGGCCTCAGATTCGAAGCAGCGGACTCAAGCTCGTATAATGAGACTTTAAGCGAAGTTACAAGGCTGTACTTCAATTACAGCAATGAAGGGATCGATGTGACTGCCGGAGATTTTTACGGATCGTTCGGAAGAGGTCTGGTCTTCGGGCTTAAAGAATCGAAAGCCGATTTCTTCGACAGCAAGATCAGAGGAGGGAAGTTCGAGTATTGCGGAGAGATGTTCGGTATTAAAGCACTGGGCGGAAAGAGCTATTTCAAATATATTAACGATTTTGATCCGGCAGCTCAAACTGTCGAGCAGATGAACAACGCTGTACTCGGCGGTGAGATAACACTTCCTGTCAGCGCTTATTTTAAAGCTGAAGATATGGTGTTTAATCTGGGTTTCTCATATCTGAACCTTAAGGGAGACGATACCGCTGTCAATCAGTATCTGTACGATGAGATGTTCATAGAAGAAACGAACATAGGCGGTCTCAGTCTTGAACTGATCTGGTCGGACTGGGAAATATTTAACGAATACGCACTGAAAGTAACAGACAGGACTCCTGAACAGACGGGATGGGCCAATTATACGGCTCTGTCATACGCGGTAGAGGGTTTCAGCGCTGTACTTGAATTTAAAGATTATTATAAATACGGCGCTAATCCTAACGAACAGGGTTCAGGTTTTATACCTTATCAGACCGCTCCCGAGCTGACGGTCGTTCATGCTTCGCATCTTTTGAACACCCACCCTCATGAAGTAAATCCCAATGACGAGATAGGCTATAAATTGAACGCTATGTATCAGATGAATGAGAAACTGGATATAAACGGATCGTTCGCTCTTTCATCAAGGCACAACGGGGATAGCGTGATACCGGAATTTGACGACGAGTTCTTCCCTTATCAGGATATTTGGCTCGGATCTAATTTCGTTGATGAAAGCTACGGTATAACAGCAGGCGCCGGATATTTTATTGATTCTCCTCCTGAAAAGCCGGACGGATATTCTGATGAGCGCTCAACTTTCATGGGCGAGTACTTTATCAAGCCTGACGGAAAACAGAAGATAGCTCTTTGCGGTGAGTTCCAGAAGGTGTCTAATGATTATTTAGACGAGGATTATAACGACATTTACGCCTCAGCAGAATACTCATACTCGCCGCTCGGATATTTGAGCGTCTCGATGATAAAAACTTCTCAGGATGTGTCCGGAGACGCGCCCGATCTCTGGCTCGGATTCGAGGCCGGGTTCGACATAAGGGAAAATCACAAGCTGGAGCTTTTCTACGGACGCGAAAGGGCCGGCGTCAAGTGCTCAGGCGGTACCTGCAGGCAGGTCCCTGAGTTCGACGGGTTTAAAATGACTCTGATATCGGAATTTTAATTTAATATGAAAAGGAGAATTCATGAAAACGATTAAAACAGTGTTTGCTCTTCTGATCCTGACGGCGGTTTCAGCCGTTTTTGCGGGTTATGAGCAGTGGGATATTGTTGAGGATGTGTCATGGCAGGATTCAGACGGCGGCGCACCCGTCCAGAGATCGCTTCACGATCTTATCGATCAGGGTAAAGTAGTTCTTTTAACATGGGGTTATAATACTTGACCTGGTTGCAAAACGGAGGCTCCGTTATTAGAAAATATCTGGAACGAATACGGCGACACTAACCTGCATATAGTTTTCGGAGATACGAACAATGACAGCTGGACAAGCGTCAACAGCACTGGATGGAGAACAGTATATACGCCACCGCTGACATACTGGCTTTCTATAAAATCTCAGCTGGGATCAAAATACGGCTTATTCGGGAATGGATCTGTTCCTTATAATATCATCGTCGGACCGGGATATCAGCTTTACCAGTCAGAATCCGGCTATAACGATGCTGCTACAAGAGCCGCTATAGACAGAGCGATGGCAAATGCGGATCTGTATCCGGTTTCACAGATCGAAGACCAGCTGCTGCAGTCGAATGTTGAGACCCTGATCGATCTCGCACCTTTATTTTATAACAATACGGGCAGCGAAATAACCTACGCAGTTTCATCGAACACCGATCCCGCTGTATGCTCGATCAGTTTCAACGGCGATGTTATGTCGGTAACCGGCGGTTCGTCGATAGGTCAGACAGGTATAGAGATCACAGCTTCAGCAGGTACAGGAAAAGCAACGCTTGCTTTTTTTGTGGAAGTGTACGATCCGACGCTTGTCGAGACTGTAAGCGAGGGTTTTGAATCCGGATGGCTGCCGGACGGCTGGACTTTGAAAACAGGAACTACGGGCGCGGGTTTCGTTCAGTCGGCCAACTCTCATTCTGGGTCGTTCTCTGCTGCTCATATGGATAATACAGGGATCCAGAACGACTGGCTTGTCACACCAAAATTTCTTGTAGAGGACGGCGCGAAACTGGTTTTCTGGCAGAAAGGTCTTTACACCTCATACTACGATTCGCACAACATCGGATGGTCAACTGACGGGAACAGATTCACCACGCTTGTAGCTGATTTACCAACCAGCGACCAGTGGGAGAAAGTATATATCGATCTAAGCTCTCAGGCCGGAAAAGAAATATTTTTAGGGTTTAATTATAAGGGAGATTACGCGGATGTCTGGCTGATCGACGATGTTCAGGTACTTTCTCCGTCGACCGGCATAGAAGAATCTTTCACGGCTGACGGAGTTAAGCTATTTCAGAATTACCCGAACCCTTTCAACCCTTCTACTTCGATAAGCTTCTCTCTGGACAGAACCTCGGAAATCAGGCTCACTGTACTGAACTCGAAAGGCGAGTTCGTTTCGGAACTTTATTCAGGAAATCTTAACAGCGGTACACACAGCTATGAATTCAACGCCCAAGACCTTAATTCAGGCATATATTTCTATTCGCTTGAGTATAACGGAAAGAAACTTGTGAACAAGATGCTGCTGATAAAATAACGGTCAACAGAAAACACAACAAAACGGTTGCTTTTTTACAACGATATGGTTATATTTCGACCCTTGAATTGCCATGAAGCTACAAAACTAAGGAGTCACAAATGAAAAAAGGTATACACCCGAAATATGAAACAGCCACTGTATCATGTGTATGCGGCAACACTTTTGAAACAAGGACAACAGTAGGCGAGATAAAAGTTGAGATCTGCTCGAAATGTCATCCTTTCTATACCGGTAAAACAAGGATCTTAGACACCGCCGGAAGGGTAGATAAATTTATGAAGAAGTACAAGATCGAGAAAAAAGAAGACGCGGAATAACTTTTATCATTTGAATAACAGGTCTAAAAGCGCATATTAACACTATGCGCTTTTTAATTTAAAGACGGAGCGGATTTGAAGAAAGAAGAAAAGATCAGTATTGGCGGCCAGGCCGTGATTGAAGGGGTGATGATGAGATCTCCCGAGTATGTGGCCACAGTGATAAGAAGAGCTGACGGAACGCTTGAGAACAGGGTAGAAAAGTTCATTCCGGCATCGAAAAGAAAAAAGATATTCAACATTCCAGTTGTTAGGGGTGCGATTGGTCTCTATGAAATGATGAAGTTGGGCGTAGGAACACTAAACTGGTCAGCGGATAAAGCCATTGAGGACGAGAAGAAAGCAAAAGGGCAGAAAATTCAGGAAGGGGATAAGACTTTGTTTCAGAAACTGGCTGACGGTCTCGGAACCGGAGCGGTTCTTATCATAGCTCTTGCTGTCTTCATGTATGTACCTTACAAGATCACGGATCTTTTAAAAAGGTTCGATACCAATCAGTTTCTGTTCAATCTTTCGGCCGGACTGATCAGGACCGCCTTCATTATATTATATATGTACGCGATAAGTTTTATGAAGGATGTGAAAAGGCTGTTCCAGTATCACGGCGCGGAACACAAGTCTATCGCAGCATACGAAAAGGGACTGGAAATGACGGTCGAGAATGTGAAAGTTCAGACAAGGTTCCATCCAAGATGCGGTACAAGTTTCATCCTCATCGCCGCGATAATAACGATAATAATTTTCTCTATATTCGACAGCTTTTACTATATGTTCTATACCTACCCTAACATCATTTCAAGAATAATAGTCCATCTGCTGTTCATGCCCGTTGCTGTCGGCGTTTCATTTGAACTGCTCAAGATGTCCGAGAAATATTCAGAAATAGGAATAGTAAAGATGCTTATTCAGCCTGGCCTGTGGCTGCAGCACATAACTACGAATGAACCTGAGGAATCCCAGCTTGAAGTTGCAATAGAATCCGTCATGCTGTCAACGGAGTATCTGCGCAAAAAAGAAGTTTCAGCGGAGGAATTATGAAATATCCGTTCTTTTTGCTTTTAACCTCGATCCTGTCTGTTTACGGGCAGTTCTCGAGCGGCACCGATTATTCGGTAAAAGACACGGTACAGAAGGACCTGATATGCGCGGAGATCGTGCTTGAGACAGGGGAGACCGAATGGAATGTGAACTATGGTACTAACGATACTTTCAAAGCTAAATCGGAACTCTTCGGTGCCGGATACAGCATATACGGCAAAAGTTCTTTCGAGAAATTTACGCTTGATTATCAATTTGATCAGATATTCAGAAAGTTCAGCAGTTCGGCCTCTACGGATTCACTTGAAAGCATAACGAACCTCGACCCTTCAGATATAAAGAACACAACTCTGAAACTCGGAGCCGGTCTAGAGTACGACGATACTTACGGTATATTCCTGAATTACGGCATTTTTACGGGTGATGAAGAAGATGTGGCGGTTTTTGGTTTCGATGCGGACTATAAGCTGAAAATGAAAGAAGGAAAGAGTTTTATTTTCAAGTTCGGCATGAATTTCTACGATCCCGATGACTGCCCTGCGGATTTTTACTTTCTAAGCGAACCTGATCCGGAGATAAAATTCGGTCTTGGATACGAAAGATCCGGAAAATTCTCAAATATAACTCTGCTGCTCGACTATTTTTCATACGCGTTCGATAATGACGGGATAGAGAACTCTTACCTGAACGGAGAACTTTCTTACAAGTATTCCTTTACAAAAGCCGACAGCTATCTTTACGCATCAGCCGGTTCGAATCTGGCTTCGGACTTCAGCGTTCCGAATATAGGACTTCCTTTCTTTTATTACGATATAGTTTTCGGCAATACGCTGGTAAAAGACAGGCTTGATATTCTTGTAGGCTGGAAATACGGCATATACAGCGATGATCTGCGCCTCAGGCCTGAATTTGCGGGAACTGTTCCTGAAGACATTACTTCGGACGAAATAACCGAAACTTCGGGGAAAAGCAGGCTCTATATAAGGCTTTCCTACAGGTATTGATATGGTAAATAAAGAGCAGAAATACATTGAACTCATAATTGGATTAAAAAGCCTGCTCGAAGGCGAGGACGATCTGATATCTAAAATGTCGACTGTGTCGTGCGAGGTCTTTCACGCTTTCGACCATTTCAACTGGGCCGGGTTTTACCGCAGGACGGGGGAAAGGACCCTGAAGGTCGGGCCTTACCAGGGCGGACACGGCTGTCTCGTCATTGACTTCGACAGGGGAGTGTGCGGCCGGTGCGCGCGGGAGAAAAGTGTCCAGATCGAGAACGATGTAACAAAACTGCCTTACCATATAGCATGCTCGTCGGAGACCCGCGCGGAGATCGTCCTGCCGGTAATGAAGAGCGGCGAGCTCGTCGCCGTCTTCGACATCGACTCGCCCGTTCCCGGCGCCTTTGACGAAACGGACAGGAAGTTCCTTGAAGAGATTGTTGAGATGATATAGTTCATCTGCTGACAGAATTGCTCCGGTCCTCCGGCAAAAAATAAAAAACCCCGAAAAATTTTTCGGGGTTTTTGTTTAATAATCAGATAATTAATAACCCGTAATGAACCTGTCTACAATTTGATCAAACTTATCACTTTTAACTTTGCCGTAATTAAACTTGTGCCATCCGTGACCGGGGTTTAAACCTTTCTCAGTTTCTGTAGTTGTATTTCCGGGTAAATCACCCCATACCGGTGGAACCGGTTCGTTAGGATCAAGATATCTTTTGTCCTGTACAAGCACATACGGGAATTTTGAGCTGTTGGTACCTGTTGTTTCTTCCTGGGTATCCAGAATTATGACGCTTCCGATATTGTAGAAGTTAGTTGAGTTATTCTGACTTGTACCTATTCTCGGTCCAGCAGCAACATCGCCGTTATATGAAAGGAGCGCAGCAGTCAGGAATAGCGTTTCCTCTCTGTTTATGTAAAACACATTTTCCCTTTTTATCGTGGATTCACCGTCTTTACTTTCGAGACAAGCTATCAGACTCAAATGACCTTCAGGTCTTGCTTGTTCATTTATCATTGCGTCAGAAAGGGCATCGAGCATCGCTTCTGTAGGACTCTCCAAAAGACTGTTATCATAGCCTTCAAGAGTATTTTTTGCGGTTTCCATACCTTTCAGATAAAAGTCGCCGTTTATGTGAATATTATTGCTCTGTGTAACTACCGTGAAATCAGTATTTGAAACACCCTGGATACCAACATCTCCGTACTTACCTTCAACGGCAACAGTGTTATATTTGCTTGCAGG
>Ga0116162_10002078_pt1 | contig 12602 bp, 6 predicted proteins | sample AD_UKC105_MetaG_FD_89875 | JGI IMG/M metagenome (GOLD analysis project Ga0116162, IMG submission 89875) | Active sludge microbial communities of municipal wastewater-treating anaerobic digesters from Hong Kong - AD_UKC105_MetaG | ecosystem: Engineered > Bioreactor > Anaerobic > Digestate... | reverse complement strand
GTGTCGGGCTCGGTGTCGGGCTCGGCGTCGGTGTCGGGCTCGGCGTCGGATTCGCCGCCGTCGGCGTAACCGTTGCCGGTGCGCTCGGCGTTACCGTCACATCCGCAGTCGGCGTGACGGTCGCCTCCAGGGTAGGCGTTACCGTCGCTTCCGGCGTCGGTGAGATCGTCGGCAGCAGGTCGTCCGCCGCAAGCGCCTCGGAAACATATTCCGTCAGTCCCTCCACCGTGTCGAGGTACTGTGTCGCAATCATGTCCTTCCAGCGGTACTCCGCATAGTCGGCCGTGTATTCCAGTTCCTTCGAAACGTCGACGCCATACACTTCCTCGATGATTTTGACGCGATTCGACTGGTTGGTCAGGCAGAAGTTCCAGTTGAAGATATTCTTCATCGTGCCGCTCATGGAATACATGCCGATGTCGTCGCTCGAAAGATTATACGCAAACTTCGTCAGCGCCGCGGTCTGGCCAAACGTGCAGTTGGTAAACAGTTGTCCGTCGAACGAGCTGATGATTTCCGGAATCTTCAGAATCAGATTTTGTTCCTGCATGGATTCGAACAGCGCAATCATCATCTTCTTCTGCCGGTTGATGCGGTTCAGGTCGCCGCTGCCCTGTACATTCTTACGCACGCGCAGATAGTCCAGAACGCCCTGCCCGCTGAGGTGCTGATAGCCCGCGCTGTATGTGCGCCCGGCCATCTTGAAGTCAACCTCCAGATTATAGTCCACCCCGCCGACGATATCCACCAGCTCCTTGACGGCGGGCATCGTCACGGCGTAGTAGTAGTTGACCGGAATTCCGCCGAGCATCCAGCTTGCGGCCTCGCAGGTCTTCAGAAAGCCCGCGCCGCCTTCGGCTTCGAACCCGCCGCCGCAGTTGAGCGACGCGTTCAGTTTATAGATCCCCTTTACGCCCGGTATTTTCGCGTATGTATCGCGCGGAAGCGAAATCAGGTCCACGCGGTTCTCGTCGAAGTTGATGGCCAGCACCATCATAACGTCCGAGTGGTATTCGTGCTTGCCGGTCCAAGTTTCCCGTTCTTCGGCATAATCCACGCCAATGATCAGAACGTTTACGATATTCTCCATCATGGACGTGTCCGCCTGTTCGCTGATGACTTCATATGGATCGGGCGTCGGGGTCGGCGTCGGTTCCGGCGTCGGCGTCGCGTTTTCGCTCTCAATAACCTGTATTTCGGCGGCATCCGGCGTCGGCGTACTGCTCGCGAACAATGTGCTTGGTTCTAAAAACACGATATACGCATATGCGCCGCCTACGCAGAGCAGCAGCACGCCGAGCGTGACCAGCACCACCCAGAGAGCGTGCCGTTTTTTGCGGGACCGGTGCTTTTTTAGCCGAATATCGCTCGTCGGGAAAAAATCCGTAGGAACAAACGCCTCCACATCGGTATCCGAACGCCGGTACGGCATGATATCGGGCTCAATGGAGGGCTGTCCTTCGTTATGTGTTTTTCCGTCGTTCTGTATTTCTTCTTCAATCTCCGCTTCGGGTTCCTGCTCCTTCGGCGTGTCGTTCGCCTCCGCAGGCTCCGTCTTCGGACGATTTCGTTTCGTCTTCCGTGGCATTGTTTCGCCGTTTCCTTTCCGGTATCGATAACGGTTTCATTATAGCAGAGAAAACTGTTTTTCTTTGGCATTTTCGATTTATTACAAAGTGTTTACAATGTCTACGCAATTGGTTCTTCCAAAAATCCCCGCATTATGGAACGTTTTCGTTTTCAGGCGTTCTCCTCGAAAATACATAAGCCTTTTCACTTTATGCAAAATACGTTATAATATAGACTGTTTTAGAATGCGCTGTGATTTTCGACAAAGGAGAATTCCGCATGGTTGTCATTATTCCGGCTTACCAGCCGGATGAAAAATTATATCGTCTCGTTCTTGCCCTGCGCGAACAGACCAATTACGATATCGTCATTGTCAACGATGGAAGCGACGCCGATCGTCAGCCTCTTTTTGATTCGCTCGAGCCCTATGCAAAAGTCATGACGCATAAAGTCAACCGCGGCAAGGGCGCCGCGCTGAAGACCGCTCTCGCCTATATTTACGATCAGTATCCCGCGGACGAAGGCGTGGTCACCATCGACGCGGACGGGCAGCATCTGCCGGAAGATATCATCCGCGTCAGCGAAGCCTGGGAACGCTCGCCTGAAAAGCTTGTGCTCGGCAGCCGTCAGTTCACCGGCAACGTGCCGTTTAAGAGCCGCGCGGGGAATGCCATTACACGCTTTGTTTTCGCTTTGTCGACCGGCGTGAAGGTGTTCGACACCCAGACCGGCCTGCGTGCCTTCGGCGTATTCCGCATTCCGATGATGCTCGAAATGAAGGGCGACCGCTACGAGTATGAAATCAACGTGCTCCTTTACGCAACGCGGCACCGCATCCCGATTGAGGAGGTCACGATTCAAACCGTGTATATAGAAAACAACCAGTCTTCACATTTCCTGCCGGTGCGCGACGCTTGGCGCATCTATAAAATGATTCTGATGTTCGTGGCGTCGTCGCTGGTTGCGATGCTTCTGGACTATGTACTCGTGCTTTCGTTTACGGCTGCCACAAAAGGTATGGCGCAGTCGCTGCTGATCAGCGTCGTCGGCGCGCGCGTTCTAAGCTCGCTTGCGAACTATTTCATGAACTGCAAACTCGTGTTCGAACATCGCAGCAGGAGCAGCATCGTCCGCTATTACCTGCTCGTAGCCGTCATCCTCGGCATTAATTACTGCCTGATGTTCCTGATTACAAAAGTAATGCCGATCGCCATCGGCAAAATCCTTGTAGAACTTGCGCTGTACCCGCTGAGTTTCTACATCCAGCGTAAATATGTATTTCCGCCTGAAAGTGAGGAGGCCTGCGAACTCGAATGAGGCAATCGAAACTCTCTTATTCCGCAAAACGACTGATCAAGACGATCCTCTGGGATTTGCTTGCATTGGGCATCTGCATCAATACGTTCGCGTATTTCCACCATGTTCGAAAATCCGCTCCGACGCCGACGACCCTGGCCACTCCGACGACCGCCGTCGCGACGCCGACCCCGGACGCGGCGGCCGACGAGCCTGCCGACCAGACCGATACGTCCGATGCGGATACCGGCGACGCAGCGGAAGCGACCGACGAGCCCGTTGTCGTCGACACGGGGCTTCTCGGCGGCAGCTATGCCGAAATGTTTACCGACGGAGAAATCGAGCAAACCGACGATTCTTATCGCAGCGCCAACGTTTCGGTCACGATGACCAAAGTGGAGCTGGACACGCCGGTTACGTATTATGTGGCCGACATCTATATCAAAGATCTTTCGAGCTTTAAAACTGCGGTTGCATACGAATACGAGGAGTACAACGACGGCCTGCGCAAAAACGTCATGCCCACGCTTCAGCTCGCGCAGCTGACGGATTCCATCGTTGCCATCTCCGGCGATAACTACACGTTCCGCAAGGAAGGGCTGATCGCCGTGCGCAACGGTGTCGAATGGTACTACGACACGCCGCTTGCCGAGGACATCTGCGTGCTTTATTACGACGGCACGATGGAAACCTACGCCGCGGATGAAACGTATTCCACGCAGATTGCCGAAATCTACGCGCGCCAGCCGTATCAGATCTGGACGTTCGGCCCGGAGTTGCTGGTCGACGGCGAGGTCCCGGAAACATTCGCCTCGACAAAAGCAAACCCGCTTTCCGGAATCGGCTACTTCGAGCCCGGTCACTATTGCTTCATCCTTGTCGACGGACGGCAGAAGGGCTATTCGCTGGGGTTGAACTATACGCAGTTTGCACAGGTTTTCAAGGACCTCGGGTGCACGGTCGCCTATAACCTTGACGGCGGCGACACCGCAGTCATGACATACGGCGACGAACTCAGGAGCCAGCCGCAGGACGACAAACCTCGCGACACAAGCGATATTTTGTATATCTGCGAACCGGACTCCGTTACGGACGGACAGTAAGGAGGGGTGAAAATGAAACGGTTTATCCAGCGCGTCATGCCGCACGCCGTCATCGTCCTGTCGCTGATGACGCTCACCTTCTTCTCGATCGACCGCGTCAATCCCATCATGGCGTTTATGACCAGCGAACTTTCCAAGTGGGTGTTTGCGCTGCTCGCGGTGACGGGGTTCTTCACAGCCATCTTTTTGATCGGAATGCAGTGGCGTGAGGACGATCGTCGCGCGCGCAGGGCGTCCCGCCGCAAAGCGGAAGCCGAGCAGGCGCTCAAGGAGGCGTCCCAGGCGCTCGAGCAGGCCTCCCGCGCATTGGAGCAAGCAAAGGATCAGGATTAAAAATCCCTGTAAACAACCGCCGCCCGGAACCGGGCGGCGGTTGTTTTACGACCTTGGCGGTCATAGTCTTTTGGGATTGGTAAGAACCGTTATGAAAGCGCTTTTTTGATTGCTTCGATGCGGTCCGTCTGTTCCCAGGGCAGGTTCAGGTCGCTCCGGCCAAAGTGGCCGTACGCGGCGGTCTGCCGGTAGATCGGCCGGCGCAGGTTGAGCTGCTCGATAATCGCGGCGGGACGGAAGTCGAAGCACTTCTGCACCGCATGCTCGATGTCTTTCTCGCTGCAGGCATTCGTGCCGAACGTATCGATCATGACGGAAACGGGACGCGCCACGCCGATTGCATACGCGAGCTGGATTTCGCATTTCTTCGCAAGCCCGGCCGCAACGATGTTTTTCGCCGCGTAGCGGGACATATACGCCGCGCTGCGGTCGACCTTTGTCGGGTCCTTGCCGCTGAAGCAACCGCCGCCGTGACGGGCATACCCGCCATACGTGTCCACGATGATTTTCCGGCCGGTCAACCCGGAATCGCCCATCGGCCCGCCGATGACGAACCGGCCGGTCGGGTTGACGTATATCTTCGTGTCCCCGTCCATCAGCGCTTTCGGGATTACGGGACGGATGACCTTTTGTTCGATATCGTTGCGAAGCATGCTCATATCCACATCGTCATGCTGCGCGCTGATGACAACCGTGTCGACGCGAACCGGCGTGTCTCCGTCATATTCGATCGTCACCTGGCTCTTGCCGTCCGGGCGCAGATACGAAATTTCTCCGTTTTTGCGTACCGCGGTCAGTTTTCGCGTCAGCGCATGCGCAAGGTCGATGGGCAGCGGCATATAGTTGCTCGTCTCGTTGCACGCAAAGCCGAACATCATCCCCTGATCGCCCGCGCCGGTGCTGAGGTTTGCCTCCGTCGCGCCGTTTTTCTGTTCAAGCGCGTGGTCGACGCCGAGCGCAATGTCGGGCGACTGTCCGTTGATCGCCGTTATGACCGCCAGCGTATTGGCGTCAAATCCGTATTCCGGTTTGTTGTAGCCGATTTCGTTGGCGACCGACCGCACAAGGTTCGGAATATCCACATAGCATTCCGTGGTCACTTCGCCCATGACCAGCACCATGCCGGTCATGGCCGCGCTTTCGCACGCAACGCGCGAGTACGGGTCCTGCGAAAGCATTTCGTCCAGCACCGCGTCGGAAATGCAGTCGCAGAGTTTGTCCGGATGGCCCTCGGTCACGGATTCGGATGTAAATAGTTGTTTGCCCATTTCGGGACGCCTCCATTTGATGATATTACAAAAACCTCATCCGCAGATGAGGTTTCGATTGTTCGCTGGTCTGATCCTCATCTTTCAGCTTTCGCTGCCGGAATTGGCACCTTTTTCATGACTACCGCATCATGAACAGGTTGCCGGGCTTCGCAGGGCCGGTCCCTCAGCCACTCTTGATAAGACGGTATGCTGTTTTTGTTTACGCGTATTGTAGCACGGGAAACGTTTTTCCGTCAACCGGACGAATCGCTGCCATTGTGCTGTTTTCTCACAGTCCGAACGATCTGTGAAGCGCCCCGCCTGCAGGCGCGCAAAAGCCGCTTATTTTCCGGCGGCAACGGATGCGTCCGCGTCCGGCACAAGCTCGGAAAAGCCGAACATCAGCGCGTCCGCGATCGGACGCTGCCCGACGCCGTAACCCGTTTCTCCGGCTTCCTGAACGATGTGCCCGTTGAGCTGGTCGCCCATAAACACCATCGCCGCCGACCAGCCGCCGACAAGATTGTACGCAAGTTCGCAGTCGTTTTCCGCAAACAGTTCGGCGAACTCCGTCAGCGTCATTCCAACGCTGTATTCGTTGTTCCACCGCTCAACAACGATCGCAACGTAGTGTCCCGGTTCGATATAGCCGATTCCCGCGCGGGCGTTGATGCGATTCAGGTGACTGTACTGGACGGCATCGTTAACGACGCCGTCCTTCACCAGCGTCGGGCCGAACGAAAACGTGTTTTCCACGCCGTCGTCCAGAAGAATCTTCGCGCGCGTTTCCCATTTTTCAAAGATACGCATGGACATGTCGGGATAGATCGCCAGCGTGTCTTCCGCGTTTGCGAAGGAATATACGCGGCCGTCGCGGATCAGAATTCCTTTCGAATTCCTGTCCGCATTGATCATGCCGTCCCCCGTGATCAGCAGCACGGCCTTTGCGTTGCGCGCAATCAGCCAGGGATACGCCGTTCCCTTGCCCGTGTGGCCCTCCGAACCGTAGCCCGCGCGCAGTTCGCTATCGTCCTTCATATGGATGTCCGCAACAAAGTATACCACCGGCTTCCCGGCTGCGTTATACGTCTCTTCCCGGTCGATGTCGACGCCAAGATCGTCGCTGCGATATGCCCAGTGCCCGTGCTCGCTGTCCACCACGACCGTCTCTTCCGGGTCGCCGTCCTTACGGTAATAGTTTTCTTCAAACGTTTCCACGGGATCTGCGGTCGGTTCCGGCGTCGGTTCCGCCGTTTGCGCCGGTTCCGGGGTCGGCGTCGCCGGAACTTCCGATTGCGTCGGTTCGGATATGGTGTTTGCCTGCCCTATGTTGCCTGCGAAGATCACGCATGCGACAACCCCGACGGCAAGCGGGATCAGGGAAATGCAAACAGCGTCCCCGGCATGCTTTCGCCGCCGGACGGCGCGGTATACGGTCAGAAGAAGGAAGACGGTAAGAATCGCCCCGGCTGCAAGGCTGATCAGCGCGGCTGCCGGAAGGCCTGAGGTGCTTTCCGTTCCGTCGGTGTTCGCCTCCTCCATGTCGGGCGTGCTTCCTTCAGCCTCCGCCGTTATTTCCGGGGTCTGCGTCGGCTCCGTCGTCGGTGCCGGCGAGGGCGTGACCGGCGCGTAGGCGATCAGCGACGACAGATCGATGTTCTCAAACAGGTCGCTTTTCAAAGCATCCGCCCCGACGCGTGAAAACGCAAGCGTATAAGCGTTTTGCGGATCGATCGCCAATCCGTAAGCCGTCTGGGATGTGCAGATGTTATAAGCCGCCTGTGCGGTTTCCGCTGCGGTCAGACCGCCGCATGCGCTCAGCGGCGTATCCATGGAAATAACCGTCGCATCCTCCGCCTGCGTTTCGTCAAGCATGTATAATTTCTGTGCGGCGTCCGTTTGTTTCACGGCTTCGAGCACGCACTCCGCCGTAAAGCGATGCGCCGCGGAGGCGTCGTTCAAGCCGTGCGTTACAATCACCTTGGGCGTAAGCCGTTCGATTACGTCGACGATAAAATCCAGCGTTTCGCTCTCGCCCCATTCGCGCGAGACAACGTCGTATGAATCATAATTTTTGCAGGAAAATTCCCCGAATACCGGATATTCGGTCAGCCCGGCCGATATCAGCCCGGAAAGCGCCTCGTCGACGCGCGCGCGATCACCGTAGTCGGACAGGTACAATACGGCGCTCTCGATTTGTTCTTCCTTTGCGTACGTCGGCAGCACCGCGCCAAACTGTTTCCACTCCATGCCGGGTTCGGCGGTGATCACCAGAAGGTCGACCGAGTCCGGCGTCGGCAGGAACTCCTGCGTCTCGTCGCCGGAGTAATCCGCGGAATACGCCTTCACTTCGCCGATCGCGCCTTCGCCGAGCAACGTAACGGCAGCCGCCACGCAGTCGGAATCGAGCGAAATCGTCCGGTTCACGAATCCGTCCGAAATCGTTTCTTCCAAAACGCTTTCGCCGTCCGTTCCGATCTGCCTGACGATATAGGTCTGCGGAACCGAATACCAGCCGAGCACCATCGCATTGCTCGTTCCGTCCGACGTAATGGTAAACGTGTCCCCGGCGGTCAGTTCGATGCGCGACGTAATAAGGCCGTCGCTCAGGCGATATGCATACTGTGCGCAGTCCTCCGGCAAGTCGGCCCGATAGTCGAGCGTAACGTCGGCAGCGTCCTCCGCGTCGGTTTCTTCCGCGCTTGCAGCGGGGGTCGTCGCCATCAGCAAAACGCCGCAAAGCAGTAGCGCAAGCCATTTCTTCATTCTCGTTCCCTGTTTCTTTTGGAATTAGTTCATTGTATAACCTGGACTCGAAAGACGCAACCGTTACAAAACCGCCGGCGCAGAATTCTTTTTTGCTGCACCGGCGGAATATGCCGTTTAGAATGTCACGTTTATGTCGTTCAGGCGTCTGCCTCCGCCTGTTCCGCCTCCATCCTCGCATTTGCTTCGCGCATCTCTGTTTCCGTTTTCGCCAGGTCTTTTCGTCCGGCAATCAGGAGCACACCGCCGCCGCCGAAGAGGATCAGCAGGCTCAGTATGCCGACCGAGGCGCGGTCCGTCAGCATATAGAACATGGAATACAGCAGCGGGCCGATGACGGTCGCGAACTTGCCGAACACATCGTAAAAGCCGAAGTATTCAGCGCTTCTCGACTGCGGGACGAGCTTGCCGAAATAGGAGCGCGACAGCGCCTGTATGCCGCCCTGCACCGTTCCGACCAGCCCGGCAAGCACCCAGAACAGGATGGTCGCCGTCGATCGGGCGGCGTTATAGTCCGCCTGTTTTTGCGTATCCGCCGCATAGTCGTCCAAATCGAAGCCGACATTGGTCAGCGCGGTCACGACTGTCGCGCGGGTCTCGTCCGAAGTAAATTTATAATTCACGCTTTCGCCGTCCGCCACCTGACGCGTAAGGTCGGCGACGACCTCGTCAAACGCCGCGGCGCGGTCTTCCTCGGCCAGCACGTCCCGCGTGTCCTCGACGAGATCGTCCGTCAGATCGTCCCAGGCGCGCCGGTCTTCCTTAGCTTCAAACGAAACGTCCTGCGCGGAGATGCTCGCGCGCGCGGAAGCCACGTAGTCGAGCTGATACGGTTCGACCAGCCGCCCCATAAAGAACCCGACGCCGCAGATGCAGAAATACATCGCAATCGCGGCTATGATCATCTTGATCGCGCCGAATTTTCCCGAAAGCTTACTGAACAAAATGGAGAACGGCACGGCGACGAGTTGCGTGACCAGCAGCGCAAGGATCATTCCCGTCGTGCCGAGGCCGAGCGTCGCGCCGTAGTTGGTCGCAAGCGATATCACCGCCCCGACGCCGTCGATATACAGGAAGTACGCAATCAGGTAGATGAAAAGCCCTTTGTTGCTCACGCAGCGCTTCATTGTCTGCAGCAGGTTCGACATCGCGTGCTTCGCCAGTTCGTTTGGCGGGGTTTGCACGTAATGCTTCTGCTCGACATTCTTTAAAATCGGAATGGAGAACACAAGCCACCAGACGGTTACAATCAATATGGAGAACTTCATCGAAATCGGATCATAGTTCCTCAGCAGCATGACCGCAATGGAGATCACGAACGGAATCGTGCTGCCGCCGATATAGCCGGCCGCATATCCCCAGGAGGAAACGCGGTCCATTCGTTCGTGGGTCGTTACGTCGGTTAAAAACGAATCGTAGAACACGCACGAACCCGAAAACCCGACGTGGGAGATCACGTAGCCGATCAGCATCCACTGCCAGGACCCCACAAACGCGAGCACGGCGGTGCTCAGCGAGCCGATCAGGATAAACGTCAGCAGCAGTTTCTTTTTATACCCTTTAAAATCCGCGACCGCGCCGAGCGTCGGCGCGATCAGCGCGCCGATCAGCGAAGCAATGGAAACGCCGATACCCCACCATTTGTCGCCGAGGTCGCCCGCAACGCTCGCATAATAAATCGGGAAGATGACCGCCATAATGTTGGTCGCGTAAACGGAGTTCGCCCAGTCGTAAAAAATCCAGCTTTTTTCACTCTTGGTAAAGCGCTTTTCCATATCGCGCTGGCCCATAAAGTTCCACCCTCTCCCTTAAAATCTTTGCCGCTCCCCTTTGTCTCTACTATTTGCAGTATAACAAATACCGGAAAACGGGACAAGGAGAATTCGGCCCGCTTTACAAACGCAAGGCGTAATCGTTTGTTTTTTACAAAGGTTTTCCCTTGCGTTTACAGCGATATGACGTTGCCCGTAACCATATAAAAACGCCCGCGCGGGGACTGTCGCTCCCGCGCGGGCGATCCGTTTTGATTTTATTCTTCGCCGGTCTTTACAGGTTCCTTTGCTTCCGGCGTTTCGGTTGACTGCTGCTCAGTTTCAGCGCCTTCCGTGGTTGTTGTCTCTTGGTTTTCGCCGTCCTCCCCGTTCTCCTGATGCGGCACGACTTCCACCGAAACGACGCGCGTTCCCTCGTCGACGCGCATGAGATGCACGCCCTGCGTCGCGCGCGAGATGACGTTGACCTGATCGAGCGGCATGCGGATGATCGTCCCGTCGTCGCGAATCAGCATGAGATCTTCGTCCTCGGTCGTCATCTTGAGGCAGGCAAGGTCGCCCGTCTTGTCGGTCAGCTGCATCGCGATAACGCCTTTGCCGCCGCGGTGGTGCAGCGGATACTGGTCCTCCGGGGTAAGCTTGCCCATGCCGAGCTCGGAAACGGTCAAAACGTTGCCGCCGTTTCGAACCTTGACCATATCGACCACTTCGTCGTCGTCGTCGAGGCTCATGCTGCGCACGCCCGTCGCCGTGCGGCCCATTGGCCGGACGTCGTCCTCCGCGAACCGGACGCATCTGCCCTTGCGGGACGCGACGATGAACTCGTCGTCGCCGCTGGAGTATTCAACGGCGATCAGCGCGTCGCCTTCCGGCAGGTTCTGTACGATCAGCCCGCCCCTGCGGATATTTTGCAGCGCGGAGGCCGGCGTCTTTTTGATGACGCCGTTTTTCGTCGCCATAACGAGGTACCCTTTGTCCCCCTCGCCCTCAACCGGGAACATGGCCGTAACCTTTTCGCCCTCGCCCAATTGCAGCAGGTTGACGATCGGCAGGCCCTTTGCGTTCCTTCCGGCTTCGGGGATCACGTAACACTTGATGCGGAACGCCCGGCCAAAGTTCGTGAAGAAGAGGATGTGCGTATGCGTGGTCGTGACGAACAGCCGCTCCACGAAATCCTCCGTATGCGTGCCCTGGCCGATCACGCCGCGGCCGCCGCGGTTCTGCGCGCGGTAGATATCCGGTGAGAGACGTTTGATGTAGCCAAAGTGCGTCATCGTAACGGCCATGTCCTCTTCCTGGATGATATCGTCGAGGTCGATGTCCTCGATCATCTGCGTGATTTCGGTGCGGCGCGGATCGTTATAGCGCTGCTTTATGGCCAGCGCCTCTTCTTTAATGATGCCAAGCAGCTTATGTTCGTCGTCGAGAATTCCCTGCAGATACGCGACCTTTTCGCGCAGCGCGCGGTCTTCGTCCAGAATCCTGTCGCGCTCCAGACCGGTCAGCCGCTGGAGGCGCATGTCGAGGATGGCCTGCGCCTGACGCTCCGACAAACCGAACCGTTCGATGAGTTTTGCTTTGGCTTCGTTCGGATTGGCGGACTTTTTGATCAGATCGACGATTTCGTCAATATTGTCCAGCGCAATGATGAGGCCTTCCAGAATATGGAGCCGTTCCTTCGCGCGGTTGAGGTCGTAGGTCGTCCTGCGCCTGACCACGTTTTTCTGGTGCTCCAGATAATAGTACAGGATGTCCCGCAAAGGAAGGACCTTCGGTTCGCCGTCCACCAGCATCAGCATGATCACGCCGAACGTGGACTGCAGGTCCGTGTGCTTGTAGAGCCGGTTGAGGACGACGTTTGCATTCACATCCTTTTTCAACTCGATCACGATGCGCATGCCGGTCCTGTCGGTCTCGTCGCGCAGGTCGGAGATGCCTTCCACCCGTTTTTCATGCACAAGCTCGGCGATGCGTTCCACAAGGCGCGCTTTGTTCACCTGATATGGAATCTCGGTGATAATAATGCGGCTCTTGTTGGCGGCGTAGGCTTCGATTTCCGCCTTGGCGCGCACGACGATGCGGCCGCGGCCGGTCCTGTATGCGCTTGCGATACCGGACATGCCCATAATGATGCCGCCGGTCGGGAAGTCCGGCCCGGGCAGGTACTGCATGAGGGAATCGTTGTCGATCTCGGGGTCGTCGATCAGCGCGCAGAGCGCGTCGATCGTTTCGCCGAGGTTGTGCGGCGGGATATTGGTCGCCATGCCGACGGCGATGCCGCCCGCGCCATTGACCAGCAGATTGGGAAACTTCGCCGGAATGACGACCGGCTCGCGCTCGGAATTGTCATAGTTGTCCTGGAAGTCGACCGTGTCCTTGTCGAGGTCGGACAACAGTTCATGAGCCGGTTTGGCAAGGCGCGATTCGGTGTAGCGCATGGCCGCGGCCTTGTCGCCGTCGATCGAGCCGAAATTGCCCTGCCCGTCGATCAGCGGCACGCGCAGGGAGAAGTC
>Ga0116162_10002076_pt1 | contig 12606 bp, 8 predicted proteins | sample AD_UKC105_MetaG_FD_89875 | JGI IMG/M metagenome (GOLD analysis project Ga0116162, IMG submission 89875) | Active sludge microbial communities of municipal wastewater-treating anaerobic digesters from Hong Kong - AD_UKC105_MetaG | ecosystem: Engineered > Bioreactor > Anaerobic > Digestate... | reverse complement strand
CTTCTTCAAGCATGCCATAGACGACTCGATCCTTTTCCGCTACTTTCATGTGATTTAAATACAATTGTAGTGGAAATATGTCAAGAAACCATTGCTGTTCATTGCCATGAATCTGGTCGATAATGAGATAATTACTAATAAGTGCGTTTTAAGCTGGACTTATAATCGGCTTGGAAGTGGCTTATATAGCCATCTTCAACGCATTCCAATTATGCACTTATTAGTAACGGACATTAAACCGAGTGAATATTTGTTTGTGAATAGCAATTAAATGATTCTTGGTCCCATGTTCAAAAACCCCCATAAAATAGAGGGTAAGAAATCCAGCTCTGAAGCCGATCTTATTGAGCTTCTGAATTTGGTCAAATACGATTGTCTATGACCATGCAATGACTAGCCATAGAGCTAGGCAGCAACCATTACACCTAAAGCTGCATGGCATTGAATGGGTAGTTCATCCAGGGTGCAATCGGCTTCCTGGTGAGGATGCTTTGAATTTACTGCAATGGAAAAAGTCTATTAGCCAAGACCCCCCACCCGTCACCCCCTGCAAGACACTGTCCCATGCCCATGCGGTACCAAATGTAGTCACGCATGTGTGCGGGTTGCTTCGGTGTGAATCTGGATTTTTCTAGCTTACGAAATAGTACCCCCCTTCAGGCCAAAACCCATATCGCTTAAATGTCACAGATGTCACATTTGTATAGATGTGGTTTAAATGTTCAGATCTTCAAATCTCACCTTAACTTTAGATGATGATCATATAACCTATCTTATACGGACAGCTTATTGTGTTTTTAGATAATGCGTCATACATATGTCGCCTCTCGATTGAGACCTCATGCATTCCCACGATAGACTATCCAGATGTCGAAGCAGGAGTTGGGAGTGCACGTAATAAGATCTTCCAAGCACAGAAGAAAGAGAATGAGTCAGGACATGACACCCGTAGGGACTGTTTCCAATTCTGTATTCGAAGAGCAGATTGCAATCTTCTACCTTCACAACACAATTCTTTCACCCCTGCTGAACAGGAAACTCCTTGAGATATTGGCTTTCGCCCGAGATGTTCTTGGCTCCGATGTCCTCTGTGAGGCAACAGGCACCAAGCACACCCTGCAAAATGTCTCTGAGCAGAAAACGAAAGAAACTGTAGGAATAGGTGCGTATGAAGCAAAGGCACTCTTGCGGGGTCCCATAATGAAGATCCTCCGGCAGGGAATGCCACGAAAGGCATCTCTTACTTCCGATGGCCTCGTAAAGCGCCTGAGCAGCCTCCAGTCCGTCTTCAAGCTCGACAGCACCGAAATTGCCATACTGCGCCTGTTCCATATGGTTACATCGTGCGAAGTCCTCAACACACACCTGTGCAACCACGACGGTGTAGGCAACTTCATGGAATTCAACAGGCTGAAGATGTATGGGGATCATCTTCTGGGATTGCCAAAGGGATCGGTGGGGCATGCCTTGACCAGGGGAACATTATTCAGAATGGACATGATCAACACGAACATAGGTGATCTCCCCAGTTCCCTGGAGTTCAGCCTGAGCTGGTGGGCTACGGAATATCTGGTCGGCCTGGGAGGTGACGATCTGCAAAGCGGTTATTTCAGCACGGACAACGACAACAGGCTCTCGCTGTGTGATTTCACAATGGCAGACACCGATGTCTCAGTCATTGACACCCTGATAGAGTCTCCGGGTCGCCAGAACATACTCTTCCACGGTGTGCCGGGCACAGGCAAGACATCCATCGCCAAGTGCTTTGCAAGAAGGCATGGCAAGGCCCTCTTCACCGTGAAGATGAAGGAGTGCGGAGACAACCAGGACAGGCTCCGGTTCATACGGGTGACCATGAACTGTGCGCCGGAGGACAGCTCCCTCATTCTCGTGGATGAGGCGGACGAACTCCTCAATTCGGAGAGCTCGCCACTACACAGGGGAAATGTCTCCAAGGGGTTCATCAACGACCTCATCGAGGGACACAACCACAAGGTGATCTGGATCACCAACAGGATAAGCGAGATCGACCCTTCGACGCTGCGACGGTTCTCGCATTCCGTCGAGTTCGGGAAGTTCGATACCAGGAGCAGAATAAAGGTCCTCTCCAACGAGCTCAGAAAAAGAAAACTCCAACACTACATGACCTCTGATGAAACCAGGGTGCTGTGCGAGACCTATCGGGTGAATGCCGGAGGGGTCGTCGATGCCGTGAACATGCTCGAAATGAGCGGCTCCATGGGCAGGGATGCTGCTCTGAAAAACATGCGGACGGTCCTGAGCAGGCACGAACAGATAACCACCGGAAAGAGGCCCCCGGTCGTCAAGAGGGTTCTCAGTGACTACTGCATTGAGGGTCTGAACATGAACATTCCCCCACAGGACATTGTCGAGAAACTCGCACGCTACACACGTCATTGTGACGGGGCCCCTGAGTGTTACAGGACCATGGCATTGCTTTTCCACGGGCCCCCGGGAACGGGAAAGACGGAGTTCGCCCATTACCTTGCCCGCGAACTGGGATTTGAGCTGTGTGCCAGGCGATGCAGCGACATCGTCTCACCCTTTGTGGGGGAAACGGAGCAACGTATAGCCGAGGCCTTTCACGAAACGGCCGAGTCGGAAGGCATTCTCCTCTTCGACGAAGCGGACAGCTTCCTGTTCCCACGGAGGGATGCGGTCCGATCATGGGAGAGGAGTTCCACCAACGAGTTTCTCACCCAGCTGGAGTCCCACAGGGGCATTGTGATCTGTGCGACCAACGACATCGATGGCCTCGATCATGCGGCCCTCAGGAGGTTCCGGCTCAAGGTCCATTTCCGAGTCGTCACACCACAGGGCATCCTGCTCCTTTACCGCAGGATGCTCGGTCCACTGGTGAGTGACGACTGCTCCTTGAACGAACTCCAGGTTCAGGAGCTCTGCGGGATGAGTGGCCTCACCCCAGGAGACTTTGCCGTGGTCCGTGACCAGTTTTTTGGAGAGGCACAGGAACATGTGACCCATGATGTCCTCGTGCAGGCACTGGCATGTGAGCTCCTGTACAGGAGGAACAGGAAACCCCAGATCGGGTTTATGAGGTGCGAGAGCCACAGTGATTGATCCCTTGAAAGACAAGACTGGAAGTGCTGGCAGGGATACGGTGATGAAGACCCTGACGGTAAATCACGGAGGTTTGTCATATGGCGTTTGAACTTCTGTTCGATGGGCTCTGTCCCGAGTGCCTGGCTAAGAACACGATACAAGCACTCTGGCTCAATACTAGTGATATCTTCGAATGTCCGCGCTGTCATCTCCAGATCTCACTGGTATCGGGCATGCGGGCCACGATCTGCAGGGAACGTGGGCGAGGGGAGTTCAGATCTCTTGATGACCTGTATTACTGCGCGACGAGACATGCCAGAGGCCTCCTGCTGGTCAGGGAAAGCCTCAGCAAACAGTACGAAGCGGATGGTTTTAATGTTATAAAGGACGCACATGAACTGAACGCTTATCTGCATGAGGTCAGAGGAGTGGGTTGAGATGTATTTTTATATTCTTTGGACAAGGCCGGCGTACAATGAAACTGCCTGATACTTCATGCATGCCGGAGCGGTCACTGCACTTTCTCCTTGTCCCTGACAGGGCATCCGCGAGGATGGTGCGGCGGGAGGTCGCGACCGCCGGGGCCCGTCTGGGCGTGCTTGTCGGGACGTGGCCCGAGCTTGTCGAACTGGCATTGGAGAATTCACTGACAAGCCTCCCGGACAACGCATGGGACGAGACATTGTCCCGTGCAGCACATGACCTCACCGACACATTCTGGGCCGGAAGCCTGGAGGTTGCACCCAGGGAGACGCTGTCGAGCCTGAACCAGGCGTTGTGCGTGCTCCTGGAAGGCGCCGGCCCGGGCAGGAACATCGAAGCCGTTGAAGGAGGTGGCCTTCCTCGCAGAACCTTGCGCCACCTGACGGATCTGGCCAGGCTCCACTCAGCCATGGGAGAGATTCTTCCCCCTGCGCTCGCGGGCATCGATGCCCTGTTGAGGGTCAAGCCGGATGAAGATCTCCGTTCCATTGTCGTGTACCGTGTCGAAGGGATGCCCCGCCTCTCGCCCTGGCAGTCCGCTCTTGTGAAAAGGCTGTCAGGTGACGGCTTGGAAGATCACGACCCGGAACTTCTGGACATTCTGGGCAGGAGCCTTTCATGGACACCCACCGGAGATGTTCACACAGCGCTGGGTGCCATTCAGGCCCGGCTCTTCGAGTCATCTGATCCTCAGCTCCATCTCGACGCAACGGCCCAGTGGATAGGCGTGCGCGACAGTCTGGAAGAGGTCGAAGTGGCTGCCGGGATGATCCAGAATGCCCTTGCCGGGGACACGACCCTTGCCCCGGCGGACATCGGTCTGCTGGTCCCGTACGACAACCTCTACCGGGGTGCCCTCAGAGACGTGTTCACATGGGCTGGCCTTGCCCTCTCGGGCCTGTCCGCAGAGAGGGCCCTGCGCGACCTGGGCAGGGAAGCTGTCCTGTACTTCCTCATCTCGCGGCGCCGGCCGGCACCGTCCATGGCGCTGGCCTCCCTCGTGACATCGCCCCTCATGCCGTGGACGACACTGCAGGGTTATGCGCTGGCCCGGGAGATCATGAACGGCAGGTTCGACCTCAAGCCCGCCGAGGACATCACCTCTCAGGGCCGCGAGATGCTGCGTCTCCTCGGCAACGCCGCAGCCGACGCGAAGCGACTTCCTGCAGACCTCGAGCGCTTCGCCTCCCTGCTGCACACGCCTGAAGGCCTGGAGCACCACATGGCGCGTGCACGGGCAACCATAGCCGAGGTCATTCCCCTGGCCCGCAAGGACCCTGACACAGCGATGAAGGAGATGCTCCTGGCCGCTTCGCCGGAGACTCTCAGCCAGAGGCGCGATGATCCACTTTCCCGCGAGGGGATCGCGGTCTTCCACGAACATGAAGAGCCCTGGCGCCGGGTGCGACGCCTGTATGTGCTGGGATTCGCGTCCGGACACTATCCCCTCGAAGCGCCCGTTTCACCGGTGTTCTCGGAGTCGGACCTTGAAATGCTCCGTGACCGGTGCGGCTATGCCATCGAGTCGGGGAGCGATAGCAGTTCCCGCAGGAGGCAGCTGTTCCTCCGCCAGGTCAGGAGCACATCGGACAGCATCACCTTCTTCATACCGCGCAGGGATGACTTTGGCGAACCGCTCTCGCACTCCCAGACCCTGCCCTTCATGGCATGCCTCTTCAAGGGTGTCGGCGAGCCCGGGGACATCGTACGTGACCTCGACCGGCAGGACGCCGCGGCCCTGGTCACCGGCCTCGCCCTGGCAGAACCTTCAGCACCCGTACCCCCCCGGCCTCTGGCGGCGAGGGATCCCTCCCTCGGGCAGGACCTGCTTCTCATCGGGGGAAGCGACGGGGCTCCCAGGCCCCAGTCGCCCAGCGCCCTTGAAACCCTCATGGTGTCACCGCTGGCATGGCTGGTCATGACCATGGGCCTCGAACCTGCGGACTGGGAGCCCGACACCCTCGACGCACCTGGAAAAGGGACCCTGGCCCACTATGTGTTCGAGTACCTGTTCAAGCCTGATGCCGCTGTTCCGGACGAGGAAGAGATCATGAACAGGGCCCCGGCCCTGCTCAACGAGGCGATCATCACGGTCATGCCCTTCCTCCTAGGGCCCGAGTGGCATGTGGAGCGGAGCCACCTCCTCAACGAGATCGAGCGGGCAGCGATCCGCTGGGCGGAATTCCTCAAGCAGACAATGGCGCAGGTCCTCGGCAACGAGGTCTGGCTCCAGGGGATGTTCGACGACCTCCCGGTGCGTGGGAGAACGGACCTGCTCCTGCGCCTCCCCCGCGGGAGGGTCTATGTGGTCGACTACAAGAAGTCCAGCGGGAAGTCGTACCGTGACCGCATGAAGAAAGGCTTCGACAGCCAGGCATCCCTGTACCGCATCATGCTGAAGACTGGCAAGGCATCGGGAAGAGAGGGGAGCCGCATCGCCGAGGAGCTCGGCAGGGTAAGGGACATCGGCGTGCTCTACTACCTCATGAACGACCAGGTGACCCTCACGGACAGCGACGGGTGGATAGACAGACAGGTCCCCGGGGTGGAGGAACTCGGCGGCGGTGTCTCGAAACAGGCACTGGCCCTGATCAGGGAGAGGGTGATGGAGCTCAGGGCAGGCATTGTCAGGCTCAACTACGAAGACGAGGCCGACACCTTCGAGAAGCGCACCGGCATCAAGCCCTATGCCCTGGACAGAACACCCCTCATCAGGCTCTTCACCCACCCGGGATCGCGAGGTGAACGGTGAGCCCTGCCGAGCTGATCATCATCCCTGCCGGTGCAGGTTCGGGAAAGACCTACACGATCCAGAAGCAGCTTGCCCGGTGGGTGATCGAGGGCAGGGTGGCCCCGGAGAAGATCGTCGCCGTCACCTTCACCGAGTCGGCCGCCGCAGAGCTGCAGGACCGCATACGGGCGGAACTCGTCAGCCAGGGCAGGCTCGAGGAGGCGCTCAGACTCGAACAGGCGTACATCAGCACCATCCACAGCTTCGGGCTCAGGCTCATCACCGGGTTCGCCTTCGACGCGGGCATCACCCCGCAGCCGCGCAAGCTCAATGATGACGAGCAGGGCATTCTCATACGGCTTGCCCTCGCCACGACGCAAGAGGCGGACGAGGTCATGGGGAACCTGTCCAGGCACGGCTACCGGTATGACTTCAACACCGACACGGGACCCGAGGAGGCCTTCCGGGACCGCATTCTTCTCCTCATGGAAAAGCTCCGCTCCATCGGCAGGTTCGAAAAGGACGAAACCCTGGTCGAGCATGCATTCCTCAGGATCGGCGAACTCTACGAGGCACTCGGTGACCGGGACATACAGAAGCAGGCGCTTCGTCGTGCCATCGAAGACCTCCTCCGGGCATTTCCCGAGGACCTCTCCTCGCGCTATGCGGATGTCAAATCAGCGTCAGACGAACTCAGGAAAAATTTCAGAGACATGAAGAGGGCCCTGGCCGGCTCTTCACTGGACGAAGACTGGAAGCTCTGGCAGGACCTTCGGAGTCTCCGCGTCTCGAACAAGAAGACAAAACTGCCGCCAGGCTACGATGACCTCGCCGCGGCCGTCATGGCTGCAGCCGGTGAGCTTCCCAGACACGCGGGGCCGCTGGGCGATGCCCTCGATCATGTGGAGGCCCTTCTCAACGCCAGCCAGGACGCCCTGCAGATATACAGCCAGAGGAAGCGGGAGAGGGGCCTCGTCGACTACACCGACATGCTCGCCATCAGCCACCGCCTCCTCTCGTCCGTACCGGAGATCATGGAATACCTGAGGAGCCGGGTCGACTGCCTCATCATCGACGAGTTCCAGGACACCAACCCTCTCCAGTTCTCGCTCCTGTGGTCCCTGCACACGCTCGGGGTGCCGACCCTCATCGTGGGCGACGTCAAGCAGGCCATCATGGGTTTCCAGCACGCCGACCACCGACTCCTCCTCCAGCTGCAGAAGACGTTCAGCTCCTCCATACGGCCTCTTGAGAAGAACTGGAGGTCCACCCCCGGCCTCATGGCATGGATCAACACCGTGAGCGCCCGGCTGTTCGGTGACGGCTACACGCCGCTCGAGCCGCAGGCGAAGTACCCGAGCTCGCTGGCCCCCCTCGAGGCCATCGTGTTCAGGGAAAGGCCGGAACGGGGCAACATGTCGATCACTGCCCGGCACACGTCCATGCGGGTTCGCGACCTGCTCCTGGACGGCTCCCAGGAGGTCTATGACAGGCAGACAAAAGGCCCACGGCGACTGCGAGGCGGGGACATCGCCATGCTGTGCCCCAGCCATGTCAAAATCGAGCGCTATGCCGAAGAGCTGCGGTCCCTCGGGATAAGGTGCCGGGTGGAGGAAGACGGGTGGTTCGATTCCCGCGTCGTCCAGATTGCATGCCATGCCCTTGACCACGTCGCAGACCCTTCCGACCGGCACGCAGGACTCTACCTCGCGGTCACCGAGCTGGGAAGCCACACGCTTGAGTCCGCCCTGACGACAATGGTCAGGGAGGAGGATCTGTCCGACCCTGTCCTGGCCTCCCTCGAACCCTTGACAGTCAGGATCGAGGAATACACCGTCGATGAGGTGCTGGACGAGGTCATTGCCGCCCTTGACCTCTTCGGGAAGATATCCGTGTGGCCGGATGCGGCCCAGGCCCGGGCGAACCTCCTGCGGCTCCGGGGCGAGGCGGCGGAGTTCATGCGGGCGAACCGCGAGGCCCTGGCGAGCGGTGGGTATTACGGATCCGGAGTGAAGACCTTCCTCTCCTGGGTCAGGGCCAAGGTGGAGCGGGACGACAAGCAGCCCGATCCGCGGGTGATCGACGAAGACGCCGTGACGATCACCACGTGGCACAGGGCCAAGGGCAGGGAGTGGCCCGTTGTCGTGGTGTGCGGCACCGATGCGGACACCTCGCCGCGGCTGCCGGATTTCCGGGTGGTCTACACCGACTTCAATGATCTGAACTCCATCCTTGACAGGGCATTCATAGAAGCCTACCCCGACTTCCACGCCCCGGAGACCCGGGACGCCTTCATGTCGGGCCTTGCTGACGAAGCGAGGGACAACGCCATCAGGCTGCTCTACGTGGCCCTCACGAGGGCCCGGGAGAAGCTCGTGCTCGAATGCCCGTGCTATGATGACAAATCCGGCACAGAATCATTCTGGACAGTCCTCGAGCGGCAGACCGGCATCACGGTCGGACCCGACAGGATGACCGTGGCAGGCTCAGAGTTCGACTGCCTGGTGACCATGGCCACGAAACACTACCCCGAGGATCTCGATTTGGACGGAGATGAACCTGCCGCGCCGCTGCCCAGAATTGGCAGACGGGCGATCACACCGCACCCGCTGCCGCAGGATCTCACCCCCGAGGCGGTCTCCCCCTCGTCCCTCCATGACCCGGAGTCCAGGCCGTGCCCCGGCCTGAGACGTGTCCGCTACGGTGATCCCCTGGACATTGCGGTCGGTGCAGACAGTCTCCAGCGCGGCACCATCCTTCACCGGTGTTTCGAGGTCGGTCTGGCAGGGGCAAGGCGGCTGAACACAGTCTTTGAGTCGCTCTGCCCCGACCTCGGCGAGGTCGAGAGGGAAAGGGTTTCGCGGTCCATCGAGGCGTTCAGGGACGGCATCGAAACCGGGCTGTCGCCGGCAGGGGTGTCCGTCGAGGTCCCGGTGCTGGGCCTGGACGAAAAGGGGAGTGTCGTCTCTGGCATAGCGGACATGGTGGTGGAGACAGACAAGGGGATCTGGATCGTGGACCACAAGTCCGACCAGGTAGAAGATCTGCAGACCCTCTTCTCGTTCTACCTCCCCCAGCTGAGGTGCTATGCCGATATCGTGGGAAAGGCACGCCCGGGAAAGCCAGTGCTTGGCGTTGCCATCAACTGGATCAGCCACGGGGAGCTCATGATGCTGCCGATGGAGCTGAAGTGAAAGACACGAAAGAAATTTTATCAAGGAGATGAGATCATGCTGCTCGGCTATGGTGAAGACGCACTGACACTGTGGGCACTCACAAAGGGGCTTCCTTTGTTCCTCCAGCAACTCGGTGACGGCACATCTCCGCCTGAAACGACGGTCTTCTTCCGCCCCAGCTTTGGGAGGAAAGCGCCGAACCCCAGGGGCAAGAAGTCCGTGTTCGGCGAGTTCGACGGGATCGTGTGCTCCCTTGAAGCGAACTATCTCGTCGAGGGGAAGTGGAACAAGTCATCTGAACTGGTGGAATCCGAGATCACCCTGTCTCCTGTTCAGATACGACGTCATGAGATCATGCACTGGTATTGTGAGAACTGGCAGCAGCAGGACCAAGGGGACTGGCGGTCTTTCAGGGACATGAACAAGAGGGACTTCGAAGAGGTCTTCTCCGGCTACACGATTCCAACAGATGGGACTGTCCTCGCAAGGAATCTCGAGTATGTCCTTACAACTATGAAGCGGAAAGACCTCCCTTTGCAGGATGTTCTCCTTTTCTCCTCGATCGATGCCATGGCCACACCTTCTGTTGTTCAGCAGAATGACCTGAGATTCAGACTTGTAACCTTCAGGGTACGCCCTGTTGGGGGAGATGGGTTCATAGCGATCGGGTGATCCGCGAGTCTCCTCAAAGGCCGGTGTATTGAGCACAGGTATCCTGAGAACACAGCGATCATTCAGGTGGGACCCCCCTGTGGGAGCCACTCCTGAACCCGCTGAAATGCTTGTTATTGTCTATCCATGTGGACACGGTCTCGCCGGGGACTGCCCCCTCGTGCTTCAGGACTATGTCTGGACAAGCGTCGGATGTTGTTCCCCAGAATGTGTTCAGGGGTTGAAAGGCATACAACAATTTTCTTTCTATGAGTGGTATATCCTGCTTTTCAAACATCTCCGAGGCAAGATAGATCCTTAATTTCTGGACATAACCGAACGCTTCACCTACCAGGGCGAGGAATTTGTCCTTGTCAAAAATCGTTTCGAAATATTCCCTGTTTTCCTTCTTGTTGTAATGCTTGTTGTCCGGCACCCATTCTCTCTGGGAACCCCTGTAGTCTGAAGGGATGTTGTACATGCCGCCTATGAAATGAAGGTAATGTTGGAGCTGACGCTTCACCAGGCCTGGTGCTCCCATGGCTTTGCCTGCATAACTGATGAACGTCTTTCCATCGATTTCCTCGGTGTGGAAGTACACACCGATTGCATTGGTCTGTAGTTCTGTGTTGCCTAGGATAATGTCCTTGAACGTGTACGGACCGTTCCATGTCAGATGAATCTCATGCATGACTGATCTCCATGAGGGTGTGGATGCAGCATGTTCACACAGACTCCTGCCAGCCTATCCACCCTTTGAACTCTTCCAGAAACTCCTTTCTCAACTCTCCGGGCTCGAGGATCCTCACGTGCGGTATCCACGGCTTCAGACACACCTTCACCTCTTCCATGGAGCATGCGACGAATCGCAGAATCAGCGAACCGTCCTTTCTGGTATCAAGGACCTCCTGGGTGGGGATGATGCTCCGCCGCTGGAAGTAGTGGGCCCAGTCGGCATCCACCTCGACGGTCACCTCCATCTCCTGTCCACCCTCGAACCATATGCTCATGCTCTTTTCCAGGATGGCGTCGAGATCGGGGGGGATGCGCTTGAACGATGTCCTGAGCTGTCTGAGGTCGTCTATCTTGTCCAGTGCGTATTTCTTGACCTTGCTGTCCTTCAGGTCACTGGCCACGAGATACCAGATGCCGTCGAAGTAGGCGACCCGGTACGGATCCGCAGTGACCGTGTACGGCGAGTGGACCGTGTACTGGAAGGTCACCTGGCGCGTGGCCTTGATGGCCTTGATGATCCTGTCCAGCAGCCTGCTGTTCAGCCTGACCGACCCGTCGAGCTTCACGAAGACCGGCCTGCAGGTGGAGTAGTCGTAGATCCTTCCCAGGATGTCGTTGGCCGCCTTCTCGAAAGGGCTGCCCAGCTGTGAGACGAGCTCCTTCAGCGCAACGATGAGGGCGAGCTCCACGTCGGTGTATTCCTCGAGATTCCTGACGAGGTCCTTGTCGAGGGTGTAGTACCCCTTCTTCCGTTCCTTCACCGGGAAACCCGCCTGCCGCAGGGCCCTGAAGTCCCGTTGGATGGTGCGCGGGGTCATGCCGAGCCTCTCGCTCAGGAGGGTCGTGGAGACGGTGTCCGACTCCTGGAAGGTCATGAGGATACGTGCGAGCCGGGAGAAACGTTTCTCCATCGTTGTCTGCGCGACTGTGGCCATGTGCCCCCTCGATGTCATGGAATCATGTAGTACTCATGAATGTATCGACTTTTTGACTCCATGGATCAAGCCTTTTCGGCACGCGCCAATGGATAATGCGACAATATGCTGTCGCTGCAGCCTTTCCCTGGGGTCTGAAATGCCGTATGGTGTTCCGTCACGGGAGGGATGCAGAGCTCTTTCTTCCCGGAGGTGGACATGACCATGAGAAGGCTTGCTGTCATTATCTTTCTGCTGGCTGCGGGATGCAGCGACATGGACCCCTGCGACCAGTGTTACGACATGGACTACTACTACGAGCACCCGTATTTCTGCCACGAGTGCCTGCAGGAGAAAGGCGACACCGAATAGAAGGAGACCCCATGGAGGTTGAGAAAACAAAGAGAACCCCGTTACCTGAAGACATCACGAAAAGACCGTTCCCCCGCTCATACTGGATCGTACCTGGCAGGCTCTATGCCGGTGCATACCCCGGGGATCCGGATGCAAAGATCATGGAGAAGAAGCTCGCAGCGCTGCTCGACTGCGGAATCTGCCGTGTGGTGAACCTCATGGAGGCCCGGGAGGTGGATCACAACGGCAGGCACTTCCTGGAGTACAGCGAGAAGCTCACTTCTCTGGCCCTCCAGCGCGGTGTGGAGGCATGCATGGTGAGGTTTCCCATCAAGGATGTGAGCATACCTTCCATGGCGCTCATGAAGGACATACTGGACGCCATCGATGCGAACATCGCCCAGGGAAAACCCACCTATGTCCACTGCTGGGGAGGCAAGGGCAGGACCGGCACCGTCGTGGGGTGTTATCTCGCACG
>Ga0116162_10002068_pt1 | contig 12634 bp, 12 predicted proteins | sample AD_UKC105_MetaG_FD_89875 | JGI IMG/M metagenome (GOLD analysis project Ga0116162, IMG submission 89875) | Active sludge microbial communities of municipal wastewater-treating anaerobic digesters from Hong Kong - AD_UKC105_MetaG | ecosystem: Engineered > Bioreactor > Anaerobic > Digestate... | reverse complement strand
CCGGCTAAAATGATGGTAGGCCAACGGTCTGATATTTCAACCATTGAAGCAATAAAAAAAGAGCTGGGCTTGGATAAATCCATAACATTGCAGTATCTGAAATATTTAAATGATTTGTCTCCAGTTTCTTTTCATAATTTAGAAAATACTGAAAACTACTTCTATTTGGATAAACAAAAATACCATACTTTAAAAACCATTAAAATAAATACAGCAAACGCCTTGGTATTTAAAGCACCCTATTTACGAAAATCGTTTCAAAGTAAAAGAGATGTTTCAATGATAATAGCAGAAACACTTCCCAATACTTTTATACTGGCAATAGTTTCCATTGTTTTTGCTTCGGTTCTTGGCATTTTTTTAGGTATAATTGCTGCTATTAAAAAGGAAAGCTTATTCGATAGGCTATCCCTTTTATTTTCGGCATTTGGCATGTCACTGCCTTCATTTTTTGCAGCAATACTTATTGGTTGGATTTTTGCATTTGTTTTAGCTGATTTTACAGGATTAAACTTGACAGGTAACCTTTACGAAATCGATAATATGGGCAACGGCTCCTATTTGCAACTTAAAAATTTAATTTTACCAGCTTTTACATTAGGAATAAGGCCTTTGGCAATTGTTATTCAGTTATCACGAAATTCAATGCTCGATGTGCTTTCACAGGATTATATCAGAACTGCTAAAGCTAAAGGCTTGTCTTTTAGCAGGATAATATTTAAGCATGCCCTGAAAAACTCATTAAACCCGGTTATTACTGCAATTTCGGGATGGTTTGCTTCATTAATGGCTGGTGTGGTTTTTGTCGAGTATATTTTTGGATGGAAAGGGCTTGGTTATGTAATTGTTGATTCATTAAACCAATACGACTTTCCAGTTATAGTGGGTTGTGTTTTAACTATTTCCATTATGTTTATCATCATTAACTTATGTGTAGATATATTATATGCCCAACTCGACCCGAGAATACGCCTTAACTAATTCATTATTTTTTCTCAGATTATAATCTCCATAAGCCTATAATTTCTTATTTTTGATAAAACCAAATTCAATCGAAATAAATCAACATATTTAGCCATGAGAGAAAAAATAGTTGCCGGAAACTGGAAAATGAATAAAAATTTCCCGGAAGGCATTGATTTAATTAAAGAAATTATTGTTAAAGGAGCTTCTGTAAATAATGTAAAAATTATTGTATCACCTCCATACCTGTTTCAGCACGAAGCATTTAACCTGCTAAAAAATACAACCATTGGCCTGGCTGCTCAGAACTGCTCAGAACAAGAAAATGGAGCATATACTGGTGAGGTTTCAGCCCAAATGTTAAAATCTGCAGGTACCCAATATGTTATATTAGGACATTCAGAGCGCAGAACATATTACCAAGAAACAGACCAGTTAATAAGTCTTAAAATACAGCAAGCCCTTAAATATGACTTAAAACCCATTGTTTGTTGTGGTGAATTACTCGAAGAACGGGAAAAAAACGAACATTTTAATGTTATAAAAAAACAGCTACACGGAATGTTTCAGGGGCTTACTACCACCCAAATTTGTAAATTAATTGTTGCTTACGAACCGGTTTGGGCAATTGGTACAGGAAAAACAGCAAGCCCCGAACAAGCGCAGGAAATACATCAATATATAAGAGAAATTATAAGTAACTTATATGGAAATGAAGTGTCTGGAAATATACCTATCCTTTACGGAGGTAGCTGTAAACCATCAAATGCAAAAGAGCTGTTCGAAAAGCCAGATATTGATGGAGGCTTAATTGGAGGAGCATCTCTGGTTGCCGACGACTTTATTGCCATTGCCAAATCATTTTAAATAACATATATGGATTATATTGAATTGCGCTGTAAGATTGAAACAGACGAAAACAACCTGGAAACAATTTCAGAAATACTTGTTGCAGAATTAAACGAAATTGGATTCGAAAGCTACGACGAAACAAATGAAGGGGTTAATGCTTATATCCTGGAAAAGTTTTTCGAAATAGAAAAAGTAAAAGCGTTACAGGCTAATTTTATTGAAAATTGTAAAATATCTTATGATTGGGAAATAATAAAAACCCAGAACTGGAATGAAGTATGGGAAAAGAATTTTAATCCTATCATAATTGAAGGCCAATGTTTAGTAAGGGCGCCTTTTCATACCGATACACCACAGTGCAAATACGAAATTATTATTGAGCCTAAAATGTCATTTGGTACCGGGCATCACGAAACCACGTATTTAATGCTAAAAACAATGCTAAATCTGGATTTTAATGATAAAACAGTATTGGATATGGGTAGTGGCACCGGTGTTTTGGCTATTTTAGCTTCATATAAGGGGGCTAAGGAAGTTATGGCAATTGATATTGATGAGTGGGCTTATAAAAATGCGTTGGAAAATGTGGAAAAAAACCATTGTAAAAATATAACTGTCCTGCAAGGCGACGCTTCCTTACTTAATAATCAGCAGTTTGATATTATTATAGCCAATATAAACCGCAACATATTAATGGATGATATTAAACATTATGCCAAAGTTTTAAAAAGTGGCGGCTTACTGTTATTAAGCGGTTTATACGATAAAGACCTGCCAATGATAAAGGATGAAGCCAGCTCTCAAAAACTAAATTATATAAGCTTTGACGAAAGAAATAGCTGGATTGCTGCAAAGTTTATTAAAAATAATTAAACCGATTTATTATGAAACGATTTGCTTGGAAAGGCTTTCTGATATCTTTGTTAATTCTTAATTCATTTACCGGAATTTCGCAAGAAATAAAAGAATTTGCCAAAGATTCTACCTTTATTGAACAGTTTAAGGAATTTGCTGAACGCAATATTGGAGAGCAAGATGAAGATAGCCTCGAATCGTTTGTTCAAAAGTGGCAATCAGGTTACTTTACAGAAGATATTAAAAACAGTTTTATAGATATATGTAATTTAATGCTTGATAACAAAGCTACCCGAGACCCCCACTTTATTAATTATTTTAATCTTGTACTGGAATTTCAGCAAAATGAAAATATAAAACCGCACTATAGCAATTGGGAAAAAGGTATTGTTTATATCTTCGAAAATGAAAAGTACCCTTTGCGCACTATTAACCAATATTTTAAAAATACCCGTTCTCTGTTTATAGATAAGATTTTATACAGCACTACAGCAACAGATTGGATCGTTAGTAGCGATGACTATAAAATGATGGTAGATAACTCTTTAAGAATTGAATTTAAAAGAACCGATTTAAAATGTAAAATTAAAAAAGACTCCATTGATATTTTTGAAACTCAGGGTGTTTTCTACCCGATTTCTGGAATATGGAAAGGGAAAAATGGTTTTGTAACATGGGAAAGAGCAGGGTATAGTGCTGAGGAAGTTAAAGCAGAACTTAAAAATTATACCATCGATTTAAATAAATCGGGTTACAAAGCCGATTCAGCGTTATTTTTCAATAAAATATATTTTGAAAAGCCCGTTTTAGGAAGGCTTTCCGATGAGGTTGTCCATATCATGGCTCCCGAAAGGGCAATTTATCCTGAATTTAATACCTATCAGAAGAGATTTAAAATAGAAAATATCTATCCTGATATTAACTATGATGGTGGTTTTACCATGAAAGGTGCAAATTTACTAGGCTCAGGTGATGCCAATAACGATGCCTATTTATTTATTAATAAAAATGATACAACCATAATATCAGCAGTTGCTGAAACTTTTATGTTTAAAAAAGGCCGCATTGTTTCCAATAATGCCCAAATCACAATTCATTTAAAGAACGATTCAATATATCATCCGGGTATTTTATTCGATTATATTACCGATAATAAAGAGGTCTCATTATCACAATCGGACAGAATTATTTCAAAAAGCCCTTATTTTAATTCGTATCATAATATTTCAATGAATTTCGACCGCTTACTGTGGCAAATTGATAGTAAAAATATACTCTTTACAAAAAGGCGTGGGGCAACAATAGGAAATGCAACCTATATCTCATCTAACTTTTATAACCAGATAGAATTTGAAAAAATAATGCTACGCGATGCATTTCACCCTTTGATTTCTATTAAAAATTATGCCGCGAAAATAAAATCGGAAAAATTTACAGGAGGGGAGTTAGCCCGGTTTCTCAAATTCGACGATTATCAGATAAAACAGATGTTAATGTATTTAAGTGTTGATGGTTTTCTCTTTTATGATACAGATAACGACGAAGCAATTGTTAAACAAAAGCTTTATGATTATATCGATGCCCGTTTTGGTAAGATAGACTATGATGTTATCCGTTTTAACTCTACAACAGAAAACCTTGTTCATAATGGCATACTCGACCTGAATACATTTGATTTAAATATCAATGGTGTTGAAAAGATTTTTCTTTCAGATTCGCAGAATGTGGTTATTTTTCCAAAACATCGGCAAATTGTAATGCAAAAGAACCGGGGTTTTAACTTTGGGGGAATAATAGTAGCAGGTTTATTTACTTTTTATGGAAAAGAATTCCATTTCGATTACGATACTTTTAAAATTGATTTATATAATGTTGACTCCTTAAGGATTAAGGTCCAAACAGCCGAAAGGGATATGTATAATAATCCGGTGTTGGCACATATACAAAATACAGTGGAAATAATTTCCGGAGAGTTACTTATTGATAACAGGTATAATAAATCGGGATTGCAGAATTTCCCACAATACCCAATTTTTAAAAGTAATAAGAAGTCATACGTTTATTACGATTATGCTAACATTTACAATGGCGTTTACAAACGAGACAGTTTTTATTTTGAACTGGAACCTTTTGTAATAGACAGCCTTGATAATTTTACAACTAAAAGTTTACGCTTTGGTGGAAGGTTCTATTCATCCAATATTTTTCCACCGTTTAACGATTCTATATACATGCGCCCAGATTATTCAATGGGTTTCAGGCGAAAAACTCCACCAGAAGGATTTCCTTTGTATTCAGGGAAAGGCACTTACAATAATATAATTGATTTAAGTAACCGGGGGTTGAAAGGTTCAGGAACATTGAAATACCTTACAAGCACTATTTTAACCGATAGTATTATCTTTTTCCCCGATTCAACAGAAATACATGCCAATGATTTTACTATTGCACAAAAGACATCAGGAATAGAGTACCCTGCAGTAAAATCTCAAAAGGTCAATATACAGTGGTATCCATATAAAGATGTAATGTATGCAGAACAAACTAAAATGCCGTTTGAAATGTATAATAATAACTCGCTTTTATCGGGTATCTTAACATTAAAACCCATTGGTTTAACAGGTAAAGGAACAATGAACCTTGAAAAAGCTGAATTACGGTCGAAATTGTTTTATTTTAATGCTCAGAAATTTAACTCAGATAGCACAAGTTTCAGTTTGAAATCTATAAACAAAAAGGATTTTAACTTCATTACCGAAAACCTTAGTGGGAAGATAGATTTTACAAGTCAGACTGGAGATTTTAGATCCAATGAATCTTTCACTATTGCTAAGTTTCCAAAAAACTTATATGTTAGCTACCTCGATAAGTTTAACTGGAATATTACCAAGGACGAGATAGCTATTGAATCGAGCCCACAGGCCGACACAACCGCGTCAGCAGAAGTTATCGAACTGGCTAAATTAAAAGACGATCAATTACCCGGAGCATTATATATGTCTATTCACCGCAGCCAGGATTCATTGAGGTTTTCATCTACCAAAGCTAGTTACAGCCTAAGAGATAGCAGTATAAAGGCAACCGAAGTTGAATATATTCGTGTTGCCGATGCTCTTATTTTTCCAGATGAAGGAGACGTTACTATTGGTAACTTAGCTAAAATGAAAACACTTGTAAACTCTGAGATAATTGCCAATAGTGAGAGCCGTTACCATCGTATTTATAATTCAAAAATTAATATTAACGGGCGTTACGATTACCTGGCTACTGGCGATTACGATTATATTGATGAAAATAAAGCTGTTCAGGTAGTTCATTTTACCGATATTTTTGTGAATGCTAATCGGCAAACCGAAGCGAAAGCAACTATCACTGCCGAAGATAATTTTACATTAAGCCCTGTATATCAATACCGTGGAAATATAGTATTATATGGGCCTAACCAATTCCTTACCTTTAAAGGAGGTGTTAAACTTGATTATACATGCCCACGCGACGAAACACATTATACTTATTTTGAAAGTGAAATAAATCCTGATAGTATTTTTATTCCATTTCCAGAATCAACACGAAGTATGAGTGGCAGGGAATTATTTGCTGCATCATTCATTACAAAAGATTCATCGCATGTTTATTCCCGTTTTATGGACCGCAGACGAGACCCTAACGATAAAGCCTTGGTAAAAGCTAGTGGTTACTTACATTATCAAAAGAATGCCAATAAATTTATTGTAGCCGATAAGTCAAAATTCTTAAATCCGGACACAACCGGTGTATTAGTGAGTTTACAGAGAGATTTTTGTTTACAACATGGTGAAGGGGAAGTTGACCTTGGAATTGAACTAGGGCAGGTTAAGTTATCACCTGCCGGGTCAGTAAATCATTTGCTTGATAAGAACGAAATAAAACTGGAGTTAGTAATTCCGTTGGATTTCTTTTTTTCAGGCCCGGCTTTGGACACTTTAGTGAAAGATATCCAGTCTCAAAAATTAGATGCAATGAGCCTTACCAGTGGATTCTTCGAAAAGAATATAACTGAACTTACAAGTAAATCCGATTTTCATGATTTAAATTACCAGATAACATTATATGCTAATGAAGCAAAGCTGCCAAAGGATTTGCAACATACTTTTTTATTGGGAAATGTTAAACTCAAATGGTTTACTGAAACAGGTTCTTATTTAAATTATGGTAAAATAGGGATAGCCACTATTAATAATAAGCCTGTAAGCAAGTATGTTGATGGGTATTTTCAATTACTGAAGCGCCGTAGCGGGGACTTAATGAAATTTTATATTAAATTACCCAATAACAATTACTATTATTTTACATATTCGAGGGGTGTAATGCAAACCTTATCTAATAATCCTGATTTTGTAGAAGCAATAAAAGCTCTTAAAAATAAGGCACGGAAAATGAAAACTCCGCGAGGCGAAACCCCATATCGATATATAATTGCTACTGATCAGAATTTAGCACAGTTTTTACGAGATATGCGTTTATTTGAAGAAGCACAAGCAGCCAAAGAAGAAGAGCTGAAACAGCAGCAGGAGCAAGAAGATCAGGAATTGCCCGAACAACAAAAAATAGAGGAAAGTGTGCAAGATACTATTCCAGTGCAAAATCAAACAGAAGGACAAGAAGAAGGAATGTAGTGTGATTTCTATGTTGTTGTATGTTTGTGAATTAGTAAAAAGGTGATTGAGTAAAAAAATATACTGTAAACTAGGAACTGAGAACTGAGAATTCAGAATTCAGAATTCAGAACTGGGAACTGGGAACTTGCTTATCTATCTTTTTCCCATATCTCCAAATCTTTAATTTCCTTTCCTTCAATTACAAAACGGATTGCAGTTTGTTTCTTATGCAGTCCGCTATTGCCTGCTGCCCCAGGATTGATATGCAGTAAATTGTTTTCTTTATCGTACATCACTTTTAATATATGCGAATGCCCCGAAATAAAAAGGTCAGGTTTTAATTCTTTTATTATCTCTTTTACTCCCTTTTCATATTTTCCCGGATAACCTCCAATATGGGTCATTAGTACATTTACATTTTCACAGGTAAATATTTGAAAATTAGGATATACAATTCGGACATCTGTTCCATCAATGTTTCCATAAACTGCTCTTAATGGTTTAAAATCGGATAAAACAACGGCTGTTTCAATATTTCCAATATCTCCTGCATGCCATATTTCATCACAATCGCTAAAAAAAATTAATATTTTTTCATCTATATAACCGTGTGTGTCCGATAATAATCCTATACGTTTCATTAAATTTTCATTAACCTTGTTTAAATTTGCTACAAATATAACACAAACAACTATGCATTTATTTTATACCCCGGATTTAAAAGATTCATTTTACACATTAGATGAAACGGAATCCAAACATTGCATTAAGGTTTTAAGGCTTAATATAAATGATATTATTTATTTAATTGATGGCAATGGTGGTTTTTATAAAGCTCAAATAGTTGACCCAAATCCAAAAAAATGCCAGGTTAAAATAGTTGAATCAAAAAGGGAATTTGGGAAAAGAAATTATTATTTGCATATTGCTATTGCTCCAACAAAAAACATGGACCGTATAGAGTGGTTTATAGAAAAAGCGACAGAAATAGGTGTTGACGAAATAACGCCAGTATTGTGCGAACATTCAGAACGAAAAGTAGTTAAAACCGAAAGGCTTGAGAAAATTGTTATTTCGGCCATGAAACAATCTCTTAAAGCCTATAAGCCAAAGATTAACGAAATGATCCACATCAATGATTTTATTGATGGCAATTTTGAAGGGGTAAAATATATAGCACATTGCGAAGAAAATGAAAAAATACTACTCAAAAATGCATATAAACGAGGCAACAATGCGATGATTTTAATAGGCCCCGAAGGAGATTTTAGCAACGACGAAATACAAAAAGCAAAACAAAGCGGTTATACTGAAATAAGCTTGGGTGAAAGCAGGCTACGGACAGAAACTGCCGGAATTGTAGCCTGCCATACTATTAATTTGTTAAATGAATAATTAACCCTAAAGTATTAGTTTTTTATAAAATCGGTTACTTTATTTACAAAATCAATGTTTAAAGGCAATTCTTGATTATTATAGGTAGATAAATTTTTCATACGTTCGGCTTCAGCATTCTTTAATATATGATTCATGCCTTCTATAATAAAAAGGTTTGCATTTGGATTGGCTTCCTTTAACAGTTCTGCATCGTTAACACTTACCTGCAAATCGGTAGTGCCCTGAATAATTAGCACAGGAATTTCTAACCTGGTAATTTCCTCCTGTGGATTATATTTCATCCAGGAAATCATATAGGGTTGAACACTAGGCCTAAAAAGGCTATTTAAGAATGGCGGTACATTTTTAACTAAATGGCCTTGAGCTAAACTATCAATTATTGGGGTGGATTGTTCTAAAACAAAAGCCGGTTGTTCTTTTAATTGCTTTTTTAGTGATATATCAATTTTTTCGCCAGAACCCGCTACAGAAATAAACTTATCAATCTGCCTATGTTGAGCTGCAATCATGCCAATTAGCGAGCCCTCGCTATGGCCTAAAACAATAAGTTGATTAAACCGTTTATCTTTCTTCAGAAAATCAATCCATGAAACCACATCGTTAATGTAATCTTCAAATCGCAATTCAGATTCATTTAGAGATGTAGTTGCACTTTTGCCAATACCTCTTTTATCAAACCGCAAGCTGGCGATATTATTTTCAAGTAGGCTTTCAGCAATCATTTTTAGGCTGTTATTTACCATAAAGGGATTGTTGCCATTGCGGTCTGTAGGGCCTGAGCCTGCAATAATTATTACAACCGGCATTTTAGAATTTATGTCGGGAATAAGCAATGTCCCTTCTATCTTAAAAGAGTCTCTTGTTATTGTCACAACTTGTTCGCTTTGGGCAGATATAGTTAAGCTTACAAATGATAATAAAAATATAAAAATGGCTTTCATTATTTTTTTTCAAATTTTAATTAAAGAAAAAATCTACCACATTGCCAAAACCTTTACTTGTTGTTTTATAAAATTCGGTATAGCTGCATCGGGTGCATGAAATACTTGTAAATTTAGCATTCTGAATATTGAATAGCTTTGTAAATAAATTGGTTGTTACACGTATTTCACCCATTTCATATTGTTTATTACCACATTTTGGGCAGGTGTATTTATAATTTTTGTACATAATTTTAATTTTCTGTTAGTTTACATTTTAACTTTTCACAAATACCAAATGCTTTGTTGATTAATTCCTTTTCAAGCATCCAATTTAGTGATATAAAGACTGATAAAAAGCTCTTCTCTTTCAACTCGTTATTAAAATCTGGATTTAACTCATTTACCCCAATAGTAATGCAATTGCACATATTTAGAAATTCAACTATTTCTGATTGAGTTTTAGCTTCACTCAATAATTTATGTGTTTCGGTATTATTGTTGGTTTCAATGTATACATTTGAATCGAACAAACTACTGCCTGTTTTAAATCGAAGTTTATTTTTACGGAAACTTAGTTTATCAAATGCATTTCTTTTTCTAATAATTAAGTAGTAGTCCCTTTTTGAAGATAAGGGGTAAAAAATCCCACTATAATTATTGTATTTAGTTATATCAGCCTTTTGTTCCGAAACAAATAAAAAATCTTTTTTTAATGGGTCTTTTATAACTACACGTCGGTTTGTATGTCCATACCTTTGACTATGGGCTTCTTCGCGTATGTCAATATCCCAGTTTGATTTTTTGGCTATCCTTTTTAGAATATCAATTGATGATTTTTCATTTTCCATTGTGCAAGGTTTTATTCCTCTTCAGGTATATCTGAGGTATCCGATTTTTTTAATCTTCCGTTTTCTTTAAGGGCTTTTGTAATAATCCATTCAATTTGTCCATTTGTACTGCGGAATTCATCCGCAGCCCACTTTTCGAGAGCTTTCATTTTATCCTCACTTAACCGCAGTACAAAAGATTTTTTAGCTGGCATATTTTTAATGATTTAATGTTCCAGTATTAACTACGGGCCTGGCAGACTCATCGGAGCATAATACAACCATTAAGTTACTTACCATAGCTGCTTTATAATCCTGGTCCATTTGCACTATTTCTTTACCTGCAAGTTGTTCCAAAGCCATTTCTACCATACTAACAGCCCCCTCAACAATTTTATGGCGTGCAGCTACAACTGCGGTTGCTTGTTGCCTTCGAAGCATGGCACTGGCAATTTCCTCGGCATATGCAATGTAATTTATTCTGGCTTCAATAACATGAATCCCTGCTATATCGAGCCTTTCAATAATTTCTTTTTCCAACTCATCATTAACTTCTTCAACGCCAGATCGTAAGGTAACTTCAGCTTCTTCATCTTCAAAATTGTCATAAGGGTATTTCCCTGCCAATTTCCTAAGGGCTGCTTCGCTTTGAACAACAACAAAATGTTCGTATTCGTCTACTTCAAACGAGGCTTTAAAAGTTTCTTCCACCTTCCAAACCAATACTACACCAATCTTTATAGGATTACCAACTTTATCGTTAACTTTAATCGGTTCACTGTCGAAATTCCGGGCACGTAACGAGATCTTTTTTCTTATAAAAAAAGGATTTATCCAAAAGAAACCGTTCGCTTTGATGGTACCCTTGTAGGCACCAAATAAAACCAACACAGCCGACTCATTAGGGTTAACCACGATAAAACCAATCATTATAAATATACTAATAACTAATAGTATAATTAACCAGGGGTTATGTAAAATAACCAGGCCTAAAATGCTTGCTACAAGCAATATTAAATCTAAAAATAACATCAAAAATCCTGATGTTGCCGAATAAACTTTTTCTTGTTTCATGATTTTTCTATTTAAATTAAATAATGATATCAAATTGATATCACAATAATATAATAATATTTTGAATAAGTCAAGTTTTTTATATAAAAAAAGAGATGTTATTTTAACATCTCTTCGGAACCAATTGATATTTTTAATCTTATGAATGTTTTTTAGAAAATTCGAGAATATGATTTATAGTTTTCTCAGGAACCTTCTTGCAGTTTTCATCCAAGTATTTTAATATCTCATCTAATTTCTTTAATTCTGTTCTATATGAGTTCTTATTAATAAACGAACTATTATCGAAATTAGAATAACAATAAATCAGAGTAGAAAATTTTCCCATAGGCTATAGTTTAAGTTATTTTATTAGTATAACGCCTATGGGAAAGCAATTATTATATAAACACAACGATTTCTTAGTAAATACAATTATCCATTATGCAACTGTAAGGCTTAAATTCTTTTCTTCTACCAGTTTACGTAAATTAATTAGCGCATATCGCATTCTACCTAAGGCTGTATTAATGCTAACATCTGTTTGATCTGCTATTTCCTTAAAACTCAAACCTAAGAAATGCCTCATCAGTATAACTTCTTTTTGTTCTTCGGGCAAATGGTCAACTAATTTACGAACATCATTCATTATTTGATTATGAATAATATTTTGCTCAATGTTTTTATCTGAAAAACGCGGTGAGTTAAAAATATCACTTTCATAATCATCGTTAGAATATGTTTTTAGTTGCTTTTCTTTTCTAAAATGATCAATAATCAAATTATGCGCTATACGTACCACCCACGAGATAAATTTGCCATTTTCCTGGTATTTGCCTGCATGTAAGGATTTAATAACTTTAATAAAAGTATCCTGGAAAATATCCTGTGCAAGGCACTCGTTTTTAACCATAATTAAGATATAAGTATAAACTTTATCTTTGTGCCGGTTAATTAGGATTTCGAAGCTTGATTGTTTACCGTCAATAAACTGTTTCACAAGTTCATGATCGGTGAGTTTTGACTTTTTCAAAACAACCTCCTTTTTAATTAAATTAAGAAAGGTAAAAGTCTACTCTATAAACAATCCTCCTGATTTTGGGTTAGTAATTAATTAATGTAATTT
>Ga0116162_10002064_pt1 | contig 12638 bp, 9 predicted proteins | sample AD_UKC105_MetaG_FD_89875 | JGI IMG/M metagenome (GOLD analysis project Ga0116162, IMG submission 89875) | Active sludge microbial communities of municipal wastewater-treating anaerobic digesters from Hong Kong - AD_UKC105_MetaG | ecosystem: Engineered > Bioreactor > Anaerobic > Digestate... | reverse complement strand
AACAGAAAGGAAGGTGATGACAACGAAAGGGGCGACGGCAAAACAAAAAAAGTGATGACAGCGGGGAGTGTGATGAAAAAGGCATGCGGACTGACAGTCCGCACGGTCGGGATTGCCGCGTCGTTCGCCGTTGAAAAAAGCGGCTGGTAGCCGCCAGGCCCGTATCACTCCTCGCAATGACACATTAAGGTGTTTTGAGCATAAAACATTAACGAAGCTGGAACGTAAGAGGACAAAAAGCGGCCTGGGCCGCCGAGCAATGACAGGGCAAAAGATACGCTAAGGTGTTTTTAAGCGAACGACGATTCTTATATATTGACATTGCAAAAGTTGAGCGAAGCGCGAAGCGGGGCAGAGTCCACGCGAGAGGTTCGCGATCGAGAAGTTTTGAAAGAATTCATAAGGAAACCTTTTTTAAAGAGTTTCCTTATGCCGCCGGTGGCAATATTGCAGACTGCATGCACAAAGGACAGAACTTTGTACATGGCACATTGAAGAATACTTATAAATTAAGGTATTCAGGTGGGTGGCGGTCACAGCCGTTTGGGTTTGAAAGAGAAATATTCTCTGCGTGTATTCGAGAAGAACACCAAGGTGCTTGCGACGGGGTAAAAATTCTCCGGTGTTGTATTGCAAAATTGTGGAGAGAAAGCGTTTTCGCGGTTCGCGTCGAGAAGTTTTGAAAGAGTTTGAGAGAACTTTTCAAAAAGTTCTCTCCAGTATTTTGATATCCCGTCCGCTTGCGGCGGGATAGTTCATTACAACTGTCAGAACCCGGCGGCTCCTGATATCGTGTCGCGTTGTAATGATTGTGATTCAATGAGGTCGAGCGCATATTCGAGCTGTGTGTCGATACCGTTAAGAATGTCGGCTTCGTCGGGCGCGACGGCGTGGTCGGGTGTTATCCCGTTGCCGTCGACAATAAAGCCGGACGGCGTGAGGTAACGGTCTGTGGTTACGAGCACCGCGCCGTTGTTGGAGAGAGTGAAAACGGTTTGGACGGTGCCTTTGCCGTAGGAAGTGGTGCCGATGAGTTGCGCGGCGCCGTGGTCTTTGAGCGCGCCTGCGAGAATCTCTGATGAGGATGCGGAATATTCGTTGATAAGTACATAAACCGGGATGTCGATGTACGCGGAGCCGTCCGCGGTGTAGATGGTGGTTTCACCGTTCCGGTTTTCGCGGGTGACGATTACGCCGGAGGCGATGAACCTGTCGGCTGTCTGGATCGCGGCGGAGAGCAGGCCGCCGGGGTTCCCGCGCAGATCGACGATAAGCGATTCCATGCCCGCCGTCTGCAACGAGGCGAAAGCATCATCGAACTGGGCCGGCACCGCAGAGGTGAATGACGTAATTTTGATGTAGCCGGCATTCGACGACATAGATTCGCAGCTCACGTAAGGCACGTCGATCACCGCGCGCGTGACATTGAACACCAGGTTGTCCGGCACCGAGCCTCGGTATATTTCGAGAGTTACCACGGAGCCGGGTTCGCCGCGGATGCGTCCGACGACTTCATCCGACGCCATGTTCTGTGTAGCGACACCGTCGACGGAAGTGATTTTGTCGCCGGCGAGCAGACCGGACAGATCGGCCGGAGCGCCTTCAATCACGCTGATGATTTCCGGCAGTCCGTTGTCGTCGATACCGAGATAAACGCCTATCCCGCCGAAAGATTCACCCGAGATTGACACGGCATAATTGCTGTACGAGGCCGGGTCCATGTAGCGCGTGTAAGGATCGCCGAGATCGAGGAGAAAGGCGTCAATGTCTTCGTAGTCTACAGATAACTGATACCCCAGTTCGTCGTCGGGCAGCGAACCGTATTTGTCCGGGATGTTGCCGTGATACAGAAAATACGAGTCAATATAGTGGTAAGTTTCAACAAAAAGGTTTTTAATGCCGGCTTCTGAATCATAATCAACGGCAGTTCCGCCGCCGCCGCAGCCCGGCGCAAAAAACAGGATGGAGAGTAAAATCGCGAAAACGGCAGTTGATTTTATTCCGGTTTTGTAGAACGTAGCCGATTACCACCTGTCATAATGGATTCGATCAGGCAAAAATCTGTCGGTCGGAGGTTTTTCCTCGGCAGGGTGGCCGATAGCAATCAGCGAAAACGGAAAGACATTGTTGGGGACCGCGAGAAGTTTTCGCAGCCCCTCGATCCTGTCTTCTCTCGGATACACCCCGAGCCAGACCCCGCCAAGCCCGAGATCCTGGACCGCAAGCAGCAGATTCTGCGTTGCGGCGGAACAATCCTGCTCCCACATCCCGTTGTGTTTGACAAGAGACAGGTCGGCGCACACCAGGACGGCAAGCGGCGCTTCTTTAATCATCGAAGAATAAGGGTGAATATCGGGTATCCGATCCAGCGTGGGACGGTCCTGAATGACGATAAAGTGCCAGGGCTGTTGGTTTCCGGCTGAAGGAGCGGCCATTGCCGCTTCCATGATTCTCCTGATCGATTCATCGTTCACGGGAATATCTTTGAACTTCCTTATGCTTCGTCTTTCGAAAAGAAGGGAAATACGATCATCGCTCATAATCATCACCTCATGAAAACAGGGAATAATACAATTATAGAATATTCAAGAGAAAAGAGAAACCTTCAGCGGGCAGGCCATCTGACTGTAGTCAGAATGCCGTTGTGGTCGGAAATGTCGGGTTTTCCTTCCACGTTATAAAGAAGAATGGCTTCAGCTTTCGCATCGTCGCCGGCAAACTTGGCTGAAAAGACATAATCGACACGGTCTCTCAACAGCAGATCGATGCCGAGATCGGTAAAAAGAGGTTTGAATTCACGATAATTGAGATCTCCGCCGAAAAGAGCGTAACTGTTTGTTTTTAAAACCTCTTTATCAAGAAACCCGGAAACTTCTTCCGCCTGCCTGAGTTTAATATCGTAATTTCTTGCGTCGAAATGCGTATTATATATGAGGACGGGAGAGGAACCCTCCGGTGGGTTTTTCGGCTGCACTTTTATCCGGCAAAGAGATTTCTGTATAAGAGCGCCTTTATGGAGGTAAGAGGCATCGAGATGCCGGCACTCGATGTCGTCTTTTCCGACCTGTATAATGTCTTTGTTCCACAGAAATGCGAGACCCTCGATCCACAATGAACCGATTCGCTCGGACTCCCAGAAGTAATACGAATAGTTAAGACTGTGCTCTTTTAAACCTTTTGAGATCTCCTTAATGGTGTGATCTGTTGACGGATGGCCGTATATTCTGCAGATGGAAGCTTCCTGGATTCCGATAACGTCGGGTTTCATCTCCGAGAGGAGCGCAATCAGGTCGTTTCTTCTGGAAATATACGAATCACGTTCTTCGCCTGCGGTGATGTCGCAATACAGTATATTTGCAGAAAAGTAAGTGAATTCGTCGCCATGCGAAGAAGCGAGGGACGCGGAAGAAGCAAAAAGCATCAGAAACAGAAGAGCCGGGCGGAATAAAAGTTGTTTTGACATGAGGGTATTTTAATGGAAATGATTAAATTTGCAAAAAAAAGATCAGGAAAAAGGTTTTTTTGAGATAAATTATCATTCAAGAAGATTTGCATGGGGAACAGGGCTAGAGTTTAAAAAGGAAAGCAAAGCGGTCAGAACAGGACATAATCAGAGTAAAAACGCAAGTAAAGCTGAAAAAAGAGAAAGAAGAGGGGAAAAAGCAAAAAAACGTACATCATGCGCCTTGACACGGGAGCAACATAATAATAAAATGAACCGCTATGTGATATAATTCACAAATATAAAATTGTGGAAATTAAAATTCTTTACAATCAACAGCGCATGAAATATGATGGGGATTCGTACCTTTAAAATTAGGGCATAAAATCAAGATAATTTAGCTTGTGATAGAGAAATATCAAGATTAGTAACTTATGAAAAGCGAATCTGTGATTCGAAATTCATTAGAAAATAAATAAGAAGGAGGACTTGTATGGCTAAGGACATCAAAAAAGTTGCGGTCCTCGGTTCAGGTGTAATGGGATGCGCGATTGCATGCCATCTCGCGAACTGTGGAATCCCCAGCTTGATGTTGGACATTGTGCTGCCACTGTCCGATGAAGACAAGAAGAAAGGGGTCAAAGAAACAGATCCCGCGCATCGCAACAAGCTGGCGGCAGGTGCGCTTCAGATTGCATTGAAAGCAAGACAGCCAATGGCACCGCTGTATGTAAAGAGCAGCGGGTCGCTCGTCCAGGTAGGAAATTTCACTGATGATATGGAAAAGGTCAGCGAATGCGACTGGGTTATCGAGGTCGTCAAAGAAGACATCGAGATCAAGAAAAAAGTGTTCACTGAGGTTGCGAAGTACTGGAAACCCGGAATTATCGTAACATCCAATACGTCGGGATTGCCTATCAAGGAAATGGCGAGTGTAATGCCGGATGAGATGAAGAAACATTTCTTCGTCACACACTTTTTCAACCCGGTACGCCACATGAAGCTCCTTGAGCTGATTTCAGGAGAAGAAACAGACCCGGCAATATTGAGCGATATGGCTGAGTTCGGAGAGAGAATTCTCGGTAAAGGTATCGTCTATGGAAAAGATACCCCGAACTTCGTAGCCAACAGGATCGGCGTATATGGAATAATGAAAACCATCCAACATATGGTGGACATGGATATGCGCGTCGATGAGATCGACGCAATCGCGGGTCCGCCGATGGGCAGACCCAAGAGCGCTGTTTTCCGCACAGCCGATCTCGTTGGACTGGATACGTTCTGCCATGTTTCGATGGGCGTGTACAACCTGTGCCCGGACGATGAAGAAAGAGACGTCTTCAATGTACCCGACTGGGTAAACAAGATGGTTGAAAACGGCTGGCTCGGAAACAAGTCCAAACAGGGCTTCTACAAGAAGAGCAAAAACGCCGAAGGCAAGAAAGTATTTGAAGTTCTCGATTATAAGGCGGTTGATTATATTCCCAGCGAGAAGCCGGCTTTCGATTCCGTGAAAGCTGCCAAGAAGCAGGGGACACCGGGTGAAAGAATCAAGGCACTGGTAAATGGAGATGATAAAGCTGCTGAATTTGCATGGAAAGTGCTTAGAGACGTTACCATTTATGCCTGCAACAGAATCCCGGAAATCTGTGACGATGTTGTGAATCTCGACAGCGCGATGAGATGGGGATTCGCATGGGATCTCGGCCCGTTTGAAACAGCGGATGCCGTGGGAGTCAAAGATATCGCCAAGAGAATGAAAGCCGATGGAATAGAGGTTCCGGAGCTTCTCAAGAAAGCCGCGGCAAAGGGCGGATTCTACAAGAAGCAGGGACTGAAGCTCATGTACCTCGATGCTGAAACATACGAGTACAAAGATGCTCCCCTGACGGCTCTTCAGCTCAACACAAAGAATCTCGATTCTAGGATCAAAGGCGCGGTTGCGCTGATAACCGATCCGGCGGCAATGAAAATAAAGATTGCCGATCTTAAAGACCTGGGCAACGAGATCACGAGAAACACCGGCGCCAGCATTTATGATATGGGCGACGGAGTGGCGCTGCTTGAATTCCACAGCTACAAGGGAATGAATCCTGTCGACCAGGATGTCATGGAAATGATGACCAAGACCCTTGATGTGGTGCAGGAAAAAGGGTTCCTCGGCGTGGTGATAGGAAACGAAGGCCAGAACTTCTCGGTCGGCGCAAACATCATGATGCTTCTGATGGAATCGAGAGCGAAGAACTGGACAAACGTCGAGATGGCGAGCAAGGTATTCCAGGATTGCAACATGGCGCTGAAATATGCTCCGTTCCCGGTTGTCACCGCTCCGTTCCAGATGGTACTCGGCGGCGGCTGCGAAGTCACAATGCACGGCGATGCGATCTGTGCGGCAGCCGAAACTTATATCGGTCTTGTTGAGGTCGGTGTAGGTGTTATCCCGGCAGGCGGCGGATGCAAAGAGTATCTGATCCGTAACTGTGAAGCGGCATGGGCAAACCCGCATGTCGCCACATACTTCCCGTTTGTGCGCAAAGCTTTCGAGAACATCGCAATGGCCAATGTTTCGATGAATGCCTACGAAGCGATTCAGAACAATGTTCTGAGACCTACGGACCATGTGACCGTCAATCGCGACTATCTGTTCAACGATGCGAAACAGATGGTTCTCGGAATGGTGAAGGCGGGCTACAAGCCGCAGTCACCGCGCAAAGATATCAAGTTGATCGGGCATCAGTACTATGCCGCATTCAAGAATGCGCTATGGACGATGCTTCAAGGTAAATATGTCAGTGAACATGATGTTCTGGTCGGTGACTGGGTAGCCAGAATCCTGACCGGTGGTGATGTTCCCACCAATTGCACAGTTGATGAGCAGCATGTGCTGGACCTGGAGCGCGAAGCATTTGTGAGTCTGTGTGGCACGGAAAAGACTCAGGATCGCATGCAGTATATGCTCCAGAACAACAAACCGCTGCGCAACTAATTGCGGCGTAAAAAAATTAATGGGAGGATAATTATGGCAAGAGAAGCAGTCATAGTATCCGCAGCAAGAACGGCTGTAGGCCGTGCGAAGCGCGGTAAGCTTAAAGATATGCGCGCCGACGATCTTGCGGCAATCGCTGTTAACGCTGCAATCGAACGCGCAGGAATAAAGAAAGACATGGTGGACGACCTGATTCTTGGTTGTGCGATGCCTGAAGCATCAATGGGCATGAACATAGCAAGGATCGTCTCATTTGCGGCAGGCCTGGAGATCAAGACCTCAGCCGCTACAGTCAACAGGTTCTGTTCATCGGGAATCGAATCTATCGCTATCGCCGCCAGCCGTGTAATGGCGGGATGGGAAGAAATAATCGTCGCGGGTGGAGCTGAGTCAATGACTATGGTTCCCATGGGTGGTTACATTCCCGAGCTCAACCTGAAACTCGCAGCAGATTTCCCGGAAGCATACTGCCCGATGGGAATCACTGCGGAGAATGTGGCATCACGATATGACATATCTCGTGAACAGCAGGACCAGTTCGCGTATGAAAGCCACATGAAAGCGGTCAAGGCTATTGAAGCAGGCGCTTTTGAAGAACAGATAGTTCCTGTCACGGCAAGAGCAGCGGCGGGAGCGGGCTGGAAAGAATTCGAGTTCAAAGTGGACGAGCCGCCGAGACCCGAAACAACTGTTGAGGGCCTCTCGAAACTGAGACCGGTTTTCAGGCAGGGCGGAAGCGTAACCGCGGGTAACTCATCACCTATGAACGATGGTGCTGCGGCTGTTGTGGTTATGAGCAAGGAAAAAGCAAAAGAGCTCGGAATCAAGCCGCTTGCAACATTCAGACATTATGTCACCATCGGCGTACACCCGGATGAAATGGGTGTCGGACCGCTTTACGCGATTCGCAAACTGATGGAAAAGACGGGCATGAAAGTCGATGACATCGACAACTACGAAGTAAATGAAGCGTTCGCTTCACAGGCTGCGTATTGCTGTCGTGAGCTGGGACTTCCGATGGATCGCGTTAACATCAACGGTGGCGCGATTGCTCTCGGTCACCCGCTCGGCTGCACAGGCGCGAAACTCTCGACACAGAGCGTTTATACTCTCAACGACAAGAAACTCCGATATGGCGTGGTATCCATGTGTATCGGCGGTGGAATGGGAGCAGCCGGCCTGTACGAAAGAGAAGAGTATTAATTTCTTTTTCAGGGCTTTTTGCAGAAACTCAAAGGGCGTCCTGCGGGACGCCCTTTTTTGTACAGGTCATCAGCTCGCATTTTTTTCATGAAAATGAATGCGGGTATCGCAGGGAGCTATATGTCTCCGAATTGTATTCTTTCGGTTCCGAATCAAATTGAATACAAAACAGTGCGGACTATTTAACCTGCATTTCTCTGTGAGAAATCCGGGTTACAACCTCAGTTCTGTCGCAACCAGTGTTCAACTCGATAAATCTTTTGGAAGTCTGTATGTTCGATTTTTACACTGGTTCGGATATAGAATTATAAATTATGGATAGCGACAATACATAGTTTGAGAAAGAGTGAAAGGGTTTATAAATTGAAAATATCAAAGTTGTTTTTTTTAATTACCGCAATAATGCTGGTATTGGCCGCTGCCGATTCGCTTGCTGTGGAAATTGAATCGCCCGGGGAAATTAATGAACTGGCGACAAGCGGAAAAGGCCGTCTTCTGACGGTGGAAACATCTTATGGAGGTGTGAGCGTAGTGGTCTTAAAGGGAACTCACTACGAGATGGGAAAGCAGTACGGGGTGCTTCTGGGAAGGCAGATCGCCGTGATCTCGAAAGCTACTGACCTTGGTATGGTGATGAGAGGCGAACATTCGAAAGAAGACATGAAAATACTCGTGACGAAATTATGGGAAATGATGTCGCCCCATGTTTCAGAAACGTTTAAGGAAGAAATCAAAGGCGTAGTCGAAGGCGCCCGGCAATCGGGCGTTGAAATATCGGAACTGGACCTGATCGCGCCGCTGGTGATTGCAAACATCAGCGACATGAACAATATCGGTTCATTAACAACCGGAAATTCTTCACTGCGCCCACTGTTGCGGGATTTCGCGTACACCTGTTCCGCGTTCGCCGCATGGGGCGATCGCACATTCGGCGGGAAACTGTTCTCCAGCCGGGTTCTCGACTGGAAGCCCCGCACCGGCTCGGACAGGTTCAAGCTTATTACTGTTTACGAACCGGAGGACGATAGCGGAAAAAAACTGAACACCTACATGACAGCCGGTTTCGCCGGTTTCATCGGCGCCACCAATGGCATGAACGAGAAAGGAATCACCCTTTCCGAGATCGGCTCAGAGAACGTGGTTGAGAAATTGGATGGTATGCCCTGGACGCTGATGTTCAGGAAAGTGCTTGAGGAGTCCGACAGCCTTGGCGACGCGGTAAAAATTATTCAGGATGCGGAAAACACTATAGGGTACAATTTTGTGATCGGTGACGGAGACGCGGAGAATTACGGGACGGATAAGTGGAGTCCGGCGGCAGCCGCAATCGAAGAGAATGGCGCATTCACGGCGGTGATTTATGATGACGACCCGGTGGATCACGATGCTGTATGGATAGATTCAGACGGAGAAAATGTGCTTGTTGAAGGATCGCCGGTGCATTACGGGACGCCGCTGAAACATGCGGTGTTTCGCGCGGACACGGCGATGAGCCCTGATATAAGGAAAACGCAGACGGCTGCAAGAGGTCCGGGAAAAGGCGGCACCGGGGTCAATCCGCTTGAAAGCGCATCATATCTCAAACGGCATAGATCACAGTACGACGCGCTCGTGGCGCTATCCACCGGCGGAGCTTTCGACAATCCGTACACCGGTGAGCCGGTGTTCATCGCCACAGGCGACAAGAGGCTCATCGGCCCGGAAGCCGCGCTCGAAATAGCCTCTGCTGCGGCAATGCCCAGCCAGTGCGTTCTGGCAGTTATCTATGCCGCCACGGATCTCGATTTTTACGTCGCCTGGGAAAACACTGCGGGAAAAGAATGGCAACCGGCCTTTAAGATGCCTTATCTGAAACTGAACCTTGACGAACTCGTATTGAAAAAATGAATAAACGGCAAATATTTATAAAGTAGAACCGCTCCGGGAACATGATACGAAATTAGAATACATATCACGGTTAACGCCCGAACCGGTCTATTCCCGGAGCGTAGCGTAAAGAATGTCTTCAACATACAGAAAAAACAGATTTGTTTATCACGCTTCGAGATAGTTCACGCGAATATTTTTGCACTTCAGCGCCAGAGCGAGCTTTTCCTGGAGCAGCTTAAGCGCATCGGCGCGTACACTCGCCATGGGTGATATGTTAATAGAAATCGATTTGATGTTGATGTTTTTCAGCCTGCTGAATTTACGCGCGAGCAGTTCCGTTTTTTTCATGTTGATTTTGCCCGCAAGGTGCAGGGACAACACGGCTGTAGCTCCCGAGCGGTCGAGCACGGCAAGCGTGCGTTTCCGCTTGAGTATCACCTCGATGCGGTTTTTCATCATCTCTTTATAAGTGGCAGGGGAAACTCTGAAAAAGGTCTTCAGCGTTCCCGGCTGGTGCGCTTCATGCCCCGTTTTCAGCTTGAGGTCGGCATAAAGGCCGCCGAGATATACAACGGCATTGGAAATCCAGTGCAACGGCGTTCTCGGCCCGAACTGTTTTTTGTACATGGAAATCACACGGTCTGCCTGCCTTTTCATTCTGACAGTAGGAGACAGCCATTTCATCGCGGTCAGCGTGTAGTATATTCCGGCGCACTTCTTTTTCAGCCCGAGGTACCGCTTGTTCATGAAAGCGGAATTCTCAGTCAAAAACGGCGAATCCAGACCGCGAACCATGGTCTCGGCAGACCGCAGTATCGACGGCCCGAGCGTTTCATATTCTTTCCTGAACGCATTCACAAGGTATTCCTCGGATTCATCCTGAGTGAATTCAGGGTGCCGGAAATTTATGCGTTTCTGCCCGTGCCATTCTTCATACGGCATATCTTCAAGAAGTTTTCCCTCTTCCTTATAGTCGGTATATAATTTGCTGATAGGTGACGGTCCGAGCTGCATGAACTGCGTGAAATCCGGAGCCATGCTTATCGCGTAATCGATGTCTTCATGAATCGTTTCCTTGTTGTGGTGTTCGAGGAACAGGATCGATGATGCCAGTACGATGATACCGTTGCTTCTGAGCTCGTCGATGAGTTTCTGGACGTCGATCCCCTGAGTTTTTTCAAAGAGCATTTTCTTCGATTCCACGCCGATCCAGATGTATATCACGCCGAGCCGCACGATGTTCTCTATGCCGAAATCCACGAGGGCTTCAGCCGATGAAAAAATGCTGAAATTGTAATCTTTGCCTTCCCGCTCGATGATTTCCAGGAGCTCCATTGCACGCTCTTTGTGTTTGAGAAAATTCTCGTCCATTATGAAAAAGTCTTTTGTTTTCAGTTCTTTTGACAGTTGTTCCAGCGTGTCATACATTTCCCTGCCGGTTTTCAGGAACGGGTAGTATGTCTTCTCGAAAAAATGAGATGTGCAGCAGAAACGGCATGCGTTCGGGCAGCCGACCCCTGGAATCACCACAGCGTTCATCTGCGGCAGCGGGAACCCGAGAATTCTTTTGTGGTCGCTCCCGGGCATCGCCGGGTGTTTTATCGGCGCATTGACGTCCTCGCCGAAAAACTCGCGCAGCTTGCTTATCCCTTCGCCCTTCATCACGTAATCGCAATCGATCATGTTTTCGATTCCGGGCATTGCAGTGCCGTGTCCGCCGAGAATTATCTTCGTTTTCGGCGACTCCTCGCGGATTATCTCCGCCATTTTTTTCGCTTTTGCAAAGTTGGGCAGTATGAAAGATATCCCGATGTGCTCATATCCTTTTCGCACTTCTTTTCGGAACTGCTTCAGCGTCGGGAAATCGAGAACCACCGTCGGCGTCTTCAGATTCTCCGCGATGAAGTAAAGCCCGAAACTCCGGTGATTCGATCTTATCGAAAAAAGGCCCTGTTCCCGCGTAACCTGGTTGTGGAACAGTTCCAGTTTATTTTCCTTGCGCCCGTACTCGTCATCCACTCCGAACGGCCTGAACACAGATGTCAATAAAAGCATTATTTTTCCTCCAGCACTATCCAGTTGTTTTATATTTTCGAGCGGAACCTTTTTGAAGTCGCGCTCGATGTGTCTTCGTATTTAGACAGCCCGCGCCCGAAAAAATGTGAACGCGACACAGACAGCGATACCTGCAAGTATGTTCCCGAACCTTTGATTATCAGGTGTTCCTGATCACATAAAATGGGAAAAGAAATACGCTTGACTCTCAGGTGCACGGCCTGTCGGGGAACAGGCTTCCGAACCGGTTATATGTCGCCGCATTAATCAGAAAAATGCCGGTCTGTCGATTCATACATACAAATCCCGAGTCGGACGAAAATGTTTTTTTTGCCTCCAGCGCATCCGTATCGAAGCGCCCGGAATATCTCAAATTCCAACGCCTCAAAAAGACGCACGAACATGATTATAGGGTAATTTAACACAACAGGGAAGCAATAATATGATTTATATTATATTCAGTGGAAAAATTAAATAGAAAAAAAGATCCGTCATTTTGACATATCTGTTATCAAAATAAAAGGTTCTTCTGAAAAAGTGATAAAATCTTTATTCAGGGGACTTTTCAGAGCCGCGTTTACCACAAAACACACCGTTTACGACTTGCCTTTTGTGGGGCAGTCGAACGGTGGAATTGTGGAAAAAGCTCAGTTCTTAACCGGATTTTCAAACGGCTTCAACTCTTCCAATTCCATGAATATACTCTGTCACTTTTTCCAGATGAGCCAAATAAAAAAAGGAATAATCCTGCCGTCCTGCGAACCGACCCGGCACCCGGGTGGATGGCCCCCCCGCCCGGGCAGGCACCGCCTGCTTTTTGTCCTCTTACGTATTCACTTCGTTGAACAGATTGTTTTCGTGAACATACCTTAATGTTATTTGAGTAGTCATTGCAAGGCGGCTACCAGCCGCTTTTTGTCTTTTTACACCCTAACTTTGTGAACAGTCTGTTTTTGTGAATATATTGATTATCAGAATAAAAATAGAATAACTAAACGGAGTTTCCTGGATTCCTGCCGACTGCATGCAGGAATGACGGGCGCGCGGGCCGGAAAGCCATTCATGCAGGATTCAATGTTATTT
>Ga0116162_10002062_pt1 | contig 12639 bp, 11 predicted proteins | sample AD_UKC105_MetaG_FD_89875 | JGI IMG/M metagenome (GOLD analysis project Ga0116162, IMG submission 89875) | Active sludge microbial communities of municipal wastewater-treating anaerobic digesters from Hong Kong - AD_UKC105_MetaG | ecosystem: Engineered > Bioreactor > Anaerobic > Digestate... | reverse complement strand
TGTCGTCGCGCGTGCAGATCACGTCCGACAGCGTGGCGATGTTGTTCGCAACCAGCGTTTCCGCATTGCCGAGCCAGACGTCCGTGCCGTGCGTCAGGCCGGAAATCCGGACCAGTTCTTCGATCGTCGTCGGCTTCGTCGTCTCCAGAACGCCGCGCACGAACCCCGTGCCAAATTCCGGCGTGCCGAGCGTGCCCACCTTGCAGTTCAGCTCGGAGAGGTCGACGTGCAGCGTCTCGCTGGACGTGTAGATGCGCATCGTATCGGGATCGTCCAGCGGAATCGTGACCGGGTCCAGCCCGGTCAGGTCCTGCAGCATGCGCAGCGCGGTCGGGTCGTCGTGGCCGAGAATGTCCAGCTTGACAAGCCTGTCGTCCATCGCATGGAAATCGAAATGCGTCGTGATCGTGTTTTTATTCTTTTTGTCCGCCGGGTACTGAATCGGCGTATAGTCGAGGATATCGTCCTCTTTCGGGACAATGACGATGCCGCCGGGATGCTGGCCGGTCGTGACCTTCACGTCCTGACAGCCCTCCGCAATGCGTTCGCGTTCCGCTTTTTTGAGCACCTTGCCCGTCTTCTCCTCATAAATGCGCACATATTCGAACGCCGTGCGCACCGCGACGCCGGAAATCGTGCCCGCGCGGAACGCATGCCCGCGGCCGAACATCTCCTCGACGTATTTATGCGCGACGGGTTGGTACTCGCCGGAAAAATTCAGGTCGATATCAGGCGTCTTGTCCCCGTCGAACCCGAGGAACACCTCAAACGGAATATCGAATCCCATTTTTTTATACTGCGCGCCGCAGACCGGGCAGTTTTTGTCCGGCATGTCGATTCCGCAGGCATATTTCATTCGGTCCACGTCGAAGTCGCTGTGCCTGCACTTCGGGCAGACATAGTGCGGCTGGAGCGGGTTCACCTCCGTGATCCCGGCCATCGTCGCGACAAACGAAGAGCCGACCGAGCCACGCGAGCCGACGAGGTACCCGTCGGAATTGGATTTGTGCACAAGCCGCTGCGCCATGAGGTACAGCGAAGCAAAGCCGTTGCCGATGATGGACTTCAGTTCGCGGTCGAGCCGCGCCTGCACGATCTCCGGCAGCGGGTCGCCGTAGATCTCGTGCGCGCGGGTCTGCGCCATGTCCTCCAGAATTTGGCTCGCGTTCTCAATGGTCGGCGCGTGCGTGCCGTCCGGAAAGGGCTTGAGCACGTCGCAGCGGTCGGCGATTGCGTTCGGAACGTCGACGACCACGCGTTTTGCCGTCTCCTCGCCGAGGTACGCGAACTCTTCAAGCATCTCCGCCGTCGTTTTGTAGTAAAGCGGGGGCTGCTGCGCCGCGTCGTCGAAGCCGTTTTTCGTCAGGATCACTTCGCGGTAGATCGCGTCCTCGGGGTTGAGAAAATGCACGTCCCCGGTCGCCGCAACGGGCTTTCCGAGGCGGTCGCCAAGCGCGACGATCTCCCGGTTGATCTCGAGGATCCGTTCTTCGGTCGCAATGCCTTCGCGAACCATAAACGCATTGTTGCAGCGCGGCTGAATTTCCAGAAAGTCGTAAAACCCGGCGATGTTCTCGATCTCTTCTTCGCTTTTGTCGTGCAGGATCGCCTGATAGAGCTCGCCCTGTTCGCAGGCGGAGCCGAGAATCAGCCCTTCGCGATAGATCGAAAGCAGGCTGAACGGAATGACGGGATGATAGTAAAAATGGTCGAGGTGCGCATAGCTGACGATGCGGTAGAGGTTTTTCATCCCGTCCTGCGTCTGCGCCAGAATGATGATGTGGTTCGTGTTCGCGCGCTTTTTCGCGCCGGTCGGCCGCACGGCGTCCGACCGAACCGGCAGCGTTTTCAAATCGAGCGATTTAAGCTTATCGAGCAGCTTTAAAAACACGCCGCCCGTCGCTTCCGCATCGTCCGACGCCCGGTGATGGTCCTTGAGCGTCACGCCGAGCGCTTCGCAGAGCGTATCCAGCTTATGGTTTTCCAGATCGTGCATCAGGTAACGCGAAAGCATGAGCGTGTCCGCGTACTTGTTTTCAAATTTCAGCCCGAAACGCTCGCCGTGGAAGCGGATAAAGCCCATGTCGAATTCCGCGTTGTGCGCAACGAGGCAACAGCCCTCGCAGAACGCATAGAATTCGCCGAGAACCTCGCGTGAACTCGGCGCGCCGGCAAGCATCTCCGTCGTAATCCCGGTGAGCGCCGTTATGTTCGGCGGAACGATGCCGCCGTCGTTGACGAACGTCTGGAACCGGCCGGCAACCTTGCCGTCCTTCAGCTTCACCGCGCCGACTTCGATGATCTCGCAGCGCTCCGGCTTGAGCCCGGTCGTTTCAAGGTCGAACACGACGTACGTCTGGTCCATGTCGATCAGTTCCGATTCCCTGTGCAGATACCCTTCCACGCCGAACAGCGGCTTGACGCCAGTCTTGCCCGCGGCCTTCGCTTCCGCGGGAAACGCCTGCACGACCCCGTGGTCGGTGATCGCCAGCGCCTTATGGCCGAACCGCTTCGCCGTCTCAAACGCCTTGCCCACGTCCGTTATGCCGTCCTGCGAGGACATGCGCGTATGCAGGTGGAGTTCCACGCGCTTCAGTTCGCTTTCGTCCTGCCGCTCCTTGCCGGGAACGACGCAGATGTCGTTCGTATAGAACGTCAGTTCGCCGACGATTTTCGAGAGCCTGCAAACGCCCTGCACGACCAGCCGGTCGCCGGACTTCTTTACCTTTTCGAGTTCGGAAACGAGTTTCGTGCGCGCTTCTTCCGAGTCCAGCAGGAGCGAGCAGTAGATGCTGTCCGTGCCGTCTGTGACCGAAACGTCCAGCGGGAAGCTCATTTCGCCGCGCCGGCGTTTGTTTTTAAAGCCATTCCGTTCGTTGATCGTAACGACCGCGCCTTCGATGACCAGCTTATTGCTGCCGGATGCGAGGTCGCAGATGCGCTTCCTCGCGGTCGACGCGATGTATCGGCCGAACAACGCGCGTTTTCCCCCCGCCGTTTTTTTTTGCGGCGCGGTGCCGGCGCTCACGACCGTTTTGGCCGGTTTGGCCACCGGCTGCCGTACCGGCGTTTCAGGCTCGTCATGCGTTTCGCACGGCTGTTTTGCCAGCCATTCGACCTTTACGCGCGTACTGCCGAGCTTGCCTTCCAGCGCGCATAACAGCTCCTGCGTTTTTGCCAGTTGCGGTTCCCGCTCGCAACGAAAAAAGACCGTCAGCATATTTTGCTCACGGTTCAACGTCACATGGTCCAGTTGAACGGATGCGTCGTCTATACCAACGCTTTGTAGCGTTGCCGATAATTCTTCCTGCAAGGCGTCTGTTGGTCCCTTCCCGTTGTCAATCCCGATTATCGATTGCGATCAGGCCCGATCGCGCATTATGTGTCGTTTTCTTTCAGCATTTCGCCAGCGCGGCGAATGAGTTCCTCAACGACCGCTTCGGCCGGTCCATGAAAAACCTGCTCGCCCCTGCAGAACAAAACGCCGTTTCCGTTGCCGAACGCAATGCCGATGTCCGCGTCGCTCGCTTCGCCGGGGCCGTTGACCGCGCATCCCATCACGGCGACCTTCAGATGCCCCTGATTGTGCGGCAGCCGTTTATTGACGACGTCCACCATGTGCATGAGGTCCACCCGCGTCCTGCCGCACGTCGGGCAGCTCACAAGCTCGATGTCGTCGTTTCTCAGCCCTATCGAGCGCAGGATTCGCAAACCCGTTTCGACTTCCCGCACCGGATCGTCCGTCAGCGAAACGCGAATGGTGTCGCCGATGCCGTCCAGCAGCAGCGCGCCGATTCCGACCGCCGATTTTACAATGCCGTTTTCAACGTCGCCCGTTTCGGTCACGCCGACGTGCAGCGGGTAGCCGACGCGTTTCGATATTTCACGATATACGCGCACCGTGTCGCGAACATTGGACGCCTTGAGCGACAAAACGATATCATCGAAGCCTTCGCGTTCCAGTATTTTCACGTGTTTTAGCGCGCTTTCCAGCATGGCTTTCACAGTGTCCGCGCCATACCGTTTTTTCAGTTCCGGTTCCAGCGAACCCGCGTTCACGCCGATCCGAATCGGCACATGATGCGTCTTTGCGCACGCCACGAGCGCCCTCACGCGGGATTCGTCGCCGATGTTCCCGGGGTTGAACCGCAGTTTGTCCGCGCCGTTTTCAATTGCAGCGATCGCCAGCCGGTAATCGAAATGAATATCCGCCACGATGGGGATCGTAATGCGGCTTTTGATCTCGCGCAGCGCCTTGGCGCAGGCAACGTCGTATACCGAGGCGCGCACAATATCGCATCCGGCGTCGGTCAGAGCGGATATCTGCCGTACCGTCGTTTCCACGTCCCGCGTGTCGGTATTGGTCATGGACTGCACCGTTACGGGCGCGCCGCCACCGACGATCACGCCGCCGACGCTGATCTGTCTTGTTTCGTTACTCAAGCTCCACCCCTGATTAAACTCTGAATATCGCTGAACGTTAACAATATCATCAGCCCGAACAGCAGAATCAGCCCGACGAAATGGACCATTCCTTCTTTTTCCGGAGCAATGGCTTTTCCGCGGATCGCTTCGATTATCATAAAGACGAGCCGTCCGCCGTCCAGCGCCGGAATCGGCAGCAGGTTCATGATGCCGAGGCTCGCGCTGATCAGCATCATCAGCCGCAGTACGGATTCGCCGCCGTATCGCACGGCCTCGCTGAGATACGCAACGATCTTGACAGGCCCGCCCGCGTCTTCGCTTGTGACCTCGCCCTGCGCCGCCTGACCGATGAATTTGATCGTCTCCGTAAACGTCGTAACGATATAGGAAGCGGAGCGCGTAATGGTTTCGCCGAATCCGAACTTCACATGCTCGCCGGTCATCGTAATGCCGATGACGTTCTTTCCGGCTTCCTCATTGTAAATATCCGAAAAATCCAGAACGACAGGCTCGCCGCTGCGCAGCACGGTCATCTGCATGTCCGCGCTGTCGGCGTCCTGAATCAGTTCCGTGATCTGGTTGTAATACATCAGCTTTTTGCCGTCGATCGCGATGACGATATCGCCCTGCTGCATGCCGGCGACGGCAGCCGGGGAATCCTGCGTCACCTCGTAAACGGACGGCATAACGTCGCCGAAAATCGAAAGCGTCACAATCGCCGCTATCAACGCAAACAGCAGGTTCATCACCGGGCCGGACAGCACGACGACGATCCGCTTCCAGACCTTTTGCAGATTAAACGCGCGGCTGTCCTTCAGGTCTTCATCCTCGCCCAGAAACCGGCACATGCCGCCGATCGGAAGCGCCCGGATGGAATACTGAATTCCGTTTTTCGTTTTTTTAAAGAGAACCGGCCCCATGCCGATGGAAAATTCAACTATACCGAAACCAAGCACGCGTCCCGCCGTGTAGTGGCCGAGCTCGTGTATCATGATCAGAAACGATAAAAGCAAAAGCGCCGCAACAATCGATATTGCCGTTGACAATTTGGGTTCCTACCTTTCCTGCGCGATGCCGGCGATTCGTTCGTTTGCCATTTTGCGAACGAGCCGGTCCGCCTCGGCGATTTCCGCAAGGCTCTTTGCATCGCCCGGGCTATGCTGGTTTAAAGTATAGTCCACTACCCGCTCGATGTCCAGAAAGCCGATGCGACCGTCGCAAAATGCTTCCACGGCCGCCTCATTTGCGCCATTATAGGCAATCGGGTACGTTTTTCCCGACCGCAGCGCTTCAAACGCGAGCTTCAGCGCGCCGAAACGCTCCGGATCCGGCTTGTGAAACGTCAGCGGCTGTTCGTTTTGCAGCAGCAGCGGCGAGCAGACCGAAGGTTTCCGCTCCGGGTACGTAATCGCATATTGAATGGGCAGCCGCATATCGGGCTTGCTCATGTTCGCCATGCAGGTGCCGTCCCTATACGTCACCATGGAATGGACGATCGACTGCGGATGGATCAGCACCTCGATCCGGTCGCCTTCGATGTCGAACAGATACGACGCTTCGATCACTTCCAGTCCTTTGTTGAACAGCGTGGCGGAATCGATCGTGATCTTGCGCCCCATCGTCCACGTCGGATGTGCGAGCGCTTCTTCCAGCGTGACCTGTTCGAGTTGCTCGCGTTCCATTCGCCAGAACGGGCCTCCCGACGCGGTCAGGATGAGTTTTTCGACCTCGCCCCTTCCGCCGTTTTGAAGGCATTGAAAGATCGCGGACTGTTCGCTGTCAACCGGGAGGATCTCGCCACCGTACGCACGCAGCGTTTCGTCGATCAGCGATTTCCCGCAGACGATGCTTTCCTTGTTCGCCAGCGCGACGCGTTTCCCGTTTTTCAGCGCCGCAATCAGCGGCGGCAGCGCGGCGAACCCGCTTACGCCGTTTACGACGACGTCCGCTTCGCGCATGGCCGCAAGCTTCGCGGTCGCGCCTTCGCCCATGATCGTTTGCGTGCCGTCCGGCAGTTTCGATTCGTCAAACGCCGTTTCGCAGGCGACGACTTCGGGGCGGTACGCATTCGCCTGTTCGATCAGCGTATGCGTGTCGCGGTGCGCGGAGATGCCGAACAGCGCCATCCCTTCGGGCTGGGACGACACAACGTCCAGCGTTTGTTTTCCTATCGAGCCGGTGCTGCCGAGCACCGTTATCCGTTTTACCATTCGTATCGCCTTCCGCTACAGGACGTTCAACGTCGTTAAAATCAGGAACACGCTCAGCACCAGCGGCGTGCAGAACAAAATGCTGTCGATCCTGTCGATGATTCCGCCGTGACCCGGAAAAATGCTGGAAAAATCCTTGACGCCCGCCCAGCGCTTCAGCGTGGACGCAAACAGGTCGCCGAACTGTGCGAAAACGCCGCAGCCCAGCCCAAGCGAAAGCAGCACGGCGGGCGAAACGGCCGCACCCCAGAGCCTTTGCAGATAGATCATGACGACGCCGAACGCAACGCCGCCGATCAGGGCGAATATCGCACCTTCCACCGTCTTTTTCGGGCTGATCGTCGGGCAGAGCTTATGCTTGCCGAGGAACGTTCCGCCGAAATAAGCAAACGTGTCGGAACACTCCGGCGCGGCGTACGCCATGCACGCGGCAACCAGCGCGATCGGCCTGTCGAAACTGGAATACACCAGCATCATGCACATCAGAAACAACGTCGGGTAATTCATGATAAACAGCGACGGAATAATGTCGTTCGTGCAGTGTTTTTTTGTAAACAGCGAAACGATCATGGTCGCCATCACGGTCGCCATATAAAAGATGATCATGGACAGCAACCCGAAATAATTATAGATAAAGCTGAAGGAAACGGCAAAGATATATGCGGGCATCATGATCGGGTTATAGCCTTTTTTCCGGAACGTCAGCCCCATCTCATAGACCGCGGCGATCGAAAACAGCGACAGGACGCTCAAAAAGAGAAATCCGCCGAAGATCAAGACTGTGATCAGGAGCAGTACCAATAGAATGCCGACAATAATCCTCGTTTTCATGCCTCGTCCCCCAGTCCGCCAAATCGTCTGGAGCGCTTGCCGAATTCCCGCAGCGCGTCCAGGTAACATTCGTCCGAAAAATCCGGCCAGTATTCCGCCGGGAACAGCAGTTCCGCATAGGAAAGCTGATACAGGAGGTAGTTTGAAATCCGCTGTTCCCCGCTGGTGCGTATCAGCAAATCCGGATCGGGCAGCCCGCTCGTATACAGAAAGGACTCGAACAACTCCGGCGTGATTTCGCTTTCGCCCGCCAATGCCGCGGCCTTTGCCGCCTTGTTCGCGGCGCGCAGGATTTCCGCACGGCTGCCATAATTCAGCGCGATGCTGAGCTTTAACCCGCGGTTGTCCTTCGTGCGCTCCATTGCGCGCTCAACGGCGCTGCGCGCGCGCGCGGGCAGCCTTCGATAATCGCCGATGATTCGAATGCAGACTTCGTTTTCGTGCAGCTCGTCGATCTCCTTTGTAAAGTATTCGACGAGCAGACTCATAAGCGTCCCCACTTCGTCCTCGGGCCGTTTCCAGTTTTCGGTCGAAAAAGCGTACAGCGTAAGCGCTTCGATTCCCAGGTCCGAAGAAAGGCGGATGATCCCGCGCAGCCGGTCGACGCCCGCGCGATGCCCGGCGCTTCTCGGCAGCATACGGCTCCTGGCCCAGCGGCCGTTGCCGTCCATAATGATTGCAACGTGTCTTGGCAGCGAGGCACGCTTTAAGCCGAGCGATTCAATTTTTTCATCGGTAAATGTCCGCATGTTTCCCTTCAATATACAAGGCGCAGAGCGAAAGAACCCTGCACCTTAAGCGTTCGTTTCTTCTGGTTTGGTTCGAAACACCGCATACAAAAGTTCTACGCGTTTCGGATCGATCATCCTTTGCCGGACGACGCGTGGATCGTCCCCGCCGGGGACGCCTTTGCGCGAACGCACCTGTCGAAGCTCGGCCGAGAATCCCTCCTGCCGAAGCGTCTCGACGGCCACGTCAAGCTTGAATCCAAGCACGTTGGTCAAACCGCGAGGATCTCCTTTTCCTTGTCGGAGACGATCGTATCGATTTTCTTGATATGCTCGTCGGTCTGCTTCTGGATTTTGTCCTCAAGGTCTTTCTGGTCGTCTTCCGTCAGCAGATTGTCCTTGCGGTCCTTCTTCGCTTTCTCTATCGCGTCGCGGCGGATCGCACGGATGGCGACCTTGCTCTCCTCGCCTTTTTTATGAACGACCTTAACGAGCTCTTTCCTGCGTTCCTCGTTCAATTCCGGAAACAGAAGCCGTATGACTTTCCCATCGTTGGCCGGATTGATCCCCAGATCCGACTTTTGGATCGCTTTTTCGATATTGGGGATCGCTTTTTGATCCCAAACCGAGATAATCAACATGCGCGGTTCCGGCGTAGAGATGTTGCCGAGCTGCTGTATCGGCGTTGGCGTGCCGTAATAGTCCACCATGATCCGGTCCAGAAGCTGCGGATTCGCGCGCCCCGCGCGCAGCCCGCCCAGCTCCGACTTAAGCACGGCAATGGTCTTCTGCATCCGTTCGTTTACATGTTCAATAGTCGCGTCTGCCATGTTTTCAATCCTCCTGTTTCGTTTTATTCTACAATAGAACCTATCGTCGATTCAAGGGTGAAGTTCACATAATCGCGTCGACTGTTCGTAACTTAAAAACACGGGACGCTTTGATTTTACCACAATCAAAGCGTTCCCGCATGAAAATCCCCTTTTACGCTTCGCCTGAAATATGCGTGCCGATCGAGTCGTCGTCAAAAATATCTTCGATCTGCTCCAGTGCAAACACCCGGATCGGTATGCCCTGCTCCTTGCACAGCGTGATCGCGGTCAGGTCCGTGGCATGCAAATTTTCCGCGACAACACGGTCATAGCTGATCCGGTCGTACTTGACGGCGTTCGGGTCGGTTTTCGGATCGGCGGAATATACGGCGTCCACATTTTTTGCAAGCAACAATGCGTCCGCGCCGATCTCGGCGGCGCGCAGCGCCGCGGCCGTGTCCGTCGAGAAAAACGGGCACCCGCTTCCGCATGCAAACACGACGACCGTGCCGTCGTCCAGCGCTTTCTTCGCCGCGCGGGACGTAAACGTATCGCAGAAACGCTCCATTTCGACCGCGGACAAAACCGTGCAGGAAACGCCCGCCTGTTCGAGCGCGTCGGACAGGGCCAGCGCGTTGATCGCCGTGGCAAGCATGCCCATATGGTCCGCACGGTTGCGCTCCATGCCTTCCGCGCTGCGCCCGCGCATGATGTTCCCGCCGCCGACGACAACGCCGATCTGAACGCCTTTTTCGCGAATCGTTTTGATCTTCCGCGCCGTCGACAACACGGTTTCACGGCTGATGACAGCCTGTTCGGATGAAAGTGCCTCTCCGCTTACTTTGATGAGTACGCGTTTATACATGATTCGTTCCGCCTTTCGGATTTTACTTTTTCGATTGCTTGCGCGCTACCGAATCGGTACACTGAAAAAAAGGAACACGATGTCGTGTTCCTTTTATTCTGTTTATGCTTTTGTCTGGCTCATGACCTCTTCGGCAAAGTTGCACTCGCGTTTTTGCAGTCCCTCACCCATCTCATAGCGCACAAACTGCTTCACGCCGATCTTCGCGCCGAGGTCCTTGGAAGCGTTTTCCAGAACCTTGCTGATCGTCAGGCTTGAATCCTTGACGAAAAGCTGCTCGAGCAGGCAATTTTCCTTGTAGAACTTGTTGATGCGGCCGATCAGCATCTTTTCGATGACTGCGGCGGGCTTCGGCTTCGGCTCGTTCATGGCCATTGCACGGTTGACTTCCTTTTCGTGCTCGACTTCGTCCGGGGGCACGTCGTCGCGGGTCAGATAGCTCGGCTTGGCGGCGGCAATCTGCATGCAGATGTCATGCGCGACCTGCTTGAGCGCGTCGCTGTCCTTCAGGCTTTCCGGCGCGTCCATTTCAACCAGAACGCCAATCTTTCCGCCAAGGTGGATGTAGGAATCCACGATGCCTTCATACCGGGTGAAGCGGCGGATGCTGACCTTTTCGCCGATCTTTGCAACCGTCTCGTTCAGAAGGTCGCTGATGGTGGAGCCGGGCGTTACGACGGATTCCTGCTTCAGAAGCGCGTCGACGTCCGCGGGGTCCTTTTTTCCGATCTGCTCGGCCAGCATCGAAACAAAGTCCACAAAGCTGTCCGTCTTCGCGACAAAGTCCGTCTCGCAGTTGACTTCGACAACGACGCCCACGCCGCAGGCGGAGCAGACATAGCTTCCGACAACGCCTTCCGCGGCAATCCGTCCCGCTTTTTTAGCGGCGGCCGCGAGGCCTTTTTCGCGCAGGTAGTCCTTCGCTTTTTCAAAGTCCCCGTCGCACTCGGTGAGGGCTTTTTTGCAATCCATCATACCGGCCTGTGTGATCTCACGCAGAGCCATTACGTCTTTTGCGGTAAACATTCGTGTTTCCTCCTTCCGAAACGCTTACGCTTCTTCCGTTTCTTTCTGGGCGGCGGCTTCTTCCGCGTCTTCCATCTGTTCGCCCTGTTTCCCTTCGAGGACGGCATCGGCCATCTTGCCGGTGATCAGCTTGACGGCGCGGATCGCATCGTCGTTGCCCGGGATCGGGTAATCGACTTCGTCCGGGTCGCAGTTCGTATCGATGATGGCGATGATCGGAATTTTAAGCGTGCGCGCTTCGGCGATTGCGATATGTTCCTTGCGCGGGTCTACGATGTACACGGCAGCGGGCAGCTTCTTCATGTCCTTGATGCCGCCAAGGTTCTTTTCGAGTTTCGCCTGCTCCGCGCGGAGTTTAATGACTTCCTTTTTGGGCAGCAGGTCAAAATCGCCGTTGGCTTCCATCTGCTCGATCTGGCGCAGGCGGCCGATGCGGCCCTGAATCGTCTTGAAGTTGGTCAGCATCCCGCCGAGCCAGCGCTGGTTGACATAAAACATTTCGCAGCGCTTCGCTTCGTTTTCAATGGATTCCTGCGCCTGCTTTTTCGTGCCGACGAAAAGAATCGACTGGTTGTTTTCGGAAAGATCGCGTACGAAATTATACGCCTCTTCGATCTTTTTTACAGTTTTCTGCAGGTCGATGATGTAGATGCCGTTGCGCTCCGTGAAGATGTATTCCTTCATCTTCGGGTTCCAGCGGCGGGTCTGATGGCCGAAATGTACGCCGGCCTCCAACAGTTGTTTCATGGAAATCACAGACATGGGTATAAAACCTCCTCGTTTTTTTCTTCCCGGTGTTTCCGCTCCTTCGGGAACCCGCTTCGCGGGCACGAGCCAAAGAATCCGCACCGGTGTGTGATACCTCGCGTATTATAGCACAGGCATTTTTGCCTGCGCAAGGTAAAACGGGCACTTTTCTCTATTTTTCACACAAATGTCGCACGAAAAAAGTCCGGACAGCGGTCAAAGGCCCGCGCCGGAAAAAATTCCTCATGCGTCCCGCAACAAAGGCCGTCCCTTATTCGTCTTCGGTTTCTTCGTTTTCGTCGTCATCTTCATCGATCATCTCGTCAAACAGGTCGAGAAACTCGCTGAACACCTCGTCCAGAAGGATCGGGTTTTCAATGGAGACGAAACTCTCGGCGCCCTTTTCGCGGACGACTTCCAGCAAAACGACCTCGTCGTCGCCAACGCCTTCCAGTTTGTCGACCGGCAAAAGCGCCGCATAGCGTTTGCCCTCGTAATCAAACGTCATCACGAGGTCGAACGCTACGGTGTTGCCGCTCTCGTCGACCAGCTCGATGATATTGCCCTGCTCCTCCATGGCCGGTTCCTTTCCGCGCCGGGTTCGGCGCATCGAAGTCACGTGTTGCCGTGCGCGTCCAAATAACTTTGCAAAATCAAAACCGCCGCAAGCTTGTCGATGACCTTTTTCCGTTTGTCCCGCCGCATGTCCGCTTCCAGCAGCACGCGACGCGCGCTGGCCGTCGTCAGCCGTTCGTCCTGAAACGCATGCTCGCCGTCCCATTTTTCCAGCACCGCGTCCGCAAACGCCTTCGTAGCCTCCGCCTGCATTCCGTAGCTTCCGTCCATATTGCGCGGCATCCCGAAGACGAGCTTAACAGGCCTGTAGCCGTCCGCAAGCGAAAGCAGGTACTTTACGTCCCTGTCGGTATCGTCCGTGCGATGATACGTTTCGATCCCTTGTGCGGTAATGCCCAAGGGATCGCTGACCGCTACGC
>Ga0116162_10002061_pt1 | contig 12639 bp, 10 predicted proteins | sample AD_UKC105_MetaG_FD_89875 | JGI IMG/M metagenome (GOLD analysis project Ga0116162, IMG submission 89875) | Active sludge microbial communities of municipal wastewater-treating anaerobic digesters from Hong Kong - AD_UKC105_MetaG | ecosystem: Engineered > Bioreactor > Anaerobic > Digestate... | reverse complement strand
GCTTTTGACCACGGCGATGGAAAAACTCTCGCTGTTCGACCGGTTCGATACGTTTGTAAGCGGTGTGTTCGACATTACGTCGCTGGTGTTTTATGTCGTGACGGCAGGCGTTTTCCTGTTCTTCACGGTGCAATCCCTTGAGAAACGGAGGTGGAGCTGATGGAACGCAAGAACGATGTGCATACCGACCCGGAAATCGAAACCGCGGCGGAAAATACGGCGGAACCGAAACAGAAAAAGAAGCTCCGCTTTGACAAACAGCAATTCAGGAACGGATTCCGTACGCGCGCATTTAAGGCCGGCGGATACAGCACGGTTGCGGCCATTGCGGTCGTGGCGATCGCGGTCGTCATCATGCTTGTGGTCAACCAGCTCCCAAGCCGCCTGACGCAGCTTGATATCAGCGCGAACAAGCTCTATACGCTGTGCGAACAGTCCGAGCAGATCGCGGCCGGCCTGACGGACGACGTGACGATCTATGTCGTTGCGCAGACGGGCAACGAGGACTCGACGCTCTCCGCGCTGCTCGACCAGTACGAAGGCGCAAGCGACCACATTACGGTCGAGACCATCGACCCGGTCGTGTCGCCGAACTTTCTGGACCAGTATACGAGCGATTCCGTCTATGAAAACAGCCTGGTCGTCGTCTGCGGCGAGCGCAGCCGGTACGTCAGCTATTACGATATTTTCGAAACGGATTATTCGAGCTACTACACGACCGGCACGACGTCGACGGACTTCAACGGCGAAAGCGAGATCACGAGCGCGATCGACTATGTCACAAGCGACGATCTTCCGACTGCGTACCAGCTTCAGGGACACGGCGAGCAGGGACTCGGCAGCAGCGCCGAATCCGCCATCACCGGCGAAAACATCGAGCTGGAAGACCTCAACCTGCTGACTTCGGACGGCGTTCCGGACGACTGTGAATGCCTGATTATCGCGTCCCCGCAGTCGGACATCTCCAGCGATGAAAAAGATACGATCCTGTCCTATCTCGAAGACGGCGGACGCATGCTGCTGGTCACCGACTACACCGAGGACGAACTGCCGAACCTTGCCGCGCTGATGGAATATTACGGCGTGACGAAGGCCGACGGGATCGTGGTCGAAGGCGACGGCAACTATTCGCTGCGGAATTACAATCATTACCTGCTGCCGGATATCAACTATCACACGATCACCTCCCCGTTGCAGGACGGCAGTTACTATATCCTCATGCCGGTTGCACAGGGCCTTGTCGTTTCGGACGACCTGCGCGACACGCTGGACGTGACCGAACTGCTCACGACCTCCGACGATGCGTATTCCAAACTTGCCGGATACGACATGACCACCTATGAAAAGGAATCCGGCGATATCGACGGGCCGTTTGCGCTCGGCGTGGCAATTACGGACGAAGTGGACAACGGCGAGACGCAGATCGTCTGGCTGACGACGACCATGATGTTCGACGACGACGTGGACTCGATGGTTTCCGGGGCGAACACGGACCTGCTGCTCAACTCGCTCGGCTGGATGTGCGAACGCGAGAACACCATCAGTATCCACGCAAAATCGCTTGATTCCGAACAGCTCGTCGTTTCGAGCGGCGACGCGACGCGCTGGAGCGTCATCCTCATCGGCGTTATCCCGCTGGCGCTGATTCTCGGCGGCGTCGTCGTAGTGGTCAGGAGGAAACGCAAATGATGAACGAACGGAAACTGCAAAACAATGCGCGTGCTCCGCGCACAGGGGAGGCGAACTGAAACGATGAAACGCGGATGGAAATTACTCATCATGCTGTGCGTGCTCGGCGCGCTCGTCGGCGGATATTTCATACTCGACGCGGTCAACGCCAACCAGGAAGAAGCGGAGACCGTGGCGGCGGACACGGAAGAGACTGTTGAGATTACGATACCCGAAAAGTCGGACATCGTCGGCATTTCGTATGAATACGACGGCGAAACCGTCGCGCTGACGCGCGAAGATTCTACGGCCGACTGGGTCTATGCCGACGACGACGCGTTCCCGCTCGACCAGACGTATCCCGCGCAAATGCTTGCGGTGATCGACGCGCTGGAGCCCACGCGCGAATTCTCCGGCGGCAACCTGGCCGACTACGGTCTGGACGAACCGGACGTCATCGTCAACGTGACCGATATCGACGGAAACGAATACCAGTACTCCATCGGAGCGGAAAACGAACTGACGTACGAATACTATATGGCCACGGGCGACTCGGACATGATCTACACTGTGGATTCGTCCCTGCTGGACAATTTCTCCTACGGCCTGTTTGATCTGATCGAAACGGAAGACGTCCCGGCTATGAACAACGTTGAGAGCATCGACGTTACCACCGGCACGCGCAGCGTCGTGCTCAACTACGATCCGGACGCAAACCTGTCGTACTCGGATGCGTTCGTATGGTATTCCGACGAGGACGGCCAGACGTACCCGCTCGGCACCGACGAAGTGGAATCCCTGATGGACGACCTCAACGCCATGACGTGGCGCGCCTGCCTGAGCTATAACGCGGATAAGAGCACGCTCGGGACGTACGGACTGGAAGAGCCCGCCGCGACCATCGTCGTACGCTATATGGCGGACGTGACGACCGCGACCGGCGAAACGGATGAAAACGGCGACGCGATCACGACGACTACGAGCGAAGAACGGGCCTTTACGCTCGAACTCGGCAGCTTTGTGGGCGATTACTGCTACGCAAGGCTCGGCGGGTCGAGCATGGTGTACACCATCGACGCGACGCTTGCGGACGAGCTGATGCTGGCGGGGTATTCCTCGCTGCGCTCCAGCACGATCTGCGCGCTGGACTTCGACACGGTCGGTTCCATGGATATCACGATCGACGGCGAGACGCACACGATCGTCCTCGGAACCGAAACGGTTGAGGTTACCGATACCGACAGCGATTCGGACGACGACACCGCGACGACGACCACCACGCAGGACCGCACCTTCACGCTGGACGGCGAGACGGCCGACAACGATCTCGGCGACGCACTGCTCGACGCGATCGGTTCCATCACATGGAACGGCGACACGGCGGACAGCGACGCCGGCAGCCTGCCGGAGGTCACGATCGTGTTCCATCGCACGACGGACACGTTCACGGACATGGAACTTACGCTCTCGCGCTACGGCAGCACCGCATACCGCGTTATGTTTGAAGGCGCGGACGGCCTGCTTGTGAGCGCGGACTATGTAACGGCACTGACGGATGCGTTCGACAGCCTGAGCGAAAGCGTTAGCGAATAGCGCTTTTCAGGCCTCGGACGGTTGCAAAGGTTGCTGAATCAAAATCGTCCCCCCTTTTAATGATTCAGCAATAGGCCGCCGCGGATCGAATCAGTCCGCGGCGGCCGCTTTTTCTTCGTTTTTTTGTAAAAAAGAAACACACCCTAGGAAACGGAAGGGATGAGCGAGATGAGGTACCAGGCAACAAAGATTACGACCGCGCTGACTGCGAAGAGCATCATGTAGGACGCGGCCTGCGCGGGCTTCGTGCGGCGGAACCGCCGGAAGATGGCGGCGCGGATTTTGCGTTGCGCCGAAATCAGCAAAAACCCCGAAGCCGCACCGAAAATTGCGGACTCGATCAGTGCGAACAGCACATGCCAAAAGCTCGGCTCGCCCTCGATCAGGAGGACGGAGAAAAACACGCCGGCGAGAAGAAACGTCAGCGAAAATTGGTTCCAGGCCCGTTCATATTCGACGACTTTTTTATAGTGCGCAATCTGCGTTTTCAGTTCGCCCTTGCGCTCCTGCAGAGCGAGCACACGGTCGATCAGATCGTCCCGGCTTTCCTGCGAAAGACGGAGCATCGCCTGTTCGCGCGCAGAGCGCATATCCTCGCCGGATGGAGCGGCATCCCGCCCGTAAGAAGCATTTTGTTTCATATACGAACCCCCCCCCACAGATCGCAACAAGACAGGATGAAAGAATACAATTCAATTGAGTGACAAAAAAAGTATATCAGTTTTTTTACTTTGCGGCAATCGGGTGTAAATTTCAAAAAAGAAAAGCGGAAGGGCGTTTTCGTTCTGAAGAGCAGAAAAAGCCGCGCAAAGCGACACGGCTTTTCTGTAAAAGTTCCGAGATTGTCAGGGGCGGTTAGCCTGCCCGTATGCGTTCGAACAACTTTTTGAAACCCGGGACTGCGCGCAGGATGGTTTCGTGATCGACGCAATAGGAGATGCGGACGAATCCGGGACAACCGAAGCTGCGGCCGGAAACGATCAGGACGTCTTCCTGTTTGGCCAGTTCGGAGAAGGCGTCGCCGTCGCCGTTCGGCGCTTCGACAAAGAGGTAAAACGCACCGTCGGGCGGGATGCAGCGGTAACCGATTTCGGAGAGCGCGTTGTAGAGGGCGTCGCGGTTTTTCCGGTAGATCGTCAAATCCGGCAAAACGTCCTGCTCGGAGCAGCGCCGGACGACCCGCTGAAGGACCGCGGGCGCGCAGACATAACCCTGCACGCGCGCGCTGCCGGCGATTGCGTCGTACACGTCGTCGAAATCCGGCATATCGTTGCCGAGCAGCACGTACCCGATACGGTCGCCGGGAAGCGAGAGGCTCTTGGAATAGGAATAGCATACGATCGCGCAGTCGTAAAGGTCCGTTATAAACGGGGGCTGTTCGTCGAGATAGCTCAGCTCCCGATAGGGTTCGTCCGCAACGAGATAGATCGGGTGGCCGTATTCCGCGCCCTTCGCCCGCAGGATGCCGGCGAGCTTTCTCAGCGTCGCTTCGGAATAGATCACGCCGGAAGGGTTGTTGGGCGAGTTGATGATCACACCCTGCGTATGCGGGTTGATCGTCTGTTCCAGGCTGGTAAAGTCGATCTGAAAATTCTGCGTGTCCGCTTCCACAACGCGGAATTTGGCTCCGGCGGTCGTCGCAAAAAAGGAGTATTCCGGGAAATACGGCGCGAACGCGATAAACTCCGTTTTGTCGTCGATCGTCAGCGCGCGGAAGGTCGACGTCAGCGCGGCGGCGGCGCCGCAGGTGAGGTAGAGGTTCCTGCGCGAAAATTGCGTGCCGAAACGCCGGTTGAGAGACGCTGCAATCGCGTCCCGCGCGCCGTTGTCGCCCGGCGCGCTCGTATAGCCGTGCATCGTCATCGGATCGCTCGTCTGCAGCAGGTCGATAAACGCGTCGGTCACTTCCTGCGGCGGTGGAACGGACGGATTGCCGAGGGAGAAATCGAACACGTTCTCCTCGCCGACTTCCTGCCCGCGGCGGCGCCCGTACTCAAACAGTTCGCGAATGGCGGAACGTACGCGTCCGGCACCCAGCATTTCGTGTGAAACCATAGATCATCCTCCGTAATGGAACCCCGCCTCGAACGCGTCGAGGTTGAGTTTTAATATCTTCGGCGGCAGCGTTTCCGTCAATGCCGCTTTCCAATCGATTTTGTCGAGGCCGAGCGCGTTTACCAGCGCGCCGAGCAGGACGATGTTCATGCAGCGTATGCTGCCGAGCTTCTCGGCGAGCCCGGAGGCCGGGACGACGCGGACCCGAAAGGCCTTTTGCATGGCGTCCAGCACGCCGCCGGGATAGGCGACCGCGCCGGACGCAACGGGGAGCGGCACGATTTCGGCGTCGTTGACGACCGCCGAGCCGGACGGCTTCAAAAACTCGGCATAGCGGACGGCTTCCATCTTTTCGAAAGCGACGAGCACGTCCGCCTCGCCCCGGCCGATGATCGGCGAAAAGACCTTTTCGCCGTAGCGCACCTGCGTGGAGACCGATCCGCCGCGCTGCGCCATGCCGTGGACTTCGCTCATTTTAACGTCGTAACCCGCGGCGACGAGTCCCGCTGTAAAAGCCTTGCTCATCAGGATGATGCCCTGCCCGCCGACGCCGGCCAGCAGAATGCTCTTCGTGTCTTTCATGCGTGTCATTCTCCTTTCCGTGCCGCGGCGGGCTCTTCGCGCGAAATCGCGCCGAAGGGACAGACCTGCGCGCACACCGTGCAGCCGACGCAAAGCGTACGGTCGATCTCCGCTTTGCCGTCCTTCACATGGACCGCCGGACAGGCGACCTTGAGGCACATTTTGCAGCCGCGGCATTTCTCCCGGTCGACAACGCATTTGCCGATGTCGTGCTTGATCCGCTTGATCAAGAGGCAGGGCCGTCTGGCGATGATCGCGGCGGGAACCTCGCTAGACAGCGCGTCGTCGACGGCCTTCTGCATCGCCTTGAGGTCCTGCGGGTCGACGATGATGACGTTTTTGTACCCGTAGGAGGCGAGCACGTCCTCGATCGGGACTCGCGCGGCGATCTCGCCCGAAAGCGCATAGCCGGTGCCGGGGTTGTCCTGATGCCCGGTCATGCCGGTGATGGAGTTATCCAGCACGCAGGGAATGACATTTCCACTATTATATATGATTTCGACCGCTCCTGTCATGCCGCTGTGAAAAAAAGTTGAATCGCCGACCACGCCGAACACCTTTTTCCCCGTTTGACCGGATGCTTCAAACGCTTTTGCAAGGCCCATGGCGACGGACAAACCGCCGCCCATGCACACGCAGGTGTCCATTGCCGAAAGCGGCGCGGCGCAGCCGAGCGTGTAGCAGCCGATATCGCCGCCGATGACAAAGTCCTTTCGCTTGCTCATGATGTAGAAGAACCCCCTGTGCGGGCAGCCGGGACAGAGCGCGGGCGGGCGCGGGACAACGTCGCAGTCCACGGCCGTCGTCTCCGGCTCGATGCCGAACACAGCGCGCCGCACGATCTCCGGATTGAGCTCGAACATGCGCGGGATGACGTCCTTGCCGATGCAGTCGATGCCGGCCGCCTTGATCTGCTCCTCCATAAACGGGTCGAGCTCCTCGACGACGTAGAGCTTTTTCACGCGGGAGGCAAAATCGCGTATCAGGTCCATCGGCAGCGGCCAGGTGAAGCCGAGTTTGAGAAACGACGTGTCCTTTGGGAACGCTTCCTTTGCGTACTGGTAGGCGATGGAGGCGGTGATCACGCCGACGTCGGGGCTTTTTACGTCCATCACGTTCAGCGGGCTTTCGTTGGCGTACACTTCCAGCGCTTTCAGTTTTTCTTCCAGCACGGGACGGTTCCGTCTCGCGTTGGCGGGCGTGCAGACGAATTTTGAAATGTTGCGCGCGTACGGCTCGACCGGGCGTTCCGTGCGCGCGTTGAACGTTACGAGGCCTTTGCTGTGGCAGACGCGCGTGGTCATACGAAACAGCACGGGGATTTCGAAGCGCTCGGAAATTTCGTAGGCTTCTTTCATAAATTCCTTGCATTCCTGCGAATCGCTCGGCTCGACCAGCGGAATCTTGGCGGAGCGCGCGTACTGGCGGTTGTCCTGCTCGTTTTGCGAGGAATGCATGCTTGGATCGTCCGCGCTGACGATGACGAACCCGGCGCCGACGCCGTTGTACGCCGAGGTAAAGATCGGGTCGGCGGCCACGTTCATGCCGACGTGCTTCATCGCCGCAAGGGAGCGGACGTTGCCGATCGACGCGCCGTACGCGACCTCGACGGCGACCTTTTCGTTCGGCGCCCATTCGGCGTAGAGCGCGTCCTTATACTGCACGAGGTTTTCGAAAATTTCGGTACTCGGCGTGCCGGGATATGCCGAGCAGACCCTGACCCCGGCTTCGTACGCGCCGCGGGCGACTGCCTCGTTGCCTGTAAGCAGGTGTTTTTTCTCGGATTCCATTTATTCGTTTCCTCCTTTTGCCGCAATCGCGCCGAGCGCGAGGGACGCCAGCTTCGCTTCCGCGGAGTCCGCGCGCGAAACCAGCACGATCGGGCAGCGCGCGCCGACGACCAGCCCGGCGGAACGCGCGTTTGCAAAATAGGTCAGCGCCTTGCCGAAGCAGTTGCCTGTCTCCATATTCGGCATCAACAGGATGTCCGCCCGTCCGCAGCCGGGCGCGGCGTAACGCTTGTGCGCGCAAGCCTGCGGACTGACGGCGAGGTCGACGCCGACCGGCCCGAAGACCGTCATATCGTAAGCGGACCAGTCCAGTTCGGAGAGCCGTTTCGCGTCGACGGACGAAGGGATTTTTTCGGTGACGGTTTCGCTGCCGCTGACGCACGCGGCGACGATTGTTTCATAACCGAGCAGCTTTAGCAGGCGCGCGGCGTTTTCCAGGATTTTCTTCTTGTGCTCGAAATCGGGCGCGGGGTTCATGCCGCCGTCGGTGTCGATAAGCAGCCGGCCGTAGCCGGGCGCTTCGTAGAGCATCACGTGCGAAAGCAGCGCGCCCGCCATCAGGTCGGAGCGCACGACGACGCGTAAAAGGTCCGACGTGCTCAGGATGCCTTTCATCAAAAAGTCCGCCTTGCCGTCGGCAACCGCCTGCACCGCCGCTTTTGCGCAGCCCGTGTCGCTCGCGTCGTCGGGCTCGATAACGGAAAAGTCGTTTTCGTCCGCGCCGATGCCGCGCAGTATTTCGCGGATGCGTTTCGCGTCGCCAAACAACTGCGCCGAACAGATATGCGCCGCAGTCGCCATGGAGACCGCCTGAAGGACGGCCTCGTCGTGCGCCGCCGCGACCGCGACACGGCGGCCGAGTCCTCCGGCATGCCCGGTAATATCGTGCAATGTTTTCATCATCAATCGGTCACACTCCTTTTTACGGCTGATTGGAAAGCGCTCTACGCGCTGGAGGCCGTCAAAAAACTTGTTTTTTGACGGGCCAACCGCGTTTTGCCTTTCACCCTTCGGGTTCACGGGCGGCAAAACGTACAAGGAAACCGCCCGAAACGGGCGATCCGTTGCGGCGGATGAACCGCCGCAGCCGGAAGATACGGGTTAAGGGCTGCGATCCTTAACAATCCCCTGGACTTTTTCGACAGGCTGAAGCGCTCTACGCGCTGTTTTTCGTTTGAAAAGGCAGCAGGAAAAAAGTTCTGCGTCAGGCGTCCGCATGTTCGGGAAGCATCCGTAAAATCGTATCGGCATAGAGAAAAGGGTCTGTTATTAGGGTGTGTTTCCAAAGTCTAAACGATGCGGTTTTGCCGAATCGGCTTGCAGATTGAGACGAAAAATACAGGCACAACGGTGCTGCGGCGAGACTTTTCAACGAAAATATGCAAGGTGAGGCGTTGGAAATGCATTTTCGGAATTTTGGAAACACGCCCTGGCAGGCGAAGTCGTCGCCGCGCAGTTCAAAAGGAACCGGGATATTCTTTCGCGGGTTCGCCGCGCAGCACGCGCAGCGCGCCCTCTGCAAGCGAGCGCATCTCCTCTTCACCGGGGAAGCGGAGGACCGGCGCGATCTTTTTTACATATTTGGAAATTTCGTCGCAGAAACGCTCCGAATGCGCGATGCCGCCGGTGAACACGATCGCATCCACGTCGAATTTCAGCACCGCCGCAAGCGCGCCGATGTCCTTTGCGTGCTGATAGGCCATCGCTTCGAAGATCAGCTTCGCCGTCGCGTCGCCGTCCAGCATTCGCTGCTCCACATCCCGAAAATCGCGCGTTCCAAGATAGGAAAAAACGCCGGATTCCATGCCGAGCAGCTTTTTGATCTCCTGTTTGCTTTTTCCGGAAAAACACAGGTTGACGACGGCGTTGACCGGCAACGCGCCGCCGCGGTCCATGGAAAAGCTGCCGTCGTCTTTCACGTTGAACAGGTCGGTCACGCGGCCTTTTTCGTGCGCCGCGACAGACACGCCGCCGCCCATGTGCACGACGATCAGGTTGACGGCTTCATACGGCTTACCCAGCGAAGCCGCGGCTTTGCGCGCGACGGCTTTTTGATTGAGCGCATGAAAAAAGCTCTCGCGTTCCATCCCGCAAAAGCCGGAAACGCGCGCGAGCGGGATCATTTCATCCACGCTGACGGGATCGACCAAAAAAGCGGGGATGCCCGCGAGGTCCGCAAGGGTCTTTGCAATCACGGGGCCGAGCGAAGAGGCGTGCTCGCCGTAGGGCGGGTGATAGATATCGGAAATGACCGCGTCGTCGATGCGATAGGTGCCGGACGGAACGTGCCGGAGAAGCCCGCCGCGGCTGCAGACCGCGGCGAACCGGTCGCGCGTGTAGCCGTGGGATTTAAGCGTTTGCATCACAAGCCCGGTGCGAAAGCCCAGCTGGTCGATGATGTGCGAAAAACCGCCAAGCTCTTGCTGCGTGTGGTGGATGGTTTCCAGAAAAACCTCCGTTTCGTCTTCATAAACGGCGATCTTGGTGGAGGTTGCGCCGGGATTGATGATCAAAAGCAGCATTTACGGCCTCCTGACATAAATCTTCTACATCAATTATCGTAGTACCCCAAAAGGAAGTCTGTCAATGATTCGCGGACAAATATATAGTATACTTATTCAAGTGAGGATCGAGAAGTTTGGGAGATATTTTGGATATAATATATAAAAAACCGTTTTCAATGCATAAAAACATACGGGAGGACGGTAACCTGGTCCAGGCTTGCCAAACCATATGAATTGATGTATGATACGACTAATACAATAATACAATTTTGAAAAACGAAAAGGAGCGAAACGATCGCGCATGTACAGAATTTTGATTGTAGAGGACGACGCGGTCATCGCGCGCTCGGTGGCGGACGCATTGCGGAAGTGGGGGTTCGAAGCCGTGATTGCCGATGATTTTGCGAATATCGACGGCGAATTCGAAACGAGCGCGCCGCAACTCGTGATCATGGACATTTCGCTGCCGTACTACAACGGCTATTACTGGTGCGAGAAGATCCGCCATGCGTCCAGCGTGCCGATCGTCTTTTTATCGTCGCGCGCGGACACGGCGGACGTGGTCATGGCGGTCAACATGGGCGGGGACGACTATATCTTCAAGCCCATTGACATGGAGCTCATGATCGCGAAGGTGCAGGCCGTGCTGCGGCGCGCATACGATTACGAGCCGCAGTCCGGCGTCCTGATCGGCGGGATAAAATTCGACACGGGTACGTCCTGCCTGCTGGCCGACGGCGTGCGCGTGGAACTGACCAAAAATGAAAGCCGCATCCTCGATATTTTGCTGAAAAAGCGCGGCAGGATCGTCAGCCGGGAGGAACTTATGCTCAAGCTCTGGGACAGCGACGAGTTTGTGGACGACAACACGCTGACGGTCAACATCAACCGCCTGCGAAAAACGCTTTCCGAAGCGGGCGTAGGCGACTGCATTAAAACGCACAAAGGGCAGGGGTATTCCATCGATGCGTAGGATTCTGCAGTATCTTGCGTCCAGACGGGCGCTGATTTTTCTGTTTGCGTTCACGATCGTGATCGTGCGCGTGCTCGGATATCTCGCAGACCAGGACATGGTGTACGTGAAGTACGAAACGGCGCTGATCGCGTTTGCTTTCGCATGCATCCTGATTGCGGACGGCGTTCGCTATGAAAAAATGCGACGCAGGATGGAGCAGATTAAAAAACGTCCGGAACTGGTTCCGCGCGAACTGCCGGAGCCGCCCGACGTGCTCTGCGCCGACTACGACGAACTGGTCCGCACGCTTTCGGAGGACGGGAAACGCCTCCGCGCAGGCCAGCTCGCCGAAAGCGAGGAACAGCGCGAATACTACACGCTCTGGGTGCATCAGATCAAGACGCCGATCTCCGCCATGCAATTGCTGCTGGACGATCGGGACGACGCGCAGGCGGCCCTGCTGAAGCAGGAGCTGTTCAAGGTGGAGCAGTACGCCGACCTTGCGCTCAAGTTTATCAAGCTCGGCGATATATCGGGCGATCTCGTCATCGAGCAATGCGACCTGAACGAAATTGCGCATGCGGCGGTGAAGAAATATTCGCTTTTGTTCGTGTACCGGAAGCTCTCGGTCAGGATCGAACCGTTGGCGGACGGGATACCTTCGGACTCCATGTGGCTCGGCTTCATCCTCGGGCAACTGCTGTCGAACGCCGTGAAGTACACGAAGACGGGCGGCGTGCGGATCTATATGGACGGCGGCGCGCTTGTCGTCGGGGACACCGGCATCGGTATCCGCAAAGAGGATTTGCCGCGCATCTTCGAAAAAGGCTACACCGGCTACAACGGCCGCATGGACAACCGCGCCAGCGGAATCGGGCTGTACCTCGTCAAACGCGCGGCGGACGCGCTGAACATCCGCGTCGACGTGGAGTCCGGGCTCGGCGAAGGCACGCGCGTGCGGCTGACGTTTCCCGAACGCGACGAATTCATTCAGATGTGACGAAAGCGTAAGGCCCGGCGCCCGTTTTGTAAGCCGATTCGATGGCGGGGGACCGCCGCCTTTTGTACAATAGCCGCATCATGAAAACGTATGGAGGGAAATCCATGGCTTTATTACAGGTAAAGGGACTTGGAAAGGTCTATAATACGAAACTTGGTATGCGGCAGTGCGTTGCGCTGAAAAACGTCAGTTTCGAGGTGATCGAGGGCGAGTTCGTCGCCATCATGGGCGCCAGCGGCAGCGGCAAGACCACGCTTTTAAACATTCTGGCTTCGCTGGACAAGCCGACGAGCGGTGACGTTTTGCTGGACGGCAAAAGCTTTTCGTCGATCCCCGACCGCGAGCTTTCGCAGTTCCGGCGGCGGCACCTCGGGTTCGTGTTTCAGGATTTTAACCTGCTCGACACCTTTTCGCTCAAGGACAACATTTTGCTTCCGCTCGTGCTGATGCGGACGCCCGTGCGCGAGATGGAGGAGCGGATCATGCCGATTG
>Ga0116162_10002054_pt1 | contig 12666 bp, 9 predicted proteins | sample AD_UKC105_MetaG_FD_89875 | JGI IMG/M metagenome (GOLD analysis project Ga0116162, IMG submission 89875) | Active sludge microbial communities of municipal wastewater-treating anaerobic digesters from Hong Kong - AD_UKC105_MetaG | ecosystem: Engineered > Bioreactor > Anaerobic > Digestate... | reverse complement strand
TGCAGATTGCCCGGCCGGACCCGCCGGTGGGACAGCAGTGGATAGAGAAAGGATTGCAGGAGCAGCCATGAAGGGGATCGTATTCAGCGAGTTCAACGAGATGGTGGAAGAGATGTTCTCTCCAGCCCTCGCCGACAAGATCATCATGCGCGCGGACCTGGCGTCCGGCGGCGCCTATACCACGGTCGGCACCTATGACCACCGCGAGCTGCTGACGCTGGTCGCGTGCCTGAGCGAGGAAACCGGAATCGCGGCCAGCAACCTGGTCAAGACCTTCGGGCGTCACCTCGCGGCACGTTTCACCGCGCTCTACCCGGCGTTTTTCCAAGGAATCGGCGGTACCCTCGACTTTCTCGAAACCATCGAACAACACGTGCATGTCGAGGTACGCAAGCTTTACCCGGACGCCGAACTACCCACGTTCAGCACCGAACGCACCGGCGCCGATTCGATGACCATGGTGTACCGTTCGCGCCGCCCGTTTGCCGACCTCGCAGAAGGCCTGATCGAAGGCTGCGCCAGCCACTTTGCCGAGCGCATCGCCATCGAACGCAGTGACAGCGCAGCGGGTGAGCTGCACAGTACCCGCTTCACGCTGTCGCGCATCGACTGATGAGTGACGAGCTGGAATTGCTGCAGCGCCGTTTCGAGCGCGAGCGCCGCGCCCGCAAACAGGCGGAGATGCTGCTCGAGCAGAAAAGCCTCGAACTGTATCAATCCAACGAACACCTGCGCCTGTTGTCCGACGAGCAGGCGCGCAGCCTGCGCATGCTGCGCAGCACCGCCGACAGCCTGCTGCGCAGCATCGGCCTGGAACCGATGGACGACGGCGATGCCAGCATGACCGAGGTGCTGCGCGTGGTCTCCGAGATCCTCAAGGACCGCGAACGCCTGCGCCGCGACGTCGAACACCAGATGTTCGCTCTCAACCAGCATGCGATCGTCAGCATTACCGATGCGGCCGGCAACATCACCTATGCCAATGACCGCCTGTGCGAGATCAGCGGCTACCCGCGCGAGGAACTGCTCGGAAAGACCCACAGCATGCTCAGTTCCGGGGTCCATCCGGAGGCGTTCTACGCGGCGATGTGGAGCTGCATCAACGCCGGTGAGGTCTGGCGTGGTGAGATCTGCAACCGTGCCAAGTACGACAGCCTGTACTGGGTGTCGGCGGCGATCGTGCCTTTCCTCGATGCCGACGGGAAAGCGGAACAGTTCATCTCCATCAGCACCGACATCACGCTGCAAAAGAGCATGCAGGAGGAGCTGCGGGGCAGCCGGGTATTCCTGCAGAGCATGACGGAGTCACTGGGCGAAGGTGTCTATGCCGTCGACAAATGGGGCTACTGCAGCTTCCTCAACCCCGAGGCCGAACGCCTGCTCGGCTGGTCGCTGATGGACCTGTCGATGACACCACTGCACGAGGCGCTGCAGTTCACCGACCTGGTCGGCAACCCGATGTTCGGCGACAACGACATTATCGAAGAGGTGTTGCGCGACAAGCGGGAATACCGGTCCGAGTATGACACCTTCATCGCCAAAGACGGTCACCCCTTCCCTATCGCGATCACACTGGTCCCGATCATCGAGGACGATGAGGCCGTGGGTGTGGTCGCCGTATTCAAGGACATCACCGAACGCAAACTTGTCGAAGACCGGCTGCGCGAGGCGACCCGTCGCGCCGAGGACGCGAGTCGAGCCAAGTCCGACTTCCTCGCCAATATGAGCCACGAGATCCGCACCCCGATGAACGCCATCATCGGCATGTCCCATCTCGCGCTGCAGACCGATTTGAACAGCAAGCAGCGCAACTATATCGAGAAGGTCAACCGCTCGGCCGAGTCGTTGCTGGGGCTGATCAACGACATACTCGATTTCTCCAAGATCGAGGCCGGCAAGCTCGACATCGACGCAATCAGCTTCAGTCTTCAAAACGTTTTCAACGACCTGTCGAGCGTCCTTGGGTTCAAGGCGGAAGAAAAGGGTCTGGAACTGCTTTTCGACATCGCCTACGACGTCCCACGTGCGTTGATTGGCGACCCGATGCGGCTGAACCAGGTGTTGCTCAACCTGTGCAACAACGCGCTCAAGTTCACCAATTCCGGCGAGGTCATCGTTTCGGTCAGCGTCGTGCAGCGTCGGGCAGACGATGTGGTCGTACAGTTCTCCGTACGCGATTCGGGTATCGGCATCTCGAAAGAGCAGCAGCAAAAGCTTTTTCAGTCGTTCTCCCAGGCCGACGCGACGACCACCCGTCGTTACGGCGGTACCGGGCTCGGACTGGCGATCAGCAAGCGACTGGTGGAGATGATGGACGGCACCATCTCTGTCGAAAGTGAACCCGGAAAAGGCAGCACCTTCCATGTCCGGCTGCCGTTCACGGAGGTCGACGATCAATGGCAAGACGAGGAATCACAGACGGCACAGGCAGACCTGCGCGGCATGCGTTGTCTGTTGGTCGACGACAGTTCGAGCGCCAGGGTGATTTTCGCTTCGATGCTCGAAACCCGTGGCATCCAGGTCGATGCCGTCAAGGATGCATTCGCCGCCACAGCGCGTCTCAGCGACACCGCGACCGACTACGACTTCCTCCTGGTCGACTGGCGGATGCCGGGGGTGGACGGCATTGAGTTTCTCGGCGGCCAACGCTCGGTAATGGGTGAACGCCTGCCGCCGGTCATCATGACAACAGCCTACGGGCGCGAGGAACTCGCCGAATCACTGCAGACCGGTGGCATCGAGGTCGCGGCGATCCTTGCCAAACCGGTATCGCCATCCGACCTGCTGGGTGCGGTGAGCGTGGCCACCGGCAGAGGACAGTTACCTCAGCAGTCCGCCGAGGCGCGCACCAGGTCAGCAGCTGACGCCGCTGTCACCGCCCTGCGCGGCGCACGCATCCTGCTGGTCGAGGACAATGAGTACAACCAGGAACTGGCCACGGCGCTGCTGACTGAGCAGGGCATCCTGGTCGACACCGCCGGCGACGGCGAACAGGCGCTGCGCCAACTGCAGAGAAACGACTATGACGGCGTCCTGATGGACTGCCAGATGCCGGTGATGGACGGTTATGACGCCACGCGTGAGATCCGTGCCCAGTCACGTTTCCAGGAGCTGCCAATCATCGCGATGACCGCCAACGTGCTCAACGACGATATTGTCGAAGCGCTGGCCGCCGGCATGAATGACCACATCGCCAAACCGATCAATATCCGCGACATGTTCAGCATCATGGCGAAATGGATCACCCCGGCAAACCCGATCGCAGACCCACCAGCGCCCCGCCCGTCACAGGGAAACACTCACCGCAGCGCATTCGACGTGCTGAAAAGCATCGATGTCGACAACGGTTTGCGGCGTGTCGGCGGCAATGCAGCAACCTACCTGAGGTTGCTGCACAAGTTCGCCACCAACCAGGCCGATGCCGTGAGCCGCGCGCACGATGCGCTGCACAACGGCGACAGCGCAGCCGCCAAGCGACTGATGCACACGCTCAAGGGTACCGCCGGCAGTATCGGTGCCAAGCGCCTGCAACAGCTGGCGGCGGATGCCGAACTGACGCTGCAGCACGCCGTTTCCCCGATGTCGGTAGCCAACTGCGACATGCTGCAGCAGGAACTCGACTGCGTGCTCGGCGAACTGGCAGCATTACCCGACAGCCTCGAAGTCCGGCCACCGGCCGCTGAAGCCTCGACTGCCGATGCCGACAAGCTGATGCTGCGCCTCGTGAACCAGCTGGAGGACTTCGATACCTCTGCCGAGGAAACGATCGAAGACCTGATCGCAGCCACCACCATATCGGGTCGAAAAGAGGTCTTACTGGAGGCGCGCAAGGCCATCCAGCAATACGACTTCGACGCCGCGAGAGCGGCTATTGAACCGCTGGAACGGCGCGCATGATGGAATCGATCAAAGAAAACAGCGCACGGCGGACCCGCTACAGGGTACTGGCGATCGACGACTCACCGGAGATCATCGACACCATTCGCACCGCACTCGGCAGCGATTTTCAACTGATTGCCGCAGTCTCACCCGGCCAGGGACTGAAACTGGCCGCGAAACACCGGCCCGACCTGGTACTACTGGACGTTGTGATGCCTGAGCTTGATGGCTTCGAGGTCTGTAGGCGCCTCAAGGCTGATCCCGGCACGCGAGATATACCGGTGATCTTCGTCACTGGCATGGGTTCGCAGGGTGATGAACTCGAGGGTTTCTCGCTGGGCGCAGTCGACTTCGTAACCAAGCCGATTGAACCGGTCATCCTGCAGGCCAGAGTGCGCACCCAGATCGAGCTCGCATCGGTGCGACGCGCGCTGAGTGAGGCCAACGATCACATGGCGATCGAACGCGAGCTGATCGCACAGATCATCATCAGCATGCGTACCGATGAGCAGTTTTGCGAAGACCGCCTCAGCTGGGCGAGCCACTCCTGCGACACCGCCGGCGGAGATGTGGTGCTATCGGCCAAGCGGCCCAACGGTGATGAACACGTGTTGATCGGTGACTTCACCGGGCATGGCCTGTCGGCAGCGTTGGGAACGCCGCTGGTATCGCACCTGTTCTACTCGATGACCGAGGCCGACCGGCCGCTGGATGAAATCCTGCCTGAGATCAACAACGTCCTGGTCAAGCGCCTGCCGGTGCATATCTTCATGGCGGCAGCGGCGGTATGCATTCCGGGAAACGCAGAAAATGCCGCCGTTTGGAGTTTTGGCAACCCGGACGTACTGCACCTCGGTACTGACGGGCAATGGACGCATATCGCATCCACCGAACTGCCGATGGGCATCGACCGGCGATCGGCACCCTATCCCTCCTGTCAGCAGCGGCTCGCCGAAGGCGAGGCCCTGTACCTGATGACTGACGGTTCCATCGAAGCCGTCTGTCCCTCAGGTGACATGTTCGGCCTGACGCGCGTAAAGGATGCACTGGAGCGGCACACAATATCGCCCCAGGCCGTGATCGATGTAGTACTCGGCCAGGTGGCCCACCCCGATGAGGTGGATGACATGACCATCATGAGAATCGACGGTGGCATCCGTCACCAGACATAAGGACGGCGGTAACGATGGAGCCAACACGCAAGCAAAGCATACTGGTGGTCGATGACACACCGGAAAACATCGATGTCCTGAAAGGCATCCTGGCAGACCGCTACAGCGTGCGTGCCGCAACGCACGGTGAACTCGCACTGCGGATCGCCGGCAAGCAGGCGCCCGATCTGATACTGCTCGACGTGATGATGCCGCAGATGGACGGCTACGAGGTCTGCCGTCGCCTGAAGTCGGATCCAAAGACGGCAGATATTCCGGTGATCTTCGTGACTGCGAAGACGGAGACCGCGGACGAACAGACCGGATTTGATGTCGGTGCCGTGGACTACATCATCAAGCCGGTCAATCCGGCGCTGGTGCAGGCAAGGGTCAAGACCCATCTGGCGCTTGCGGACCAGCAGCGTAGCTGCCGCATGCAGGTCATCGAACGCACGCAGGAACTCGAAGAGGCGCAGAAAGCAGCCATCTTCATGCTCGGCGATGCCGGCCACTACAACGACAATGATACAGGTGCACACATCTGGCGCATGGCCGCCTATTCCGCCGCGCTGGCCAGCGCCGTGCATTGGCCGGTCGATCGCGCACACCTGCTGCAGCTTGCCGCACCGATGCACGACACAGGCAAGATCGGTATCCCTGACAGCATCCTCAAGGCCCCGCGCAAGCTGACGGCCGAGGAATGGGAGATCATGAAAACGCATACCGAGATCGGCCACAAGATCCTCAGCAAGAGCCGGACCGATCTGTTCCAGCTTGCCGCAACGGTCGCCCTGTCGCACCACGAACGCTGGGATGGCAGCGGTTATCCGCACGGTCTGTCCGGTGACGCGATTCCCGAAGGTGCGCGTATCGTGGCAATCGCCGATGTATTTGACGCGCTGACCATGCGCCGCCCCTACAAGGAGGCATGGCCGGTGGAAAAAGCGCTCGCAACACTGCAGCAGGACGCCGGCAGCCATTTCGATCCCCATCTTGTGGAGGCCTTCATCGCGATCAAGGATGAGATTCTGCAGATCAAGGCGAAATGGGACGGCCGGGAACAGGCGGAAAACGGCGAGCCGGCACAGTACGCGTAAAGGCAGTCGAGTCCGGCTACATCCAGCGCCGGCGACGGAACCCCCACAACAGGGCGACGCCCAGCAGCACGATCAGCAGCAGCGAAATCAGGCCGCCATGCGGGCGGCTCAGGAACGGCATATCAGCAAAGTTCATGCCGAAGTAACCGACCAGCAGATTGAGCGGCAGAAAGATCGCCGATATCCCGGCCAGAAACTGCATCACCTGGTTGGTACGCTGTCCGTTGGCGGCGAAGTGGATCTGCACCAGGGCATCGATCGCACCCTGGTTCTGTTCGGCATGGCTGCCGACACGCCGGATGTGGTCCTCGAGGTCCTTGAAGCGGATCTCCAGATTCTGGCTGAAATCCCCGCTGTAGTCCTCGCGCCAGCTCTCGATCACGTTGAGCTGCGCCTCCATCGTACCCGACAGCCAGCGCAGCTGGTTACGCAGACGCATCAGCAAACGCCAGTCGTTAAACGGGTCAGACTGGTCCAGCAGGCGCTCCTGCCAGCCGGCTAACAGCCGGTTGACCGGCTCGCGCAAACCGAGCAGGCCATCCACAACGACATCGAGCAGCCGATGCAGCAGGCTTGCCGCACTGTTGGGGACACCGATGTCTCCAGCCAGCCAGCTGCGGCGCAAATCGACGAAGCTTTCGTCGCCCTGCTCGCGAAGCGTCACGACCATATTGTCCTTGAGCAGGAATACGATCGGCCGGGTGCGCGGATGATGCACATCCGACGTCGAATCATAACCACGAAACACCAGGAAATCGTATTCGCGTGTCTTGTTGAAAAAGGGTGGATGGGTGGTATTGAGTACGTCTGCATCATGCTGTGCGTGCAGCGACAAATCGCTACCGGGCGGAAGTTGTTCGCGCCAGTCCGGCCCGCTACGAACCAGATCGAGCCAAACAACGCCTTCAGACGGCAACCGCTGACGGCTATCGAACTCATCCGCCCTTCCCTCATGAAACCACAGCATGGCGATACTCCTCCGTGTCGGTTGAATAACGGAACTCAGGTGCCAAGGATCGGAAACAGCTGTTTGAGACCATTGGCGATGACCTCTACGGCTATCGCCGCGAGGATCAGGCCGAACAGCCGGTTCAACACGTTCAGGCCGATATCGCCGAGCAGGGCCCCGATCGGCCGGGCAAGTCGCAGCACCAGCCACAGGATCAGGCACACCAGTGCGATAATCCCGATCACCATCGCCGCGTGATAAGGCGCCGCCGAACGGTGCATCGCGATGATCACGGTACTCATTGCACCAGGCCCGGCGAGCAGCGGGACAGCGATCGGCACCACCGCGATGCTCGCCCGGGTCGCCGCGCTACGCTCTTCGGCTCGCGACGTGCGCACCCGGTCGACCTGCGCCTGCAGCATCGCCAGCGCCATCAGAAACAGCACGATACCGCCGCCCACCCTGAACGATCCCAGACTGGTCCCGAGCCAGTGCAGCAGGGTCTCGCCGAGCAGGGCCATCAACACCAGGACCGTCGCGACCGTGAGCGCCGCTGTCCTGGCCACGCGGTTGCGTTCGGCAGAGGTGTAGCCATCGGTCAGCGACAGCAGGATCGGGATCGCCATGAACGGGTCCAGAATCACCAGCAGCGCGGTGAAAAAACGCGAGTATTCCGACCAGTTTTCCAATGGGCTCATGGTTTTCGTCAATACCGTATCGAATGCGTCATCATGTCACCGCTCGAACCGAACGAACAACGGCGACCAAAAAATCAGCGCAATAATAACGCCGGGTTTGGCTAAACTCTGGGCATGCAGACCGGAGACGAACAAGCCGAGCGGGCGTGGCAGTTGTTGGCCGGTGCCTTTCATGCCGTCCTTTCCACCCACTCGCACGAGCATGAAGGTTACCCCTTCGGCTCAGTGGTGCCGTACGTGCTCGACCCGGACGGGCTGCCGCTGATGTTGCTCAGCCATCTGTCACAGCATACGCGCAACCTCGATGCCGACCCGCGTTGCGGCCTGACCGTCAGCGAGCCTGGCAACGGCGACGTACAGCAACTCGGCCGTCTCAGTGCGATCGGTGACGTGCTGCCGGTAGCACCTGCGGCCGATGCCGACCGCTATTTCAACTACTTCCCGCACACCCGCCCCTACTACGAGCAACTGGGGTTCCGCTTTTACCGCTTCAACCCACGGCGCTTTCACTGGAACGGCGGGTTTGCGACCGCCCGCTGGTTTTCCGCAGACCGCCTCGTGCGGGCCAACCCGCTGCCACGCGAGGTCCAGGCGCGAATCGTGGCGCACATGAACCAGGACCACGGCGACGCCCTGTCACGCTACCTGTCCCGCAGCGGCATACCCGCCGATTCGGCTGTCGTCATGATCGGCATCGATGCGCTGGGCATGGATCTGCGCATGGACAAGACATTGCACCGGGTCCCGTTGCTGCGCCCCATCGCCTCGGCCGACGAAGCGCGCGAAGTGTTGGTGGAAATGGCTGTCACGCAGTGATGAACAGGCCACTCTGGCAGAACCCTCTGCTGCAGACGACCCCCTGCGCAGTCGACGATATTGCTGATATGTGCACCCAGATCGCGGCGGGCGCCAATACAGGGCCCACCACCGGCTGCGCATACGTGTGCCCGGCAGGCCCTGAAAACATGTCGCAAGGACAGGTAACGAAGGCTTCAGTTGCGCGTCCGACGCCAAGGCACGCGGGATCGCGTCCGGTACGCTAGAGTATGCGGAACCCTGGCGAGCAACCGGACCGAAAGCACCCATGGATCATGTATTCCACCGCCAAACACGTGGCGCATTGCCGATAGCCGTCAAGGGAGACGGCATCTACGTCATCGACAGCAACGGTCGCCGTTACCTCGATGCCTCCGGCGGCGCCGCGGTGTCATGCCTGGGTCACAGTCACCCCGCAGTGATCGCTGCGATCAAACAGCAGCTGGATGCGATCCCCTACGCACACACCGGCTTCTTCACCAATGAACCCCTGGAGCAATTGGCCGACGTGCTGATTGAAGGCGCGCCGGCTGGCCTGGAGCGCGTCTACTTTGTGTCCGGCGGTTCCGAGGCAGTCGAGGCCGGGCTCAAGCTGGCGCGACAGTACGCGGTTGAGCGCGGGCAGCCGCAGCGCCGCCACGTGATCGCCCGTCGTCAGAGCTATCACGGCAATACCCTGGGTGCACTGGCCGCCGGCGGCAATGAATGGCGGCGTCAGCAGTTCCACCCGCTGTTGATCGAGACGCATCACATCGCACCCTGTTATGCCTATCGTGACCGGCGAGCCGACGAAGACCTGGAAGCTTACGGCCTGCGTGTGGCGAACGAACTCGAGGCAAAGATCGAGGAGCTCGGCAGTGATTCGGTATTGGCCTTTGTCGCCGAGCCCGTCGTGGGGGCGACTGCCGGTGCAGTCCCGCCCGTACCGGGATATTTCCGTCGCATCCGTGAGATTTGCGATCGACACGGCGTGCTGCTGATGCTCGACGAGGTGATGTGCGGCATGGGCCGTACCGGTACCCTGTATGCCTGCGAGCAGGACGGCATTGCGCCCGACCTGCTGACGATCGCAAAAGGCCTCGGCGGCGGCTACCAGCCGATCGGGGCGCTACTGGTGTCATCCGAAATCTTCGCGACGATCCGTGACGGCAGTGGCTTTTTCCAACACGGTCACACCTACATGGGGCATCCGACGGCCTGCGCCGCTGCGCTGGCGGTGCAGCAGGTGATACGCGATGACCATCTGCTGAACAATGTGCAGGTCATGGGTGAGCGGCTGGCCGCCGCCCTGCGCGCTCGCCTCGGCGATCACCCGCATGTCGGTGACATCCGCGGACGGGGCCTGTTCCGCGGTATCGAGATCGTTGCCGATCGTGATACCAGGGAACCCTTCCCGCCTTCGAGCAAGATCCACGCGAAGATCAAACAGGAAGCCATGGCGCGCGGCCTGATGTGCTATCCGATGGGCGGCACCATCGACGGCGCACGTGGTGACCACGTATTGCTGGCCCCACCGTTCATCATCGATGCCGCACAGACCGATCAGGTGGTCGGGCTTCTGGCGCAGGCTTTCGACGCTGTGCTGTCATGAGCATCGACACCAGCCCACTGATCATTGCAGTGGCACCGAACGGCGCCTACAAGGGTGCCGCCGACCACGCCGCCCTGCCGATATCCGCGCAGCAGATCGCGCACACGGCTGCAGCCTGTGCGAACGAGGGCGCGGGCATGCTGCACCTGCATGTGCGCGACGCGCAAGGCGGCCACAGCCTCGATGCCGATACCTACCGGCGCACGATCGACGCGGTACACAACGCCGTCGGCGACCGCCTGCTGATCCAGGTCACGACAGAGGCCGCCGGAAAGTTCCAGGCCCCTGCACAGATGGCGCTGGTGCGCGAACTCCAGCCTGACTGTGTATCGCTGGCGATCCGCGAACTGGTGCCAGACGCGGCCAGCGAATCGGCCGCCGCCGAGTTTTTCGCCTGGGTCTGTGATGCCGGCATCATCCCGCAGTTCATCCTGTACTCGGGTGAGGAAGTGCGTCGCTACCAGGCGCTGCGTGAACGTGGGGTGATCCCGGCGCTGGCACTGCCGCTGCTGTTCGTTCTCGGCCGCTACAGCCGCGGCCAGACATCGGACCCGCGCGCGCTGCTGCCCTTCCTGAACGAGTTGTCACACGATGCCCCGTGGATGGTGTGCGCGTTCGGCGCTGCCGAGCACCGCTGCGCCGCGACGGCAGCCGCCCTGGGTGGGCACGTACGGGTCGGGTTCGAGAACAACCTGCTGCTCAAGGATGGATCACCCGCCGGCAGCAATGCGGACCTGGTGATGCAGGTACGTGAAGTGGCCGCGGCAATCGGCAGGCCGTTGGCCGACGGCTCGATGGCACGCGCCATGCTGCAACCGAGGATCTAGCGCACTCAACCGCGACGCAACTCCTCGATATCGACGAACAGTTCGAGGGCTTGCGGATTGGCCAGCGCCTCGCGGTTTTTTACCGGCTCGCCGTGCACCAGGTTGCGCACGGCCAGCTCGACGATTTTCCCGCTCTTGGTGCGTGGGATGTCCGCCACCTGGATGACCTTGGCCGGCACATGGCGTGGCGTCGTGTTCCGCCGCACCTGCGCGCGGATCCTGTCGCACAACGCGCTATCCAGCTGCAGACCTTCGCGCAGCCTCACGAACAACACGACGCGTACGTCGTTGTCCCACTGCTGACCGATCACAAGACTCTCGAGCACCTCGTCCACCTGCTCGACCTGCCGGTAGATCTCAGCGGTACCGATGCGGACACCACCGGGGTTGAGCACGGCATCCGAACGGCCGTAGATGACGATCCCATCGTGCGCGGTGAGTTCGACGAAGTCGCCGTGACACCAGACCCCGGGGAATCGGTCGAAATAGGCGGCACGGTATCGCGCACCGCCGGGGTCATTCCAGAAACCGACCGGCATGCTCGGAAACGGCGCGGTGCACACCAGTTCACCTTTTTGTCCCCGGACCGGATGGCCGATCTCGTCGAACACCTGGACCCGCATACCCAGACCGCGGCATTGCAGTTCACCACGCCAGACCGGCAGTACCGTGCTGCCCAGTGCAAAACACGAGATGATGTCGGTACCGCCGGAGATCGATGACAGGCAGACATCGTCCTTGATGTCACGGTAGACGTAATCGAAGCCTTCCGGTGCGAGCGGTGAACCCGTCGACAGGATGCACTTCAATGCGGTGAGCCGATGCGTCTCGCGCGGCCGCAGCTGTGCCTTGTGCAATGCATCGAGGTACTTGGCCGAGGTACCGAACACCGTGATGCCAACGTCATCCGCATAGTCGAAGAGCGCATTGCCGTCGGGGTAGAACGGTGAGCCGTCGTACAGCGCCAGGGTTGCCCCGCTCGCCAGAGCGGAGACCAGCCAGTTCCACATCATCCAGCCACAGGTCGTGAAATAGAAAACGACATCGCCGGGATGGATGTCGGTGTGCAACTGATGTTCCTTCAGGTGCTGCAACAGGGTACCGCCGGCACCATGCACGATGCATTTCGGTACCCCGGTGGTGCCAGATGAATACATGATGTAAAGCGGGTGATCGAACGGCAGCTGGGCGAATTCGATCTCGCGGGAGGCCGAACCGGCAACGAAGTCACGCAACAGCACTGCCGAGGAAACGCCGGACACATCCGGAGCATCGCCCGCGTAGGGCACGATGACGACCCGCTGCAGACCGGGAATCGACGCCGCTATCTCGCTCAGCTTGCCCAGCGAATCGTGTGTCCTGCCGTTGTAGAAGTAGCCATCAACGCCAAACAATACCTTGGGTTCGATCTGGCCAAAGCGATCCAGCACGCCCTGTACACCGAAGTCGGGTGAGCACGACGACCACACGGCACCGATTGCCGTCGTGGCAAGCATTGCAATCACGGTCTCCGGTATGTTTGGCATGAATCCAGCGACCCGGTCACCCGGCTCAATGCCGGCCACGCGCAACGCCTGGACCAGCTCTGCCACGCGCGCATACAGATCAGCGAACGTGATACTGGAGACCTTTCGATCTTCGCCGCGAAAACACACTGC
>Ga0116162_10002052_pt1 | contig 12669 bp, 13 predicted proteins | sample AD_UKC105_MetaG_FD_89875 | JGI IMG/M metagenome (GOLD analysis project Ga0116162, IMG submission 89875) | Active sludge microbial communities of municipal wastewater-treating anaerobic digesters from Hong Kong - AD_UKC105_MetaG | ecosystem: Engineered > Bioreactor > Anaerobic > Digestate... | reverse complement strand
GTCGAGTCGTTCCCGAGCAACCTCGTCGCCGGCGCCTTCGGCTTCGTCAAGCGAGCCTTCTTCGAGACCGACGACGCCGGCCGTGCGGTGCCGCAGGTCTCGTTCCGCGGCTAGCCGGCGAGCGGGCTGCGCATGCTGCGCGACGCCGCGTCGCTGGCGCAAGTCGCCCCCGCGCTGTGGCGCGCGGCGTCGTTCATGCTGCGACTCGTGGGGTGGCTCGCTGCGCTGCTGCTGCTGCCGGCCGCAGGCGCGCACGCGGCCGAGGCGATCGAGCGCTACGACGCGACGATCGAGGTGCGCCGCGACGGCGACCTCGCGGTGACCGAGACGATCACCGTGCGCGCCGAGGGCGACCGCATCCAGCGCGGCATCTACCGCGACTTCCCGCTGCGGTTCCGCGACGCCGAGGGCCGGCTGCGGCAGGTCTCGTTCGAGCTCGTCGACGTCGAGCGCGACGGCCTGCCCGAGCCGCACCACACGAGCCGCAACGACCGCGGCGTGCGCATCTACGTCGGGCGCGAGGACGTGCTGCTCGCGCCAGGGCGCTACACCTACCGGCTGCGCTACCTCACCTGACGCCAGCTGCGCCACCTCGACGGCCATGTCGAGCTGTACTGGAACGTGACCGGCAACGAGTGGCAGTTTGCGATCGCCGCGGCCACGGCGACGCTGAAGCTGCCGGGCGGCGCGCAGCCCTTGCGCTGGACGGCCTACACGGGCCGCTTCGGTGAGCGGGGCGAGGACTGGCAGGCGGCGCCCGGCGACGACGGCACGCTGCGCTTCGAGACCGCGCGCACGCTCGCACCGGGCGAGGGGCTGACGATCGTCGCCGAGCTGCCGGCCGGCGCGGTCGACGCGCCGTCGGCGGCGCAGGCGCTGCGCGACGCGCTGCTCGACCACCGGCGGGCGCTGCTCGGCGGCCTGGGGCTGGCGGGCGTGCTCGCCTTCTACCTGCTCGCGTGGCACGCGGTCGGGCGCGATCCGCCCAAGGGCACGGTGATCCCGATGTTCCACCCGCCCGAGGGCGTCTCGCCGGCGCTCGCCGGCTATGTCCACCGCTGGGGCTGGAGCCGCGACTGGCGCGAGTTCACCGCGGCGGCGGTGTCGCTGGCGGTCAAGGGGCTGCTGCGCTTCGACGACGGCGACGGCAAGCTGACGCTGAAACGCACCGGGACGGCGGCGCCCGCGGCGCTGCCTGCCGGCGAGCGCGCGCTGCTGGCCTGGGTCGACGCCAGCGGCGGGCTGGCCCGCATCGACCGCGACCATGGCAAGAGCCTGGCCGGTGCGCAGACCTCGTTTCGCTCGGCGATCGAGCGCGAGAACCGGCACCGCTTCTTCCGCCGCAACCTCGGCCACTTCGCCGCCGGCGTCGTGCTGACGGCGCTGGCGATCAGCGCGACCTTGGTCCTCGGCTTCGTCGACGAGGACGAGATCGCCATCCTCGCGATCGCCGGCGTCTTCGGCTTCGTCGGCGGGTCGGGGGTCGTTCGCGCGCTGCGCACGCTGATGGCGGGGCGCGGGCTGCGCCACATCGTCGGTGCGGCGATCCACCTCTCGGGGCTGCTGATCTTCGCCGCGTTCGCGGTGTCGATGGCGGCCAGTGCGGGGCTGTCGGTCGACCGCCTCGGCGGGCAGCTGCTCGACGCCTTGCGCGGGCGTGGCTTCCCGGTCGCGCTGGTGGCCGCGTTCGCGCTGCTCAACGGGGTCTTCTACTACCTGCTGCGCGCGCCGACCGCGGCCGGGCGGCAGGTGATGGACGGCCTCGAGGGGCTGCAGATGTACCTGCGCACCGCCGAGACGCCGCGGCTGAACATGGCGGATTCACCCGAGATCACCGCCGAGCGTTTCGAGCGGCTGCTGCCGTATGCGATCGCGCTCGACGCCGAGCAGCCGTGGTCCGAGGCCTTCGAGCGCGCCTTCGCGCGCGCCCACCCCGGCGAGGACTTGCGCGAGTCCTACCGCCCGGCGTGGCGCGGCGGCGCGAGCTGGTCGGGGCAAAGCTTCGGCGGCGCGGTCAGCGGCAGCGTCGCTGCGGCGCAGGCCTCGTTCAGCAGCGCGATGCCGGCGCCGTCCTCGTCGTCGTCGGGTTTCGGCGGCGGGGGTGGGTCGGGCGGTGGCGGTGGCGGTGGGGGCGGCGGCGGCTGGTGAGGGCGGCCGCGGCGATGCGCTAGCAGAGCCTGGCGACGTGGCGGCGCTGCGGCCGAAGCGGGTCGTGGCGCACCGGATCGTCGAAGCAGGTCGCCGCCGACCGCGGCTTCGCGTGTCGCGATCCGGCCGCGCGCTCGTCGACGGCGGGCATGAGGAGATCGGGCGTCGCGGCGTCGTTCATCAGCATCCTGGAATGTGGCGTGCAGGAGCGGTATCCGGGGACAAGGCGCGGGACAGCGCGCGGCTTGCCCCCACCTGCGCTGCGGCGCATACTGATTTTCGTGCGCGCATCGCATCGGCCGTCCGTGCGCCGGGGCGGCGATGCACCGCACGACCGCATCCCGTCCCCGGCGCGAGCGGGCCTGGTGCCCGCAGGAGGTGCATGCCATGAGCCTGTCGGTGGACCCTCTGAAGCTTCGCGAGGAGGTCAAGAAGAAATACCGCGAGGTCGCGCTCGACCCCGGCGGAGAACACCACTTCCACACCGGCCGCGCGCTCGCGCGGCACCTGGGCTACGACGAGCGGATGCTGGAGGCGATGCCCGAGGAGGCGGTCGAGTCCTTCGCCGGCGTGGCCAACCCCTTCTCGCTGCGCCGGCTCGATCCCGGCCAGCGCGTCGTCGACGTCGGGTCGGGCGGCGGCTTCGACTGCTTCGTCGCCGGGCTGCAGGTCGGCCCGGTGGGCCGCGTCGTCGGCGTCGACATGCTCGACGAGATGCTGTCGCGCGCTCGCCGCGGCGCCCAGCGGATGGGGCTGGACCAGGTCGAGTTCCGCGAGGGCCTGATCGAGGACATGCCGGTGGATAGCGGCTGGGCCGACGTCGTGATCAGCAACGGCGTCATCAACCTGTGCGCCGACAAGCGCGCGACATTCGAGGAGATCTGGCGCGTGCTGCGCCCGGGCGGGACGCTGCAGTTCGGCGACATCGCCAACGGCCGCCCGGTGCCGGAGTCGGCACGCGCCAACGTCGACCTGTGGACGGCCTGAATCGCCGGTGGTCTTCCGTGTGAAGCCTGGCGATCGATGCTCTCCGAGGTCGGTTTCGTCGACGTTCGCGTCAGCGAGCCCTTCGACACCTTCGGCGGCGCCCGCGGCGAGGCGAAGGCGCGGGCGTTCGAGGTCTACGGCTACACCTTCCTCGCGCGCAGGCCCGGTTGAGGGTCGAGAGGCGCTGCCGGGCTGTGCCGCCGGGTGCTGCCGCCCGGCGGCACGGCACCGCTGCCGTAGGTGTTTGCACGCCGCCGTCGCGCCTCAGCGCAGGCTGCGCAGGAAGGCGACGAGGTCGTCGCGCTCGGCTCGGCTGCCGTCGAACGGCGGCATGATCGACGCGCGGTGGCCCTCGGTCTCGACGAAGTAGCCGCGGCCCGGGACGATGATCCTCGACGGCTCGGCGAGCGACTCGGCCAGGTAGGCGCCCGTGTGCAGCGCCCCGGCTTGGCGCAGGTCGGGTCCGGTCGCCGGCTCGCCGGGATTGCCGGGGTAGGCGTGGCAGCCGGCGCAGCCCTTGTCCTGCATCAGCCGCGCACCGCGCGCGGCGTCGCCGGCAGGCGGGTTGGAGGCTGGCGCGTCCGCGGTGGCGGCCTCCGCGACGAGCTTGTCGTTCCCGCCGGCCCCGGCCATCGCGGAGTTCAGGCGCAGCGTCTGCCACGCGGTCACGCGCTTCAGCCCGTCGCGCTCGCCGTCCTCGCCGCTCCAGACCGCGAAGGCCACCGGCAACGTCGCCCGCGCCGGGTCGGCCGCCGCGGCGATGACGACGCGCCAGCGGCCGCGCTGCCACTCGGCCCGCGCGCGCAAGTCGCCGGGTTGCGTCGTCAGCGTGCCGAATCCCGCGGCCGCGAGGCGCTCGCGCTTGCCGTCGGCGCGCCAGAACCAGATCTCGACCGGCGCGCCGCGGTGGCCCATGCCGAGGTAGGGCGGCTCGGCGGCTGGCTCGGGAGCGATCGCGGCGAGCGGCCACTGCACGGCGGCGGCGTCGGCGAAGCGGCCGATGCCGTGCGTCTTCGCGGGCCGCGGATCGCGCCATTCGAGGTGCAGCGCCAGCCGCGTCGGGCCGCGCTGTGCGCGCACGCGCAGCCGGTCGTCGACGTGACCGGCGGCGGGCAGGGTGGCGGGCGGCACGCTGGTCTGCGGCAGCAGGCGCAGCTCGACCGCGGGAAGCGTCAGCCAGCTTCGGTCCTGCGGGTCGCCGGCGGGCTCGGCGTCGACGCGGCGCACCGGGATCTCGGCCGCCGCGGCCGCGACGGCGAGCAGCGCCACGGCCAGCAGCAGCGCGGCCGGCCGCGGCGTCACGTCGCCCCCTTGCGCCGGCTGACCCTGAATATCTCGTCGTGCCGGTAGGCGATGAGCAGGTCCATCAGCGCGGAGGGTTCGCCGCGGCGCCTCTTCTCCCGCTCGGCCTGCAGCACGCCGAGCACCTCGGGCGCGCGCGGGCCGAACAGCTCGACGAGGAAGGCGTCGGGGATGCGCCGCTCGCCGGTCGGGCGGCCCTGGTCGTCGAGCTTGTCGGGCGACAGCGGCGGCACGTAGTAGACGTTGGGGCCGGTGCCGAACTCGGCGTGCAATGGCAGCGCGACGCGCCACCTCGTCACCAGCGCGTGCACCGCGCCGGCCTCGTCGTCGAGGTAGCCGACGAAGCGGATGCGCCCCGGGCATTGCTGCGCGCAGGCCGGCGCGAGCCCCTGCTCGACGCGCGGGTAGCACAGGATGCACTTCTCCGAGCGGCCGAACGTCGGATTGAAGTAGACCTTCTTGTACGGGCAGGCGCCGATGCAGTGCTGGTAGCCGCGGCAGCGCTTCTGGTCGACGAGGACGATGCCGTCCTCGTCGCGCTTGTAGATCGCACCGCGCGGGCAGGCGGCGAGGCAGGCCGGGTTCGTGCAGTGGTTGCAGATGCGCGGCAGGTAGAAGAACCAGCTGTTCGGGTAGGCGCCCGCGCCCTGGTCCTCGTCCCAGCCGGGGCCGAAGCTCGGCGGCGTATCGGGGCCGAGATGCGGCGCCGTGGGTCGCGCGAGCGCGCCCAGCGGGTTGAGCGCCTGCGCGTGGTTGACCTCGAACGGCGCGCCGTAGTCGCGCGCCCGATCGGGGATGCGCCCCGGCCGCAGACGGCCCGCGCCGTCGAAGCCGCCACCGCTGCCGCGCCAGTCGCGCGGGTAGCCGCGGCCGGGCTGCGTCTCGACATGGTTCCAGAGCATGTCGTCACGGCCGCGGCGGTTCGTCCACTGCGTCTTGCACGCCGACGTGCAGGTCTGGCAGCCCAGGCACTTGTTGAGGTCCATCACCATCGCGAGCTGGCGCCTGGACATGGTCACACCTTGGCGACGTCGACCGACGATTCGTTGGCGAGCTGGTTGCCGTCCCATTCGGCGCCGAATCGCAGATGCCCCCATCCGCCGGCGAGCTCGAGCGGCGACAGCAAGCCCGCCACGGGTTCGTCCATCCCCTGGCGACGGGCGAACTGGTGCGGCTCCCAGGCGTGGTCCATCGTCAGCGTGCCCGGGCGCAGGCCCGGCATCAGCTTGGCCATCGCGCGAAACTCGCCGACGTCGTTGAAGACCCGCACCGTATCGCCGTCGGCGATGCCGCGCGTGGCGGCGTCGTCGGGGTTGAGGTTGACGTGCGGGACGCCGCGCTGCTGGCGCAGCATGTACTTGTTCGTGCGCCAGGTCGAGTGGATGCCCCAGCGCGTGTGCGGCGAATAAAAGCGCAGCGGCCAGCGCGCCGGGTGCAGCGGCTCGCGCGCGGTCGGCACGCTGCAGCCGAGCTGCACGAAGAGCTCGTGGTCGATGCAGAACTGCTGCCGCCCCGACAACGTCGGGTAGGGCTTGCGCAGGTGGCGCTGCTCCTCGAACGAGCGGTAGGGGCGGTCGGCGTACAGCGGCGAGGTCAGCCCGGCCTGGGTGTTGAGCGGCAGGTAGCCGTTGCGGACGACATCGTCGAGCTTCCATCGCTGGAAGGCCGGGACGTTGTCGAGCAGCCAGCGCACGACATCCTGGTCGGTCTTCAGCCGGCCGAGCATCGTGAACTCGTCGTGCAGGATGTCGAGGTCGCGCGTGACGGGCTGCTGCTTGCCGTCGCGCTCGACGACGAAGTCCGGGTCGGGCAGCGGCCCGATGCCGCGGTCCTTCGCGATCTGCTGGATGCGCGCCGCCAGCAGGCTGCAGATCTCCCACTCGGTCTTCGACTCGCCGACGGGTTTCAGCCCCGGCGGCGGCATCGTCAGGTTGGCGTAGCGGTGATAGCCGACCTCGCCGCGCAGGTCCCAGCCCTCGTAGTGGCTGGTGGCGGGCAGCACGAAGTCGGCGAACTCGGCCGACGAGTCCATCCGCGTGTTGACGTCGACATACAGCTCGGTGGCGTCGAGCACGGCGCGGCGGTAGCCCGACGCCGCCTTGTTGCGGCGAAAGATGTTGTCGGCGAACATCAGCCGCACGCGCGGCGGACCCCAATAGCTGGTCCACTTGCGCTCGGACGCGCGCGCGGCGAGCTCGACCAGCGCCTCGGGCGCGATCCCGGCGCGGCGCGCGAAGTCCCCGTCGCGCCCGTGGTGGCGGCGGAAGCTCTCCCACATGCGACCGGCCATCCACTCGCCGTAGAACCCCGATCCGAATCGCGCCGGCTTGGGCGAGGACAGCGGGCCGATCCCGCCCAGGCTCCACTGGTGCTCGGTGTCGACGACCTCGTGCCCGGTCAGCGCGCACAGCAGCGCCTGCGCCCAGCAGGCGAGGATGCCCCAGGCGTACTTGTGCAGCGAGAAGCCGACCGTGATCCCCGGGTCGCGCGCGGCGGCGAACTCGCGTGCCAGCCGGCGCACGACATCGGGGTGCACGCCGGTGTGCGCGTGCGTCGCCTCGGGCGAGAACTTCGCCGCTTCGGCGCGGATCCTGTCGAAGACCGTCGTGACCGCGATCGGCCGGCCGTCGGCGCCCTGGACCTCCCAGCGGCCGCTCAGCGCCGGGCGCAGCGCGCCCAGCCGCAGCGTCTTGCGGAAGTGGCCGCGCGTGCCGGGCATCGGCTGCGCCTTGCCCTTGGCCTCGTCCCAGGCGTAGAAGACATCGTCGCGTCCGCCCTCGCGCAGGTCCGCCAGGCGCAGCAGCCGGCCGTCGTCCTCGCGCACGAGGAAGGGCAGGTCGGTCTGCTCGCGCACGAAGTCCTCGTCGACCAGCCCCTCGGCCAGCACGACGTTGACCAGCGACATCGCGAGCGAGCTGTCGGTGCCGGGGGCGATCGGGACCCACAGGTCGGCGTGGATCGCGGTCGGGTTGTAGTCGGGCGAGACGACGACGATCCTCGCGCCGCGCCACTTGGCCTCCCACAGGTAGTGCGCGTCGGGGATTCGCGTCGTGCTCGGGTTGAAGCTCCACAGCACGATGTAGTCCATCTCGAACCAGGCGTCGAGCGAGGTGCCGACGTTCGGGATGCCGTAGGCCAGGCTCGCGCCGGTGAACATGTCGCCGACCGCGCTGGACGGATACAGGCGCTGCGCGCCGAGCAGCGAGCCCAGCCGCAGCGGGCCGGCGCGCTTGCCCTGCGACACGATGCCGGTGCCGGCGTGCAGCATGATCGCGCCCGGGCCGTGCTGGACCATGGTGTCGACGACCTTGGCCGCGATGGCATCGATCGCGGCGTCCCAGGCGACGCGCCGCCAGCGCCCCTCGCCGCGGCGGCCGACGCGCTGCAGCGGCCAGTGCAGCCGGTCGGCGTCGGCCATCGACTGCGAGTGGATCGTCCCCTTGTTGCAGCCGCGCGGGTTGGGGTCGGGGATCTCGGCGCGGATCTGCGGATATTGCGCGAGCTGCTCCTCGCGCACCACGACGCCGTCGCGGGCGAAGACGCGGAACGCGCAGTTGCCCTGGCAGTTCGAGCAGTGGAAGGCGAACCCCTGGCTGTCACCGCGGGTGGCGGCGAATTCCTCGCGGTAGAAGTCCTCCCAGCCGCGGTGGGGATAGCCGGCGAGCGGATTGCCCGGGTCGTCGATGTGCGGCGCGGGCATGCCTGCGGCGTCGGCCAGCGCATCGGGCAGCGCTGCGGCCAGCCCGCAGGCGCTGCCGCGGCGCAGGAGGTCGCGCCGGCTGACCATCAGCGCCCCGCCTCGTCGAGCAGCAGCTCGATCGCGCCGCGCGCGTCGGGGCTGTCCCAGTCGAAGGCGCCGAGCGCGCGCAGCGCGAACTCGCCGTCGTGCGTGATCAGGTACGAGCTCGGCAGACCCGGGATGCCGTATCGGCGGCCGACCTCGCGTGCGGGGTCGTGCCAGACCGTCAGGCCCAGGCCCATCGACTCGACGAAGTGGGCGACGACGGCCGCCGGCGCCTGGTCCTGCGACAGCGCGAGCACCACCAGCCCGCGCCCGTGGTAGGCCAGGTGCAGACGCTGCATCGCCGGCATCTCGTCTCGGCAGGGTGCGCACCAGGTGGCCCAGAAGTTGAGCAGCACGACCTGCCCGCGCAGCGACGCGAATCGAACCGGGCGCCCCTGCAGGTCGCGCGCGGCGAAGTCAGGCGCGACACCGGCATGCGCGTGCAAGGTCGGGGCGGACACGTCGCTGGCATCTGGCGCGGCGGCGGCAGCCAGGGCCGGGGCCAGCAGGGCCGCGACGGCGAGCGCGCCAGCCCGCACCAGCGAGGCGGCGCCGGCGCGGCGGGACGGTGCGCGACCTCGCAGGCTCATCGCTGCAGCGGCAGCCGCGGGTCGGCCGACCACTCCTCCCAGGATCCGGGGTAGCCGACGACCTTGTCCCAGCCGATCAGCCGCATCGCGAAGGCCACGTGCGTGGAACGCCCGAGCCCGGCCTGGCAGTAGGTGACGACCTGCGTGTCGGGCGTGATGCCGTGGCGCGCGAGCGCGGCCTCGATCTGCGCGGCGCTGGCGAAGGAGGCGCCGTCGGCGGCGAACTGGGTCCACTCCATGTGGATCGCGCCCGGGATGTGCCCGCCGCGCGACGCGCCGTCGCGCAGGTCGCCGCCGAGGTACTCGCCGCGCGAGCGCGTGTCGGCGACGACGAGGCCGGGCTCGCCCAGGCGGCGCTGCAGGCCCTGGCGGTCGACGATCAGCTCGTGCCGCGGCGCCGGCGTGAACTTGACACGCTCGATCGCCGGCAACTCCTGCGTCACCGTGCGCCCCTCGCGCAGCCACTTGGCGAATCCGCCGTCGAGCACGCGAGCCTTGTCGTGGCCGAAGAAGCGCAGCGCGAACCACACGCCGCTGGACGGCGCGCCCTCACCGCCGTCGTAGACGACGACCTGGGTCTCGGCGCCGATGCCGGCGCCGCCGAAGATCCGCTCGGCCTCGAAGCTGCTGGTCGGCTGCCCCGTCGTGCGGCGCTCGTCGATGCGCGACAGGTCGAGGTAAGGGAGGTTGACGGCACCCGGCAGGTGCGCGCGCGCGTAAACCGCCGGGTCGGCCGCGTCGACGAGGCGTAGCCCGGGTGCGCCCAGCCGCTGCGCGAGCTCGTCGGTCGAGATCAGCATCTCGGGGCGGGCGTAGCCGCGCGCGTGCAGCGGCACAGCCGCCGCGGACGGCGGCGTGGCCTGCGCGGCAGTGGGCCGCGGCGCGAGCGCCAGAGTGACCGTCAGGACCGCCATCAGCCCCGCCATCGGCGCCGTCGTCAGCGTGCCCGCGCCGATGCACGGGCGCGCAAGTCGACGCAGACGCCCACTCGCGATCGGGGTTGCATCATCGGGCGCGGCGAGAGTTTCCTGCATCGAAGGCCTCGCTTCATCCGGCCCCGGACCGGGGACGCGGCGTCAGAGTCAGCCCTTGAAGAATTCGCGGCGGCTCGGCGGCGCGAGGATGTTCAGACGTGCGATCGCGACATGCGGGCCGTCGGCGTCGCGTACCGCCCTGCCGAACAACTCGACGTCCTGCCCGAATGCCTCGTCCAGCCGTTCCTGCCGGACGCCACCGGCGCTCAGATCGATGCGCCAGACCTGGCCGGCGGCGTCGAGGAAGACCATCGGGTGCGCCCAGCCCAGGTAGCACTCGCCGAGCCGGCCCTCGGCGGCACAGCGCTCGCCGAGGATGCGCCCGGTCATGCGCTCGGCCTCCTCGCCCAGCGCGGGCCGCACGACGGCGGCGAGCAGCAGGGCGACGACTGCAGCCGCAGGGCGGATCGCTCGATTCATGCGGACCTCCTTCCCTTTGCCGGACGGTCGTCGTATATTCAAACAAACATCCGAATAAGTCAATCGCTGCGGTGCGCGGGACGTGCCGGATCGCGGGACCGCGTGCACACCGGGCTGGCCCGGTCGGGGCCGGAGGAGAACGCCATGACATCGAAGACCCGACTCATCCTGACGGCGGTCGCTCTCGCGTCGGCGCTGGTGGGCGCGGCGCCGCAGGCCTGGGCTGCCCCGCCCGGCATCAGCAGGCTGGGCGACCAGAAGGTGCTGACCCTGATCGTCCGCGACCCGCCCTGGGTGCGCTGCAACAACAACATGCAGGTCGCCGCCGAGCTGGGCAATGTCTACCGGCTCCCGGTGCAGGTCGTGCCGCACGCGCTCGCCGGCCCGGGCGCGAAGGCGCCCGCGGTCTACTGGGGCGACGAGTTGATCGCCGAGGACGGCGGCAAGGGCAACGGCATGGTCAGCTACACCGAGATGGCGGACATGCTCGACGTCGAAGGGGTGCCTACGCACAAGCAGCCTGGCCGGCTGCTGGCCAAGGAGCCCAGGCCGGCGCACGAGGCGCTGAAGGCGGCGATCAAGGACGTCAAGTAGACCGGGCCCGCCGTGCGCGGATGCCCAGCGGCGCTTCAGCGGGCGCGGTCGACCGGCAACCGGCTGGCCTGCCACTCGGGAAACCCGTCCTCCAGCCGGCGCGCGCGGTAGCCCTTGCGGCGAAGCTTGTCGACGGCGTCGAACGCGAGCATGCAGTACGGGCCGCGGCAGTAGGCAACGACTTCCCGGCCCTTGGGTAGCTGCCGCAGCCAGCGCGGCAGCGACTCCACCGGGACGTTGATCGCGCCGGCAATGTGGCCGGCCGCGTACTCGTCGGCCGGTCGCACGTCGATGACGACCGCCTCGCCGCCACGGGCCAGTTTCAGCAACTCCTCGCGCCGCACGGGCTGCAGGGCGTCGCGCGAGCGGAAGTTCTCTCGGACGATGCGCTCGACCTCGGCGAGCTGGCGCTCGGCGACGCGTCGCAACGTGGCGACGAGCGCGGGGACCTCGTCGTCGGCGAGGCGGTAGAAGACCTGCAGGCCTTCCCGGCGCGAGGCCAGCAACCCGCACTCCTTGAGCACCAGCAGGTGGTGCGAGGTATTGGCCATCGGGATGCCGCAGGCCCTGGCGAGCGCGTCGACGCTGCGCTCGCCCTGCGCCAGCGCCTCGAGCAGCTCGAGCCGGCTCGAATGCGCGAGCCCCTTGCCCACACGCGCGAGCAGGGAAAGGATTTGACGCTTGGGATCGGGTTCGGGCATGCGTCGGCGCCGGGTCGGGTGAATCGCGTGCATGGTAGCGTGCCGGTGCCGCCCTGGTGCTGCGACGGCGGCGTCGCACGGGCTGAGATAGTCTCGGCGCGTGGACACCCATCCCGCCCCCCGCTTCCTCGACCGCCGCAGCCCGCCGCACCTGGCCACGCTGGTGCTGCTGACCGCGCTGCCGGCGATGGCGATGAACGTCTTCCTGCCGTCGCTGCCGTCGATGAGCGAGCACTTCGGCACCGACTACCGCGTGATGCAGCTGTCGGTGGCCTTGTACCTGGCGATGAACGGTGCGCTGCAACTCGTCGCCGGCCCGCTGTCGGACCGATTCGGCCGCCGGCCGGTGGTGCTCGCGTCGATCGCGCTGTTCCTGCTCGCGACGCTGGGCTGCCTGGTCGCGCCGACGGTGGAGATCTTCCTCGCCTGCCGGATGGCGCAGGCGGTCATCGTCGCCGGCATGGTGCTGTCGCGCGCGATCGTTCGCGACATGGTCGGCGACGCCGAGGCCGCGAGCCTGATCGGCTACGTGACGATGGCGATGGCGATCGTCCCCATGGCCAGCCCGGCGCTGGGTGGCGTGCTCGACGAGCTGTTCGGATGGCAGGCGAGCTTCCTGCTGCTGCTGGCCTGCGGGATCCTCGTCGGCGGGCTCGCCTGGGCCGACCAGGGCGAGACCGCGCTGCGGCGCGCGACGAGCCGGGATGGCCTGTGGCGACCGACGCTCGAGCTGCTGGCCGCACGGCGCTTCTGGGGTCATGCGCTGGCCGGGACCTTCGCCGGCGGCGCGTTCTTCGCCTGCCTGGGAGGTGCGCCCTACGTCGGGTCGGAGGTCTTCCAGCTCGATCCGGCCCGGCTCGGGGTCTACTTCGGCGCACCGGCGCTGGGCTACGCGCTGGGCAACTTCGTGTCGGGGCGGTACGCGGCGCGGCTGGGGCTGACGCGGATGGTCGCGATCGGCACGCTGACCTGCGCCGCGGGGCTGGCGGCCGCGCTGGGGCTGGAGGCGGCCGGCCTGCTCGACGCCGAGCTGTTCTTCGCGATGACCTGCTTCGTCGGCCTGGGCAACGGCATGGTGCTGCCGAGTGCCAATGCGGGGATGATGTCGG
>Ga0116162_10002048_pt1 | contig 12684 bp, 13 predicted proteins | sample AD_UKC105_MetaG_FD_89875 | JGI IMG/M metagenome (GOLD analysis project Ga0116162, IMG submission 89875) | Active sludge microbial communities of municipal wastewater-treating anaerobic digesters from Hong Kong - AD_UKC105_MetaG | ecosystem: Engineered > Bioreactor > Anaerobic > Digestate... | reverse complement strand
GACTAACGAGCGTGACGAATCAGCTCAAGGACATCAATACCGCCCTTCAAGGCATTAATAGTTCCTCTGCCGGAAAACTAGACACTCTATCCAATAGTTTGTCAAAGCTGTCAGGGTTAGGGAATATCAAGATTTCTTCCTCGATTGCAAATCAGATTAGAAATCTCGGAACTACCGCTACATCTTTGAATGGTGTTGACTTTTCGGGTATCCGTAGATTGGGAATGTCATTACAGCCTTTAACCACTCTCGGAAAGAGCAACCTCGCTCCGTTCGTTACGCAGTTGGGTAAGTTGCCACAGTTGGCACGGACACTCAATGCTATGAATATTCCGCAGTTTGCAAGCCAGTTGAATCAGTTATCAAACGCTCTTGCTCCGCTGGCAAGTCAGTTGAACACGGTATCTACTGCGTTCTCAAGACTTCCGACAAATATTAAAAGAACAGTCACTGCTACAAATGCGATGGCTACTGCGAATAACACTGCTTCTGCGAGCTATATAAATCTGTGGGCTAAGTTGAGAATGGCTCGTGCCGCTGTTATGGGCATGGCGAGAGTTATTGCTTCGTGGATTACAGAATCAAACAGTTACATCGAGAATTTGAATCTGTTCACAGCTTCTATGGGTGAGTATACAGAGCAAGCAAAAGCCTACGCGGGACAAGTAGCAGATATTATGGGTATTGACCCTGGTGAGTGGATGAGAAATCAAGGTGTCTTTATGACAATCACGAAGGGCTTCGGTGTGGCAAGTGACAGGGCTTATATCATGTCAAAAAACCTCACACAGCTCGGTTATGATTTATCATCCTTCTTCAACATTCCTTTTGAAGACTCTATGCAGAAGTTGACTTCGGGTATATCCGGTGAGCTTGAACCTCTCCGTAGATTGGGTTTTGACCTCTCGGTTGCGAGACTACAACAGGAAGCATTGAACCTTGGTATCACTGAGAGCGTAAGTGCTATGACACAGGCTGAAAAAGCACAACTTCGATACTATGCAATAATGACACAGGTTACAACAGCTCAAGGCGATATGGCTCGTACCTTAAATGCTCCTGCTAACCAACTTCGTATTTTGAAGTCACAGGTCGTACAGGTCGCACGAGCTTTAGGTAATGTTTTCATTCCTATCTTAAATGCGGTTCTTCCATATCTGATAGCATTTGCAAAAGTTCTTCGCATGGTTATCAATCTTATCGGAAAGTTCGTAGGATTTACGCTTCCCGAAATAGATTATTCCGGCATTTCTGCTGGTTCGGACGCTGTAGGAGATTTGGCAGATTCAGAGGGAGACGCAGCAAAGGCGGCAAAGAAGCTAAAAAAGGCTTTGCTCGGTATTGACGAACTTAATGTAATTTCTCCTAATGATGGTTCATCGAGTGGAAGTGGCTCTGGTATAGCAACAGGAAGCGATTTGGGATTTGAACTACCGGAATATGATTTCTTAGACAATGCAATCAATCAGCAAGTTGATGAATTGGTTAAGAAATTCAAAGAATGGATTGGTCTCACAGATGATATAGACACATGGGCTGAATTTTTCCATACCAACTTAGGTCAAATCCTTATTCTCGTTGGGGAAATTGCGGCTGGTCTCCTTGCATGGCACTTCGCAAAGGGTTTTCTAAACGGTCTCGCATGGTTGCAAAATCTAATGAAGTTAGGTCTAAGCACTCCTCTCACGATAGCTGTTGGACTTGTTCTAACCGTAACCAGTTTAGCGATTGAGTGGACAGGGATACAAGGCATTATACAGGACGGTATTAACAATCTGAACTTTGGTGAAGTTTTAGGCGGTGGTATAGCTGGTACTTTGTCAATGGCAGTTCTAGGCACAGGAATAGCTAATCTTATTACAAAAGCATTTGCTGGTACTGCTGTTGCGCAAGCAATAACTGCCGCTGGTGGTGGGGCTGCTGGTGCTTTCATAGGTGCGGCTGTCGGGGGAATAGTAACAGGACTTCCAATGTTCGTTGCTGGAGCTTGGTCTGCTCTAAAAAAAGGGCTGAACATGCTGAATGGTATATTGATAACAGCTGGTGCTACGCTCGTTGGTGCTGGTACAGGGGCTGCGATAGGTGCCGCTGTAGGTTCGATTGGAGGACCATTAGGTATGGCAATTGGTGCTTTGATTGGGCTGGTCATAGGTCTCCTCACCGATTTAGGAATTTGGTTATATCAAAATTGGGATTCAGTTTCAGCTTGGTTCGCTAATAAGTGGGGAGAACTTACAGGATGGTGGAATAATACCGCTGTTCCTTGGTTCAAAGGTCTTCCGACATGGTTCAAAGGTGTTATTGACAGTATCGTAAAATGGTTCCTGGAACTTCCTGGAAGAATCGGCTACGCTTTAGGTTTTGCATTAGGTAAGGTGGTTCAATGGACAATAGACATGTATGCAACATTGATAGCACGAATACCTCAAATCATAGAAAGTGTCGTTACGTGGTTCTCTGAACTTCCGGGTAAAATTTACACAGCCATTTCAGATACCGTAAACAAAATTGGCGAATGGTGTAGTGATATGATAGCAAAGGTACAACAGAAAGTTCCTGAGATTATTGACGAGATTGTAGGGTTCTTTATGGGATTACCCGGCAGACTCCAACAGTTGGGTGCTGATATTTGGCAAGGTCTTATAGACGGTCTCACTGACGCATGGGGAACTTTGGAAAACGCTGTAAACGATTTTGTTGATGGTTTCGTAGAAGGGTTCCAAGACGCTCTCGGTATTCACTCTCCCTCTAAGGTTTTCAAGAGGATAGGTTCTTTTGTTACCGAAGGTTTTAACATAGGTCTCGAAGACACAATGGGTTCAAGTTTTTCTCTTATGGACACATGGACAGATGGTATCACAGCGTATTCCCCTACAGTTGGTTTGTCTGTAGACACTTCCGCATTGAAGTATTACGATTCAGCGGATTATGCAAGAACAATATCTGCTAATGTATCGGCTAATAGTAACAATCAGCTATTTGTTGACGAATCAGCAATGACAGAAGTAATGAAAGAAGCTGTTCTCCAAGCTCTGAATGATTCAAATTTAGCCACAGATATGCGTAGACAGGCTGACAAAGAGGAACAGACAATCGTACAGATAGGTAACAGAACTGTCACTGACGCTGTTACCACACAGAAGAAAGCCAATGGTTATGTGTTTGCAACTTAAAAGGAGGAGGTAACGATGGCATATTTGGAAATAAACGGTTACGAGCTACCACCCTCTAAAAGAGGTGTGAGTGTTGTCGTAACTACAGTAGTTGACGCTGGTAGAGACGCTAACGGAGCTGTCGTAGGACAGAGGGTAGGTCGAGACCAGTACAAGATTGATGGGTTGGAATGGCCGTGGCTGACCGCCACTCAATGGGAACGCATTTTGAAGACATTAAGTAATTTCTTCGTGTATGTCACATTCAATGACCCTGTAACAAATGGTCGTAAAACCATAAAAATGTACTGTGGAGACCGAACAGGAGAACCATATTGGGTAGACGGTGACGGAAAGCCCACGCATTACATAGATTGCAAGGTTAATCTCATAGATTGCGGAGAATAAGGAGGATTGATTCCATGCAGAAAGTTTCAAAAGAATATAAAGCAAGTATGAAATCCTCCCTCCGAGAGAGAGCTTATATTATGCTCTCTTTCGGACTTATCAATCAAGAAGCACAGGCAAAAGCTCGTATCGACAATGGAGATTTCTCTTACTACTCCAACAAAGCAAACCTTTTCGGTGAGCATACTGACGATACGATTTATGCAACGCTTGAGGAGAATTTTACGAAGGTTGATGGAACTATGTTCTTTCCTCCTCGTAGCACCTCTGCTGATGTTTTCTACGATACAGGGCTTATAGGAAAAGAATTGGTATCAGATGTGGCTTACGAGCTTACAATCAATCTTCACATGGCCGCTACCGATTTCAAGGGGTTGACAATCAACTTCGGAGAAAATTATCCGATTGACTTTGATGTGGTTGGAAGCACAGGACAGGTAATTGAGTTTCGTAACAATACAGAATCAAAATGGAGTACTGAGGAAGTTATCGAAAATACCACTTATATTAAGATGGTGTTCTATCAAATGAAGAATCCGCAGAGTAGACTTCGCATTTACTCTATCCGCTTCGGATATGGTCTTGTCTATTACAATGACAGTGTTATGGGGTCTACTTTGGAGAGTTACATTTCTCCTATCGGTGCAGATGTGCCTCAGATAGATTTCTCGGTACAGCTTAAAAACTACGACCGCTATTTTAATGTGGACAATCCGAAATCAGCAATCAACTTCCTTGAGACAGGACAGGAAATGGATATTTACTATGGCTATCAGCTCCCGGATTCTGGGGAGATTGAGTGGGTCAGAGGAAATCACCTGTTATGTTCCGAGTGGGAAAGTGACGATTCTACAGCTACTATCCGTTGTCAAGATGTGCTTCGTAACATGGATTCCGAATATTACAAAGGTATGTATGATGCCATCGGAAAAAGTTACTACGCATTGGCTCAAGATGTGCTGACTGACGCTGGAGTAACTGATTACTATATCGACCCACGATTGAAGACACTTTACTCAAAGAATCCTATTCCGAGGGTAAAGCACAAAGAAGCATTACAGATTATCGCAAATGCCTGTCGGTGTATTCTGTCGCAGACACGATATGGTACGATTCGAATCAAATCGAATTTTGTACCCGAAGCGTCAATAAGCTGTAGCGGTCAAGCTCCGTATTCCAATGTTGCGAACATACTGAATGATTCTGAGAAGGAAGAATACGGTACGCTGGCAACCAATTACACGACAGCAAGCGGAAGTATGTTCTTTCTTCCAGCAAACAAACAGGCAGGTATCAATACAGGGTATGTGTCTGATGTACAATCTGACGCTGATGGTAATTTTGTCACAAATCCTGTTATCACATTGATACAGGAAGCGGCTTGTATGTACTACGGTGTCAAGCTCATTTTCGGTCATGCTCTCCCTGATGCTTTCACAATACGCACCTACAATAATGGTGAGCTGGTGACAGAATACTTTGCTGGTGCTGATGAAATCCATAAGACAACGATTATCCTAAATGACTTTGACGATTTTGACACTATGCAGATTGAGTTTACAAAAACCAAAGAGCCATACAACCGTATCGTATTAAATCACTTTGCTTTCGGTGATATAACAGATTTCACAATGACACGAACAGACATGACCTCCTCTCCTAAAGCAATCAAACAGGAACTCATAAAAGAGATTATCGTTCCGTGTTACAGTTATCAGAGTGGTACTGCCGAAGACACTCTCATAAGTGAGGAAATAACGGTTGTAGCCGGGGAGACAGAAACATTCTACATCGGTGAACCTTCTTATGGCTTTCGTGCTACCCTAAATGAAGCGGCAAGCGGTGTTTCTATCGTAGCCTATGGAAATTACTATATCACTGTGCAATTCTCTGTAACAGGCTCGTACAGGCTTGATATATTGGGGTATCGCTACAAGATAGTTGAACGCTATGCTCGAATGTCTCTGAACGCACGAGGTAAAACCGTAAAGTGGGAAAATCCTCTAATAAGCGATATAATTATGGCAACAGAACTGGCACAGTGGTTGAGTGATTACTACAATTCGGGTATGGAATATGAGTACAACACTCGTGGAAACCCGGAAATAGATTCAAACGATATTGTGTACCAAGAAAATGAGTTTCGCGATGGTATGAAGGTTAATATCTACCGTCAGACACTCGAATTTAAGCAATCATTTTCGGGCAAGGTTACTGCTCGAAGGATAGGAGGGTAATTATGTGGGAAACTCCTAAAACCGATTGGCATTATGAGCTTGATTCAGAAGGTCTCTATGTTGGAGACAGATTCAATGCGGCAGACTTCAATCGAATTAAGAATAACCTCGAATATCTCAGGGAGCTGGCAATCAAAATGTATGACGATTTCACGATTCATGCTCTCGGAACAGACCGAACTCCGAATGATTACTTCTATGCTGACGAAATCAATCAGCTTGAGGAAAATCTGAATACCATCAATTATAATAGTATCAAGAGGTCTTATGGTACTGCTCCCTCGTATACAGCAAATGGAAACATTATGGATTTCGCAGAGCTGAACCGATTGGAGGGAGCAATCCTCGACCTCTACGATAAACTATCAAATCAGAAAGACGGAAGGAGGACATTCACATGGAATTTTGGAATGAAGGGGGGTATATAAATGGCATGGGAATTATTACCTGTTGATTATACGGACGCTGTTTGGAGCGGTCTGAAAAAGTACAATCAGATTGACAACAACGATGGTACAATTTCGCTTCAAGATGTGACCGTTTATACCAACAAAGAAAAATCGTTCTTCGGAGCTATGCAGGCAAACCGAATGAATGAAGCACTCAATACCATCATGTCAATGGTGGAAAATGGAACAGATTTATACGAAGCGTTTCAAAACTACTTTGATTTGCAGAAACAGTCATTCGAGGACATAGAAACAAGTGTGTTCAACGGCTTCGTGGACTACACTGATAATCTGAAATTACAAGGCGATGAAATCATCGATACTATACAGACGGACTATCGAGCTGAAATGGATTCATACGAAAGTGTTCAAAAGCAATCATTCGACACGTGGTTTGCAACTCTGACAGAAGAATTGACCGTGGCAACATCCGTCGTCAAGTACGAATCCCAATATACGACGTTGGTTGACGGTGAAACAACAATTCCAATCAACATTGCGTCGTTTAACGAGGACAAAGACGTGTTATTGGTTCGAATTAATCGTTTGTTTGCCGTTTTGGGTGTCGATTACACAATCACGGACAATACTGAAATCGAATTGACAAAGGATTTGACCGCGGGACAAAGTGTAGATTTTATTGTGTTGCAATCTGTTGTTGTTGGCGACACAACGGCAGCAATGACATCAATCACTGCAATAAATGAGCGCGTGACTGAAATCAACGACCGATTGAGTTCAGATACTGACTGGAATGATGTTACGCTTGAAGCTGGAACGTCTTTTGACAATACCACAACACCAGCGTTTCGTAAATTTGGTAATACCGTTCATTTGCGCGGAGCAATCAAGGGCGTTACTGCTGTTGATACAACGATATGCACATTGCCATCGTGGATGAAGCCTGCGATGAATTTCCAATTCACTTCTGCAGCTATCTCAAGCGGAACCGCAACAATTTGTGTTTTTGAAGTTAGCGCAAGCACGGGAACCATCAAATTGATTGCAAAGAACGGAACAATCGCGGCAGATGCAATGTTACCTATCGCAACTAATTTCATTATTGGATAATAAAAAGGAGGATTAAAATATGTCACATGAAAAAGTTTTTGGATTTTGTGAAAATTTATGCGAAACCGAGGTTGAACAAATATCAAATAAAGTTACTGGTATTTCAAGTTCATCAACCGACGACCAATATCCGAGTGCTAAAGCGGTGTACGACACATTTGAAAAAACATCAAATAAAGTTACTCATGTTCAACTTTTGAGTTCATCAACAGATGAGCAATATGCGAGTGCTAAAGCGGTGTATAATGCGTTAGAGCTTTTTTTATCAGGTGGTGACAATGAAGTTTGGGTAAGCACGCCAAACGGTAGTGCAATGTGGTATTATTACGAGAGTGCAAATACAACAACATATAATTTACCAACGGCAAATTGCATCGTTCTCGTATTTAAGAGGTCGGGGTCGCGTGGAGTTGCGTTCGCTTATGGTTGGGACGGTGCTTCAACCAATAAAACTATTTGGAAAAATACTTGCCATGATGCTTGGCGTGGTTGGGCACAGTTACATACCAATTAAAATCATTTTATCTTATTAAAGTAAAGGAGAACAACAATAATGGTATCAGAAATGACTTTAATCGGAAGTATTGTTGTCGCCATCTTCGCAAGTACTGGATTTTGGGCTTTTATCACATACCTCATTCAGAGGAAAGATACTAAGTGTAGTGCAGAATCTCAAATGTTAAAAGGTCTCGGACACGACCGCATTTGTTATCTTGGAGAAAGTTATATTAATCGTGGGTACATAACGAAAGATGAATACGAGAATCTTCACGAATATCTGTATGTACCTTACAAAAAGTTAGGTGGTAACGGAACAGCCGAGAAAATTGTAAAAGATGTGGCAGCCTTGCCTATATCGAATACAAAGGATGTGCGTTATGAGCAAGAAGGAGGTCATTAAAATGAGTAACAGTTCATTAACAACCTACACAAACATTTCCCCAAACAAGACAAGTCCTCGCACACAGGGTGTCGATAGAATCACCCCTCATTGTGTTGTAGGTCAGCTTTCCGCAGAGAGTATCTGTGGGTGCTTCATAAGCCCTTCGAGACAGGCAAGTTGTAACTACGGTATAGGTACTGATGGTCGAATTTCCCTCTGTGTAGAGGAGAAAGACCGTAGCTGGTGTTCTTCCAACGGTGCAAACGACCACAGAGCAATTACAATCGAGTGTGCTTCTGACAAGACCGCTCCGTATGCTATGAACGGTAATGTGTATGAATCACTTATCGAGCTGTGCGTGGATATATGCAAGCGTTATGGAAAGAGCAAGCTGATTTGGTTCGGTGATAAGGACAAGACCCTCAACTACTCTCCTAAATCAGATGAAATGATTATCACGGTTCATCGCTGGTTTGCAAATAAGAGCTGTCCTGGAGACTGGCTGTATAATCGTCTCGGAGATTTGGCGGCAGAGGTTACAACAAGATTGGGTGGTACAAGCTCTGCTCCTTCGACACCTTCCAGCGACACTCTATATTGTGTACAGACAGGAGCGTTCTCTGTTAAAGCAAATGCTGACGCTATGCTGGCAAAAGTAAAGGATGCAGGCTTTGATACCTATATGGTACAGGTCGATGGTCTCTACAAGGTTCAGACTGGGGCTTACTCGGTAAAAGCAAATGCCGAAGCACAAGTTGATAAACTCAAGGCGGCTGGCTTTGACGCTTTTGTAACTACGAAAGCAGGGTCTGCTGTCTCAGGCGGTACCACTCTCAAATCGGTTGCAGAAATCGCAAGAGAAGTTCTTGCTGGTAAATGGGGAAATGGTGAAGACCGTAAAAATCGTTTAACTGCCGCTGGCTATGATTATAGCTCGGTACAGGCGGCTGTTAATAAATTAGTCTAAGGAGGGCACATACTATGATTAATTGGAAAGTACGAATCAAAAACAAGATGTTTTGGCTGGCTCTGATTCCGGCAGTTCTGTTGTTGGTACAGGTCGTTGCATCGGTGTTTGGTTTCACTCTCGATTTGGGAGATTTGGGTAACAAGCTGTTGGCTGTCGTAAATGCTGTATTCGGTATACTGACACTACTCGGTATTGTCACAGACCCTACCACTGCTGGTTTGAGTGATTCCGCACAGGCTCTCACTTACGAAACGCCAAAAAAGGACGTAGGTTAAACTGAGTTCTCTACTATGAGAGCAAATCCGAAACATTGAATATCGCCACTTCTTTCTACAGGGGTGGCTTTTTTATTTCCTCTTAAAATAAATTATAAATTTCAGATTTAGGTGTTGACAGTTATAAGAATAAGAATTACAATAACAATATCGAATCTGAAAAGAGGATTTGACAATAATTAGAACCACGAAAGGAGGGAAAATCGTGAATGATATTAAGTCGAGAATGGACGCATTAGGAGTGACACAGGTTGATTTGATTCTTGAACTGCAAAAGCGAGGTCAAGCAGTTCAGCCACCCATGATGTCGAGTATTCTTCGAGGTGTCTACACCTACCCGAAGGCAATGAAGATTCTCGAAGAATGTGACAACATTCTAAAGGAAAAAGAACATGAATCTGACTGACACACAAGAAGTGTGCTGGGGCGATTTGAATATTATGAGGAGATGAATGACAATGTCACCGAATGAAATAACAATCCGTTATGAGAAGGGCGAAATGATTATCAGATTGGAGAATTTTTTCAATCCACCTTCGATTATGAGAACCCGTAAGTTACTGAAAGTTATTCAGTCAAGTTACACACCCGAAGCCGTAAATCAGATTTTATTCTATATCACAGATGTATTACAGAATAAGAGGATAGAGCAAATGGGGTTGACAGAGAAACAGACTAAAAATCGAATTGATACCTTCAGGAAGATTAGTAAGGAGGTGTCGAATGTCACACTCGACAAATAAAAAACTCGGTAATAAATTTGAAACAGAGTTTTGCGAAATCCTGTTTCAAGAGGGCTTCTGGACGCATAATCTCGCACAAAACTCTGCCGGACAACCAGCAGATGTAATAGCTGTCCGAAATGGAAAAGCGTATCTAATCGACTGCAAGGTGTGTATCAACGATACATTCCCATTCTCACGAATAGAGAGCAATCAGCATACCGCTATGACGCTGTGGAAACAAAGTGGGAACGGTTACGGTTGGTTTGCTTTGCAATTAAGCAATAAGGACATTTACATGATAGACCACAATTTGATGATAGCTCTTTCGCTGAATCAATCCTCTATCGGTAAAGACCTTATTATACAATACGGTCTCCCTTTAGGGAGGTGGTTGAAGAAATGTATGTAGATATTTTCAACACCGACCAACGATACGATTTGATTGTGTCTGACCCACCATGGAAACAAACTAAAGGTGGTAAGAAATCAGTCAGAGAAAACAGTAGTGGGAAACCTCTTGATTACCCTGTGTGTTCGTTGGAGGAAATCAAAGAGCATTTGAAAGCTGCTGACGCTCTCACTTCGGATAATGCTGTACTATTCTTGTGGGCAATCGACAAGTACCTGTTTGAAGCAGAGGAAATGGCAAAGGAATTGGGGTACAAGTTACATGCAAGAATGATTTGGAATAAGGTAACAGGTATTCCAGCGGCTTTCACGGTTCGTTATGGGCATGAGTATCTTCTCTATATGTATAAGGGAAAACTCGTTCCAGTGGCTACCGAGGAGCGAGGAAAGATTCATACCGTGTTTACCGAGCAAGTTAAAAGGCACAGTCAGAAACCCGAGGTTTCGTTTGAAATCATTAACAGGCTCTATCCCGGATTGAAGAAGCTCGAAATGTATGCTCGATTAGAGAGAGAGGGTTACGATTGCTGGGGTAATGAAGTTGCTCCACCTACTGAAAGTCGTTCGGATTGGCTGGACGAACTGTTGGGAGGTGAGTGAGTGCAAATAACAGTATCAAACACCGTCACAATCGAGAATCCCTCTCTTGAGGTCATTCAGTGGTGTAAGAAAGAACTCACGATACCGAACCCTGAATATGCGAAAAAGGCTCGTATGCACTTTTGGCTGGGTGACACACCTAAGGTCTTGAGCCTGTATGAGCAACGAGGAGACACTTTGGTGCTTCCCTTCGGAACATTGCGAAGTCTCCCGGAGTCAGTAAAGAATGAAGCTGTTTTCATAAGCGATTTCGCTGACCCGGTAAAGGTTGATTATGGCAGCACAGAAATTCCTCTCTATGAGTATCAAGAGGATGCCGTCGAAATGGTTTCGATTTGCAAGTATGGCATTTTACGAAGTGCCGCAGGGAGCGGAAAGACTCAAATGGGAATTGCTCTTGTGAAGAAGTTCGGTGTTCGTGCATTATGGCTTACCCACACCGCAGATTTGCTCCAGCAGAGCAAGGCTCGTGCGGAACAGTACATGGATAAGTCACTCATAGGAACAATCACAGAGGGCAAGGTCAATATTGGTAAAGGAATTACCTTCGCAACGATTCAGACCATGTGCAAGATGGACTTAACACAATACCGAGATTATTGGAATTGTATCATCGTGGATGAGTGTCATAGAGTAGCGGGAACACCTACTGCTATGACGCAGTTCAGCAAGGTTCTTAACTCGCTTGCTGCAAGGCACAAGATAGGCCTCTCGGCAACGGTACATAGGTCAGATGGAATGATAACAGCCACATACGCTCTGTTAGGTCATATCGTCTATACAGTGCCCGATGAAGCAGTCGGTGACAAGATTATGAAGGTAGGTGTGAAACTGGTCGGTACAGGCTTACAGATAAGCAGAGAAGCCCTTAACACAGATGGCACAATCAATTACGCAAAGCTGATAACCTACCTCACAGAAAATGCCACAAGAAACAAACTGATAGTTGATTCCATAGAAAAACGACCTTCTCTCATATTATCGGACAGGCTGAATCACCTTGAGGAAATGATGTACCTCCTCCCGGCTGACATGAGAAAAGACGCTGTTATGGTAAGCGGTAAAATGACAACTAAAAAAGGCAAGGCAGAACGAGAACAGGCTATTGAAGATATGCGAAGCGGCAAGAAGAAATACCTATTTGCCACCTACTCTCTCGCAAAGGAAGGTCTTGATGTTCCATGTTTAGAGCGTCTATACCTCACAACACCGCAGAAAGATTATGCAGTAATCACACAGAGTATCGGTAGAATTGCTCGAACCTATGACGGTAAGGCTGACCCGGTAGTATATGATTTCGTGGACGATATTGCCTATCTAGTGAGAGCTTATAAGAAACGATGTACCACCTATCGAAAGAATGGGTGCTACTTTAAGGAGGAATAGAATTATGAATTTATCTTTAGGAAGTCTGTTTGACGGTTCAGGAGGATTTCCTCTTGCAGGTTCGCTTTGTGGTATCGAGCCTAAATGGGCAAGTGAAGTTGAACCCTACCCTATTGCTGT
>Ga0116162_10002046_pt1 | contig 12692 bp, 7 predicted proteins | sample AD_UKC105_MetaG_FD_89875 | JGI IMG/M metagenome (GOLD analysis project Ga0116162, IMG submission 89875) | Active sludge microbial communities of municipal wastewater-treating anaerobic digesters from Hong Kong - AD_UKC105_MetaG | ecosystem: Engineered > Bioreactor > Anaerobic > Digestate... | reverse complement strand
TATGAATTCACTAATCCGGAATGTCATTACGCTTTCATAAATATAATGATTTTCAATAAAAATATGAATCAGACCCGGGAGAAATTATAAAAAAAAAGTTTAATTGATTAAAAGAAGATAAATCTTTAAGCGCTCACTCTACTATAAAGCCCGAACGGAACCAGCAACTCCATATAAGCAAAAACAGGAATGCTACCTGTTCCTGGCAACACGAATACCGGTAAAACCGAACTCAAAATGAGGTGACCTGTATTCAACTTTTCCGGGCTTTATTTCATCAGCTCCAAGACTATAATGTCCGTCACGAACAATACGGCACCATCCCGGATACAAGGGATGCCAGTCAAAACACCATTCTCTCACATTCCCGCATGTATCGTATAGACCGATGCCGTTAGGCTTTTTCATACCTGCAGGATGAGTCGTGTTCCCCGAATTACCGCTGTACCAGCAATAGTCTCCATTCATTTCATTACCCCAGAAATACTCCGAAAGGCTTTCCCCTCTTACAGCTGTTTCCCATTCCAGGGATGTTGGAAGCCTGAACCCGTCAGCATCACCATTAACTGTCACAGTCCATCTTGTGCCGCTGTTCCGGTTTTCGGGATCATCCCTGTTCTTATCGATATTATAATATTGCTTCAGTCCCGTCATGACGCTGAGCCTGTTGCAGAATTCAACCGCGTTAAACCAGCTCACCTGTTCAACCGGGAGTCTGGCTCCTTTAAAATAACTGGGATTGTCACCCATTACAGACTCATAGAGTTTCTGAGTAACCTCATATTTCCCGATCCAGAACGCCTTCACTTCTTTACCGGATACTAATACCATCTCCACTTCACCAAATTTTTCCTCTGCGGGAAAACTTCTCTGGTAAATACTGCATCTGTCGCCGTATATCATTACTGCCGGCACAGTTTCTTCAGCGAAGAGATAAAATTTTAATTGGATAATAAAAACAGACATCAAAACCGTAACTAAAATTTTCATTGGAATGGGATATAACATCCAGTTATACACTTCCATGAACCATTTATTATGAATACTAATCACTACCTAACCGGGATATATTTATCAATATCAATATTATATGTTTCAAAGAGTTCATTCTTCGATACTTCAAATTCAATAAGCGAGGCATTAAATGCCACAAGAAGCTGCAGTTCAGCCTCCCGTGATGCCACAAGGGCATCCAGGGCATCGCGCACTGATGACGCGGCGAAGCGTCCTCTTCGCATATTTGTGAGTATGTTACTGTAATAAAGCCCGGCCTGCGTTCTTGCGTCTTTTGCCTCACTGTATAAACGGTAGTATGTATTCAGATTTTCAACTTTCGTCGTAACATCATCCTTAACGTATCTCCGTGTTTTTTCCAGGTTCTTTCTTGCCTGTTCCACGATCCATCCGGCATTTCTCTCATCCGCCTTCTGGCTTGTATCATCCAGCGGATAAGTCATGCTTATCCTTGCCTCGTATTTGGGATACTTCATTGATGATGTATTTGAATAAGCATCGGATGCGGAATCTGTATTATAATCCATTGATGACACAGAGACTGAACCTTTAAGTGACGGTAAGGCATTGTTTTCATTTATCTGAAGGGAAAGTTTTGCATTTTCAAAACTTCTCACGGCATTCAGGTAATCAACCCGTTTTTCAAAAGCTCTTTTCATCGCATCTTCCGTATTTATTTCTGGAAGTTTATCCGAAAGTATTACTTTCTGCTGCATGGAGATCTCGGCCTCCATATTTACATCCCGCAGGAGCATCCTGAGCGCATTCCTGTAGTTCTGTTCAGCCTGTGCAACGGAGGCATTTGAAGAAGATACAAGTGAATTCCAGTAATTTATTTCAAATTTCTCGCTGAGCCCTATTCGCACTTTTTCCGCCACAATCCCCCTGACTTTTTTTGTCTCTCTCAGCATAACCCTGGCATTATCAAGCCTGTTCCGGGAGATAACCACGTTCCAGTAATCTGTTATCACCTGCAGCGCAATCATAGACATACTGTATTTATACGCATCTCTCTGCATGCTTGTTACGTTTTCAAGAATCTTCTGCTGTTTACGGTCGCTGTATCCGAATGAATTCTTAAGAAGCTCCTGTTCGATTGTGGCAAAAACAACAGGATTGCTGATGTCATAATCAGTTCCAGCTCCTGTATCAAGCCTGGTTTTCGTATGCCCCATACCTGCGGCAACTGTAGTGCCAGTAGAAAAATATTTAGCAAGTGATACTGATACATCAACAGAATCATTCTTTTTACCATAATCAGGATAAAAAAATTCAGGATTGGTTGTTGAAGAAACGCCGCTGCTTGCATTGAATTGCGGCGAATACTTCGCGTTATACTTCATCTCACCGGTATCAGACATGGCCGCGTCATACCTGGCTATGTATATATCAGGATTTAATTCAATGGCCTTGACAATCATTTCCGGGAGTGTATACCTCTTTCCTTCAAAAACTACTGCTGATTCAGCAGAACGTTCAACAGTGAATTCAGATTCAGAAACCTCATCATTATCATTGGTTCCTTGCGCTGATGCAGAAAACAAGGCAGATGCAGCTATACATACTGCAATAAGCAGAATTCTTCTTTTCATAAAATGCTCCAGTATAAACTGTTAATTTCAACCTTCATTTTTTCTAGCCACGGGATTATATATTGAATTGCTCATCCTGATTCCGAATTTTGAAAGTAATAGCGCCACAGCACCTTTCACGTCTTCCGCGATGTAATAGAAACATGGAATAAGAACCAGTGTGATAAATGTTGCGAATATAAGGCCGTAACCGAAAGCAAGAGCCAGAGGCGCCACAAGGTAATCTTTTCCGCCAAATCCATACATTACCGGCAGAAGTTCAAGAACCATTGCACCTGCCGTGAGTATTATAGGCCGCAGACGGACAACTCCACCTTCAACAAGCGAATCTTTTAAACTCATACCTTCGCTTCTGAAATTATTGATAAACTGCACCAGTACCAGTGTATTACTCACTATTATCCCCGCAAGGCTGAAGAGACCCAGTGTACTCATGAAAGAAAGCGGCTGCCCGTGTGTAAAGAGAGCAAATATAACACCCACGAGGGCAAAAGGTATTGCTATCATTATGACTAAGGGAAGTATAAGTGACTTTGTATAAACGGTCAGCACAACGAAGATAAATACAAGTGCGGCTATAAACAGGTTCCCCAGTTCTGCCATTGACTCATTGGTATCCTCCTGCTCTCCACCATACCTGACAATATACCCGGGGTAACGTTTCTCTATATCCGAAAATTTACCTTCAAGTATTTTTGTTACATCAACCGGAGTTATTACCTTTGTGTCAACATCAGCCTGCACCTGAACAAGCCTTTTAAAATTCAGCCTGTTAATCTGGGAATATGCTTTATCAATCTTAACATTACTCACCGTATCAAGGGGTATAAGCCCGCCTGTCATGTTCGCAATTTTTACATCACGGAGCCCGGACATTCTTTCCCTGGCTTTCTCCTCAAACCTGACGCGCACCCCGATCTCCTCTTCATCCTGGTTGACCTTTGTGGCAACAGCGCCTGAGAAAGAGGCATTTATAGCTGAGGCTATATCGTAAGCTGATACACCTGTCCAGGCAGCCATACGCTCATTTACAGTGTACTGGTACTCGGTTTTCCCGCTTTCAAGATCCAGTGTGATATCACGCACCCCCTTTACTTCAGGGAGAAAAGCAAGGTATTCATCCGCAATCTTTTTTATTACTTCAAAGTCCTCCCCCTGTATCTCAACGTTAACCGGCTTACCTACAGGGGGTCCGTCAAATACGGATTCCACCTTGATGTTCATATCCTTCGCGATAAGGCCCTCTTCCTGCGCCTGAGAAATTCTTTTGCGAAGATCAAGGTTTATAACATCGGCGATTCTTTTTCTGTTTTTTTCCGGGACAAGGTAGATTTCAAATGTGCTTTTATATGTTGCTTTCCCGGGCTTCGGGTCAATTATATCAACATACTCCTCACCGGCATAGAGATGAAGTGCTTTAAATTCATTTTCAGGAACAGAATCGAGGATCAGCTTTTCAATTTTTTTCATCTCATACAGATTTGATTCAAGATTTGTTTCAAAGGGGAGCTTTACGCTGACGCGGATCTGTTCCTCCCCACCGCCTGTAACGAATTTAAATCCGATTGCCGGAACAAGGGAGAGCGCAGCAATAAATAATGCAATAAGTACTCCCACTGTGATATACCTGTGTTTCAGAGCTGAAGTGACAAATTTTTTATACATGTTCTGAAACTGGCCAAAAAGTCCTTCCTCTATATTTTCATCTTCACTGCGGAGTTTGGAAAGGGTCCTGTCTATTCTATTGCCGAAAATTTTTGATACCAGTTTCTGAGGGAGGGTTTCCCCTCTTTTATCATTTCCCTTACTGTGCGTTTCACCAAGAAACATGTTCAGGTACATCGGGAGAATGAACATCGCGATTACCCATGATGCAATGAGTGTTATAATTATAACCGTTGGTATATCTTTCACGAATTTACCGATCATCCCTGAGACAAGAAGAAGAGGCATGAAGGCTGCTATGATGCACACAAGTGTAACTGTAACTGATACAAATACTTCAGATACACCTCTTTCAACAGCATCTCTTCTTTTCAGGCCATGCTCCAAATACCTGTGGCTGTTCTCGGCAATGACTATACTGAAGTCCACCATCATACCAAGCACCATGATCATACCGAAGAGGCTCACAATATTGATTGTTATACCAAGATACCACATTCCGGTGAATGTTACCATAAAAGTAACAGGTATACCGGCAAGTACAAGCATCGACATCCGCCTCCCAAGGAGCAGCAACATGAAAACCCCCAGGATAACAAAACCGAGGGCAGCCTCATGAACAACAGATTTTATTCTGGTGCGGGTCCTGTCGCTTTGATCATTAAAGAGCGATATCTGAACATCTTCATACCCTGCTGCAGAATATCCGGAGAGGGCTTTTTTCAGCCTGTCTGAAAGCTCAATCTCATCAGCGCTTCTCTTTTTCCACAGCTTGAAAACTACTGCCTGTTTTCCATTGAACCTGTGGTATACATCAGCCTCTTCATAGGTATCTGTAACTTTTGCAATATCTCTTATTCTCAGGGCATATCCGGTATCATTCCCCCTGATTACAGTATTTCTGATCTCTTCGGCGTTTTTAAACTGCCCCTTTGTGCGGAGAACAAATTCCTTCTTCCCTATTCTCAGGGGGCCGCCGGGAAAATCTATATTACGCATCTTCAGTGCATTAACAATGGTATTCATTCCTACCCTGTATTTCTCAAGCGTGTCAGGATCTACTTCAACAAGGTATTCCCTGTCAAAAAAACCGAACCTCTCCACCTCGGCAATTCCGTTTATGTCATAAAAGAAATTCTCCGATTTATCGGCAAGTTCACGAAGCCTTGAATATGGTACGTCTCCGTTCTTTGCGGTAAAGGCAACACTCACAAGTTCAGTATTGTCAAAGGAAACCTCGCCGACAACGGGCTTCTGTGCAGATGAAGGGAGGTTCTCCACCTGTTCCACAGCGTCCTTTATATCCTGCACAACCTTCTTTTTATCTTTAGCCTTATCTTCGATAAATACAACGATGAGTGAAACATTCTCGACGTTATAAGCCCTCACCTTGTCAAGATCGCTTATACTGCGAAGCTTCTTTTCAATTGGTATAGAGATCAGTTCTTCAGCGTCAGATGGAGACGAACCGGGGTATACAGTTGTTATAGTCACCATGTCAAACTTTATATCCGGGACAGATTCCCTGTTAATGCCGGAAAAAGTCGCAAGCCCGGCAATAAGTATTATTGCTACAATAAGATTGATCAGCAGTTTCTGCTCAAGGATATAGCTTAATATTTTTTTCATAATTCCTCTTTGTTTTTAATTCTTTTACGGGTTGATTTCTTGGTATCTTTTATAAGGATGCTGTTAAGGACAAGGTCAATGATGCTCTCCTTACGTTCCTCCAGGAATTTCTGTTCATCCTTAACCTCTATATCCAGCGATTCAGTTATTGACTGGGAAAAAAAATAGATTATTACCATACCTATGATACTGATAATCAGATGATCCGTATTTATATCACGGATAATCCCCTGGCTCTTACCCTGTTCAATAATCTCCCGAAGTTTAGTGGTTGGGGCCACTCCCCCATGATTGCTTTTAAAATAATTTATCGCAGCAGGTATCTCCTCTGCACCACTGCTCATGGCATCTACCATGATCTTTGTATATTGACTGTTCTCGCTGAAAAAATTAATCTGCGATTTTATAAAAACTGCAAGAGCATCTGCATAGCTGTCTCTGTTTCTGATGTTTTCATCAGTTATAGCCGAAATTGAAAATGACGCTTCATTAAATACAAATTTAAGTACTTCAAGGTAGAGCTCATCCTTGCTGTGAAATATATAGTATATCATCGCCTTGTTTATGTGTGCAAGAGCCGCTATATCCTCCATGTGAGCGCCATACCTGCCCTTCCTTGCGAATACCGGTATTGCCGCATCTAAAATTCTCTGCCTGCTTGTCATCTACAACCTCAATATTTGATCATATTATTTAATTATTCAGTTTAACGTTTACGTTAACAAATATGAAAAAAAAGTGGCACAGGGACAACATTTTTTCATTAACCTGTGAGGTTTATTTTAAATCGGGGTTGTAAGTTTTTATTTTTATATAAAATAAAAGTGTGCGAGGATAAACCGGACATTACCTAGTGCAACATGAAGGGTGCGAATAAATCTATTGAGAGATACCTTTGAAAAAAAAGAAGGCTTCAGGCCTTCTTTTTTTTCAAAGGTTTACTCCCCTTTATTTCAGAATAGATCCTCTCTGCAAGAGATTCAGGGTCAATTTTGAAATCCCTGAGAAGTTCCCTTGCCGTTCCATGAGAAATAAATTTTTCAGGGAACCCGCCCTTAAAAATTCTCTTTGCACAAAGTTCAGGGGGTAGGAGGGAATATATATATTCACCGATCCCGCCTCCGGCGAAACCATTCTCAAGAGTGATAAACCTGCTGCACCTCTCTATAACTTCAGTGATGCCTTTTATATCAAGCGGCTTAATGGAGAGGAGATTTACAACGGATGTTTCCACTCCCTTTTCTTTCAGAAAAACAGCAGCATCAAGCGCTGTATTAACCATATCACCCACTGCAATTATTGCTGCATCGCCCCCGTTTGTCAGGAGTCTGATTTTCCCCGGTACGAATTCATTGCTTTTTTCAACATCGATATTAACCGCCCCGGAACTGCCCCGGGGATACCTGATCGCAACAGGGCCGTCATTTTTGCCCCAGGCGTAGTAAAGCATGTCCCTCAGCTCCTCGCCGTTTGACGGAGCGAAAAATTCAATATTAGGAACTGTGCGGAACATCGATATATCAAAAAGGCCATGATGGGTCTCACCGTCATCCCCGACTATCCCTGCCCTGTCTATGAGAAAACGCACAGGGAGGTTCATTATTGCCACGTCATGTATAACCTGGTCATAAGCACGCTGATAGAACGTTGAGTATATCGGCACAAAGGGTTTAAGCCCGGTGGAGGCCATGGCTGCAGAAAATGTAACGGCATGCTGTTCCGCAATTCCCACGTCGAAAAGCCTTTCAGGCGCCACCTTCTCAAACTCTGCAAGCCCCGTACCCTCTTTCATCGCAGCTGTGACCGCGACAACCTTACTGTCCTTTTTGGCGATAGATGCAAGGGTCCTTCCTGTTACAGATGAGTAGGATTCTGCTCCTGCCCCACCCTTCCTTGAGCCTGTGTCCCTGTCAAAAGGGCCTGTACCGTGAAAGCTGCAGGGGTCACTCTCCGCGGGAATAAACCCCCTCCCCTTCCTGGTGATTACATGAACAATTTTAGGGCCTGAATTTATATCCTTGACCCTGTCAAGGATCTTTATGAGATCATTTATATTATGCCCGTCAACAGGCCCGAAGTAACGAAGCCCCAGGCTTTCAAAAAGCTGTCCCGGTGTTATAAAACTCTTAAAAGAGGTGAATGCCCTGAACATAAAATTATATAATGCTTTGCCGATAAAAGGGAGGCCCCTTATTATCCTCATCGATTTTTTACGGAACCTGTTGTATAAAACTCCGGACCTCATCTCTGTCATATAGGTTGAAAGAGCACCCACGTTTTCAGATATTGAATGATCATTATCATTGAGGATTACTATGACGTCTTTCCCGATATGGCCAAGATGGTTAAGCCCTTCAAATGAGAGTCCGCCTGTGAGCGAACCGTCACCTATTACGGCAACAACCTTGTATTTTTCCCCATTAAGGTCCCTCCCTGCAGCTTCCCCAACTGCGAGAGATATGCTGGTGCTGCTGTGACCCACGTCATAGGAATCGTAAGGGGACTCGTTTCTTTTGGGGAACCCGCTAAGCCCGCCATGTTTTCTTATGGTATTAAACTGTTCCCTGCGCCCTGTAAGAATCTTGTGTGAATAGGTCTGGTGGCCCACATCCCAGATTATCTTGTCAATTGGAGTGTTAAATACATAATGAAGCGCTATGGTAAGCTCAACAACCCCCAGTGACGAGGCAAGGTGCCCGCCCCTCTCTGAGATTACATCAAGCATAAAATGCCTGATTTCCTCCGCAAGCTGTTCCATCTCCTGCACGGAGAGTTTTTTCAGATCTGAAGGGGTATTTATATTTTCAAGAAGCATATTTTCCACCGCAGAACACATTCCGTTACAATGTTAAAAATGTCAATTTTTTACTTTATTTTTCTTCAATATTGAACCAGCGGCTGAAAGCAGTGAAGGCGTATAAAAAAGCCCGCTTTAAAAGCGGGCTTTTTCTTATAAGACAAGCGCAAGGATTGCAAAAATATCAATAATAATCAGGGTGAGAGAGAGATCCTCTTTCTTCCCCTCAAGCAGCTTGATAAGGGTCCAGCTGAGAAATCCCCACACAATTCCCTGTGTGATAGAGTATGTCATAGGAATAAGTATTATGGAAAGAAATGCGGGTATAGCATCATCCATTGCTCCCCAGTTAATCTTTGCAACAGGCTTCATCATAAATGCGCCCACAAGCACAAGTATCGGGGCTGTCGCCACAGCCGGTACTACCGAAAGGAGCGGTGAAAAAAACATGAATGGCAGAAAAAGGAGACCGGCAACCACTGCTGTAAGACCTGTTCTCCCCCCCTGCTCAACACCGGCAGCAGACTCAATATAGCTTGTACCTGAACTTGTTCCAAAAAGGCCTGATATTGTAGTTGAAACAGAGTCGACTATGAGGCACTCCTTTACATTTCTCGGTTCGCCATCCTCATCAAGAAGGTCAGCAGCTTCAGCCACACCGATAAAAGTGGATATACTGTCGAACATGTCTGTAAAAAGAAGAGTGAAAATTACAGGGAGAAGGGCAAATTTAAGCGAGCCGATAAAATCGAGGCCCAGGAAGAGACTGAAATCGGGAGCCGCAAACAGACCCTTATATACAACCTGCGGAGCATCCCCTCCCCAGTACCTTCCAACAGGTATGGCAAGTAATGTAGTAACAGCAATACCCAGAACCATTGCTCCTTTAAGATTTTTTACAATGAGGACCGCCGTTACCGCAAGACCCACAATAAAGGTCACTGTCACGGCGTTAAACCCTCCGAAACCCACCATTGTTGCCGGGTTTGGAGCTATGAATCCTGACTGTTTCAATCCTATTAAAGTAATAAAAAGACCAATCCCCGCTGCAACTGCATACCTTAGCTGCCGTGGAATGGCATGAACAATATATGTCCTGATATTAAAAACTGAAAGAAATATAAAAATTATACCTGACCAGAAGACCGCACCGAGAGCAACCTGCCAGGACACCCCCATCCCTATAACTATGCCGTAGGTAAAAAAAGCATTAATACCCATACCGGGCGCAAGCGCTATAGGGGTTTTCGCGTAAATACCCATTGCTATACTGCTGAATGCGGAAACCAGTACTGTTGCGGTAAGGACCGCGCTGAAAGACATCCCGGAGTCCTTGAGTATTGCCGGGTTGACCACTATAATATACATCATTGCAAGAAATGTTGTAAGGCCGGCAAGGACTTCCGTCTTTACATCTGAATTGTTTTTAGTAAGCTGAAAAAACTGTTCCATTCATTGTACTCCTGGATTATTTGTTTACTGACTTATATATCCCGGTAAAATTAAAACTACATATTCAAATTTGTCAAATGTCTTAATTAATAATGAAGGAGACAGTATTTATTCCTTAACTTATTGCAGGTAAAAAATATATTCAGGAATAATTACTTTATAAGAGGACTTTTAATAAACAGGCAAAATGAAAAGGGCTGCCTTTTTAGACAGCCCTTTTCTCTTAAAAACAGGTACACGCAGATTAATATTTATCCATAAGTTCCTTCAGATACTTTTTGGCACTGCCGCTTTTCATATAGCTGCCAAGACCTGAACCTTTAAGCGCCTGTTCAGGGGTGTATCCGGGACCCTGATTTTTCTCCTGTTCTGCCCTGTTCTTTCTTTTTCACTCCACCCTGAGCATCTGCCACCTCGCTGTCATGGACATATGCGTACCCGCATTCAGGCTGTAAATTTTATTCGGAAACTCTGCAGGAACAGGGTAGTTCTTTGCAGATAAAGCAGTGAGTACTGACAGCAGAAATATCAGGATAAAAATAATTTTCCTGGTAAGTTTCATGTTTCCTCTTTAAATAACAAAGGATTATCGTGAAAGACTCTGTTTTTAGCAAAACACGACGAGAAGAAAATGTCATTTTTTATAACACTGTATACTTTTAGCATTCAAAACAAACATGCGCCCCTCTACAAACGAGCTTAAGATAAACATAATTCAAAAAATACCCAGCTAAAAAAAACAGGGATAAAAACTATAATGAAAACCTGAACGGTTAACAGATAATATCCTGCATAAAAAATTCCGCTAACAGGATATAATTATTTACTATTGAAAACCGGATGTTCAGGAATACTGTTTGACACCATTTGTTGCCCGCTGTTAAAGTTAAATTTCTTTATAATACTGCATAACAGCTTTTCGCAGTCAATTCCCGGGGATTATCATAATATATGGGCAGAATTGAAACAGACGTAATTATAATAGGAGGAGGAGCCACGGGCGCGGGGATTGCCCGTGATCTTTCAATGAGGGGCGTAAAGTGCGTACTGGTAGAGAAAAATGATATCGCTTCAGGGGCCACGGGGAGAAACCACGGCCTGCTCCATTCAGGAGCCAGGTACGCGGTAAAAGACCATGAATCCGCACAGGAATGTATAAGCGAAAACAGGATACTGCGCAAGATCGCATGGCACTGTATTGAAGATACAGGCGGCCTCTTCGTAACTCTTCCTGAGGATGACCCCTCCTACCACAGCCAGCTTCTCGAAGGGTGTAAATACGCGGGAATTCCGGCAAAAGAGATAAGCATAAGGAAGGCCCTGCAGCTTGAACCGAACCTGAATCCCGGCATACTTTCTGCAATGACTGTTCCGGACGGGACAATTGATCCCTTCAGACTCACTGCTTCAAATATGCTTGATGCAAAGGAGAGGGGCGTTGTTATACTGACCCATACCCGTGTAACATCAATACTTAAAAGTAACGGCAGGATAACCGGGGCCATATGCACATCAAAAGACGGCGGGGAAACAGAGATACATGCCAGGATGATTGTAAATGCCGCAGGTGTATGGGGGCAGGAGGTCTGTTCACTTGCTGAAATAAAACTTCCCATGTTCCCGTCAAAGGGCTCCATGCTCATCATAGACTACCGTGTAAACGGTGTAGTAATAAACAGGTGCAGGCCGCCGGCGGACGGGGACATTATAGTCCCGGGTGATACGGTCTCTCTCATCGGCACAACATCAAGGGAGATACCTTACGACAAAATTGATGATTATACAATAGACGATGATGAAATAGATGTACTCCTCTCGGACGGGGAGAAGCTTATACCCAACGTGAAAAACACAAGAGCCCTCAGGGCATACTGCGGTGTACGGCCCCTTGTAGCGGTATCGGGTGAGATGGATGGAAGGAACATAAGCCGGGGGATCGTACTAATTGATCATAAAGAGCGTGACGGACTTGAAGGTCTGGTGACAATCTCAGGCGGTAAACTTATGACCTACAGGCTTATGGCTGAAAAGACATCAGACCTTGTGTGCCGCAAACTGGGAGTGAAGAAGAAATGCTCTACCCACAAGGTCCCTCTCCCCGGCTCGGAAAGCAAATTCAGCAGCGGAAGGACTGTTAAAAAATTCAGCGGCATACCCGATTCCGTGGTTGGCTCAACCTTTTACAGGCACGGCCAGAGGCTCCGCAACATAATGACAGGGGAGAAGAAAAACTACAGGCTCATCTGCGAGTGCGAAATGGTCACAGAGGGTGAAATAGAATACGCCATAAAAAAACTTGAGGTAAAAGACCTGGTGGACCTCAGGCGAAGAACAAGAATCGGCATGGGGCCCTGCCAGGGTGAGCTCTGCGCGTACAGGGGCGCGGGCCTCTTTCATGAATACGGCGGAACAACGCCTGAAGGCTCAGTTGATCTCCTTTACGATTTCCTGGAGGAAAGATGGAAGGGTATACGCCCGGTTCTCTGGGGTGACGGACTCAGGGAGTCGGAGTTTACATACTGGATATACCAGGGGCTCTTCGG
>Ga0116162_10002044_pt1 | contig 12707 bp, 8 predicted proteins | sample AD_UKC105_MetaG_FD_89875 | JGI IMG/M metagenome (GOLD analysis project Ga0116162, IMG submission 89875) | Active sludge microbial communities of municipal wastewater-treating anaerobic digesters from Hong Kong - AD_UKC105_MetaG | ecosystem: Engineered > Bioreactor > Anaerobic > Digestate... | reverse complement strand
TGGCAGAAAAGCTGCCTAAATAATGTATTCGGAGATGCTAAGTTAATTTTACAGAAATTCGGAGACTTGACTAACATTATCTACCGTCGGATATCTTTACTTCACAACTTATGATCATCACCGAATAATCATTATTAAACAGTTTTGTATTTTTATAATGATTACAGTCTATTGGATACAACAACCAGACGCCAGTATTTGTTTTTCTAGGAAATATCATTCTAAGGACAAAAAGCATTGTCGGATATCTTTACACATTTAGCTCATCTATTCGGTTTATATTCAACAACTTCTTGATATATATAGTTATTCAGGTTTGGCAGTCTTTTTGCAATTAATGCTGGCACAAAACCAGGAGGTAGAAATTATGAGGAGAGCGTTAATTGTTCCACTAACACTTTTATTTATTGTATGCTTTTCAATGAACGGATTGGCATATTATTTCGAGGCCGGGGATGCGGCAGACCAGGCCTCTGCAGATGTAGTCCTTGACATCGTTTTTGCAAGCGATACAAGCGGTTCCATGTATGATGAAATGACTGCGATCAGCAATGCGGTTTACAACATTGTCGACAATATCGACTGCCCGGACTGCGATGTTTGGGTAAGGGCAAGTTTTATGGGTATCACGGGCACCTACAGCGGTACCTATTTTAACCAGACCGTAAGAAGCTATGTGATCGCAGCAGGGGGAACACCAGTTTCCAACAATCTCGAGGACAACGGTCCTGCAGTAACAGACCTGGTAAACTGGTACAACTGGAACGATGACACAACGGCTGACCAGGATTACTACAAGGCCATCGTAACCATCGGTGATGAAGGTACAGAAGATGGATATCCGGTATACCAGAGCGACTGGGATGCAGCATACGTAGCGAACCAGGCCGCAATAGCCAATGATGTCATGGTATTCTCGCTTGTAGGCACTGTCTATCCAGGGTATGAATGGGATGAGTCAAACAGGAATGCCGTATTCGAGGCCATGGCTGAAGGCGGAACAGGCGGCGGCCATGCATTCGGAAGCACAGGCGGTCTTTTCCTGCTTACGACAAACAATACTCTTGAGACCGACATAGAGAACATCATATGTACGGCAGCAGGGGGCGGTCAGACAGACCCGGTACCTGAGCCTGCAACACTGCTCCTTCTCGGGACAGGCCTGGTCGGGATTGCCGGTTTCAGAAGAAAGAAAGTGTAGAAGCAGAGCACAACGAAGATAAGGCCGAATTGATAAATACGGCAGGGTGATGATAAATGCCCTGCCGTATTTTTTTGTTTGATGAGTTGTTAACCGTATCACTTTACAACAAGACACTAGCCCTAGAAGAGAATACCAACCTATCCACTATGCTACTCCATCGTATTCGGCATATGATAACGAACAAACCCTTATTCAGTATGATACAAGTTGCACCTGCAGAAGCGGGTTCATCATTTATATATCTATAAGAATGAACTGCCAGGTCATGTATTGTCACAACTGTTCAAAGTCGCTAATGCATAATTACCGGTCAATGGTATGAACTCCGGTACAAGTTCTATACCCTTTTCACATGAGGTACTGGAAACGGGCTTCAAGATCCCCTTTCCAACGATGTGTGATCTGGCCCATTCCGGCTCAACTGAAAGCTAATCAGCTTCTCATGTGGAGTTGCCTACAAAGCCCAAAGCGGCTATCCAACAAAAAGCTACATTTCTAAAGAGCCAGATATCTACTCTGTTATCCCTGCTTTAAGCGTGTTCAGTATCTTTTGTGCCTGATCTTTCATGATGAACCCTTCATCAGAGTCCAGGGCAGCCTTCAGATGACGTGTTGCTTCGGTTTCCCGGTCTTGAGCAATAAGGGCCTCAGCCATATGAAAATGTATCTGAGGATCCTCAGGAAGACCTTCCAGGGCAAGCTTAAACTGCCCTATCGCGTTTTCATACAGACCCTTCTTGAAATAGATAACACCTAGTGTATCTGCCAGCTGGGGATTCTCCGGATGTTTATCCTTTGCCTTTGAAACAATAACAAGGGCCTTGTCCAGGTCAGCTGCATTACCGGTCTCTGACAGTGACCATCCCAGATTATTTGCTGCAACCATGTGGGACGGTTCTTTTTCAAGGATGTCCCGGTACAGTTCGAGTTCCTTTTGCTTATACCCCTTGCTGTGATAGAGGAGCGCCAGCATAGTTGCTGAGGTCAGGTTGTCTGGATCCTTATCAAAAATGGCCTTGTATTCGATGATGGCATCTTCAATCCGGTCATTCCTTGCATAAATGGATGCAAGGGAAAAATACAGGTTCTGATTGGCGGGGTCCAGCTCTATGGATTTCTCTATATGGCTCACGGCATCGTCAACCCTGCCCCCTTTTTCACAGAGGCCTGCAAGTACGATGTGACAATAACTGTCCTCGTTAAGATTACAATATGATTCAATACCTTTTATGGTCTTCTCTATGCCAGTCACTTCCTGACCCAGCAACGAATATTCATTGATCATACCCTTGCTGCCCGGCCAGAGGTCGAGCCCTTTTTGAGCAACCGCAAAGGCCTCCTTTTTCTTCTTCTCCGCACTGAGAAGTAACACCTCCGCATACAGGGTAGGGTAGGCATTAGGCCCCAGCTTTTTCATGGACTCTACGTAACGGGCTGCCTTATCCAGCAGGTTTAACCTCAAAGAAGACATTGCCCCTATATAGAGAAGATCCGGCGCCAGATTCTGTGACTGTTTCGACACCTCATCAAGTTCCTTGAGCACGCAATCGTGATCTTTGAACTCAAAACAGACCTTTGCCATCATGGCATGCAGCTCAGTATTCTGAGGATCAGCTTCCAGAGCTGCATCCAGAATATTTGCGGCATTACCCGTATCACCGTGAATAAAATAGGCACGTGCAGCTGTCAATGCTATATCAGGTCTTTTATAGCTCTGTTCTTTTATCAGAGGGTCCAGGATATCGATGGCTCCGGAAGGATCCCCCTTATCTATGAGCAGTTGTGCATAGAAAAGCCTTGGTTCAACACTCAGGGACTTTTCTTCTGAAATTGCCTTTTGCAGAATATCTCTGGCTTCGTCCTGCCTCCCCTGCTCCGCAAGTATCAAAGCCAGGTTCATTGAAGTATCAGGATTATCTTCAATCTCATAGGCCTTTTTAGCATATACTAGTGCCTTTTCCTGATCACCCTTTTGTCTGTATAATCGTGAATGAAAGAGTATCAAAGAAGGATTGTCCGGATATGAATCCGTTAAATCTTTAAGAATGCTTTCCAATGGTTCCTGCATATCGTGTGCAGCATAAAAACGGGCAAGTGATAACCCCACAGAGATATTCTTATCAGAAACTTTGTATGCATCTTCAGCAAAGTCCTTTGCTGACTTCATATCACCCCTGATCATAGAAATATCACTCGCCAGAAATCTTATTGTGGGCGAAGCAGGGTATTTAGCTATTCCCTGCATCAGGAGTTCCAGTGCCTTATCCGTGTCCCCCTTCGAACGATAGATCTGAGAGGTGTTGATAAAAAGACCTTCCGATAAATGACCATCATTCATTAGGTTCTGGGCCACTTCAAGGGCTTTCTCGTTCTCTCCTGCATAGAATAACCCCTGATAGAGTATCTCCCTGGCTTTTATGTTTCCCGGCTTATCGTTCAGGATCTCATTTGCCTTCTCTATTGCCTTTTCGTATTGTTTTGCGATGAGCAGAAACGAGGCAATATGTTCACGCGCGTCCATGTTATCAGGGTCTGCCGCATTTGCACGAATGAACGAGCGGTAGGCCTCGTTGAGTCTGTTGAGTTTTATCTGAGTCTCACCGAGCCTTACAAGTGTGCCTGCATCATCAGGTGCAATCTGCAGGGCATTCTGCAACTGTATTGCCGCCTCGCCATATTTACCTTCTTCGAGGTACTGCGCTGCGCTGTCAAGATAATCGTCCCTCTTTTCCTGAGGACTCTTGTTGCAGCAGCATAAGAATACAAGACCCAGCAATAAAATGCCTATTGATAGAATTTTGATTTTCATAATCCCTCAAGTTTTTTTATTTTATAGTATCATAACAGTTTATGCTTGTCATAAAAACGTTAAAACCGGTAATTCAATCCTTACCTGTTATAATCCAAGTAAAGTATATCGGAAAGAGAAAACCTAGACTCCGACAACCCTGATTGTCAGAAAGATGGCTGATTTCCCTTGGGTCCATCAAAAGGATTGATCCTTCTTTTTTTATTCAATTCTGAGAAGAAGCATGATGCCGACACCTGTTTTTACTTTACTGGGGTATGCCAGCAGAGTTTGATGTCGAGCACAGGGGTGCCGTCAACGGCATCGAGACCTTCAACAAAAAGCGAGGTCCCCTTTATTTCAATAAGGCGTACATCCTGTATCCCGATCCTGGAGAGCCGGTCCGGGGTACGCGAAGCGAACACCCCCACCTTTTTCCCGTCCAGCCCCCTGTTGAATACGGATAGAACCTGCCTTGCCATGTGAAGATAGTAGACAACAGTGAGATACCGCTCGTCTTCGAGCCTGTACATGAACCGTTTCTGGGACGGCAGCAGCTCTATGCGGGACATCTGCTTATGCTTCCCCTCAAGCCCGAAATCCGTTTCCGAACGTTTCAGACAATTGTGTACTCTCCCGATCGGATATATCTCAAAGGGCTCGGCCTCGCCATAGATGCATACGGAACATACCCACTCGCCATCAATCCTGAACAGATGTTCTTTGGCTGTTCCTTTGCCGCACACGCTGCACACACAGCCCTCATCTATCATTTAGTATCTCTCCTGTGTGTTTACTGTATTCAATTCAGGTGTCAGCCCATTTGCCCGGGATTAGGGTGTTGCAGAACCTGCACCTGCCCGCGGTAATATGGTAAACAGGGATATGGTATCCCCTTCTCTCCACCAGGAGTCTTCCGCAGTTGTGGCAGTAGGTGTTGTTGCCTTCATGGCCGGGAACATTCCCGACATAGACATACCTGATACCTGCCTTCATGGCGATCTGCCTGAACCGGGTCAGGGTTTCAACCGGCGTGGGGGGAAGCCTGTCAAGCTTGTAGCGCGGGAAGAACCGGAGAAAATGCACGGGATGATCCGGTCCCAGGTTTTCCACGATCCATGTGCACATTTTTTCCGCCATGTCCTGATCGTCGGTGTATCCGGGTATGACGAGGTTGGTGAGTTCGAAATGCACACCCCTATCATGCATGGCCCTGAAGGTATTGAGCACGGGCTCAAGCCTTCCACCGTTGAGTTTCCGGTAGATCTCGTCGCTGAAGGACTTCAGGTTCACATTTGCCGCGTCGAGCACGCTTAAGAGCTCAAGCAGGGGCTCTTTGTTAATATATCCGTTCGATATCCACAGATTGGCGATCCCCTCTTTCTTTGCCAGACGTGCCGTGTCGATCATGTATTCGAAAAAGGTCGTGGGCTCTGAATAGGTATAGGCAATTGAAGCGGACCCGGCCTTTTTTGCAGCACGAACCACATCCGGGGGAAACAGCTCGCTGGTACGCACATCCTCCGGCCTTACCTGGGATATCTCCCAGTTCTGGCAGTTCAGACACCGGAAATTGCAGCCTGCAGCCGCAATGGAAAGGGCTGAAGTTTTCGGCAGAAAGTGAAACAGGGGCTTTTTCTCGATGGGATCGACATTGACACTGCACGGGTTACCGTAGGTGAGGCTGTAGAGCTTTCCGTCTATGTTGACCCTTGAACGGCACACGCTCCTGTCTCCCGGGGACAGGATGCAGGCGTTCGGGCAGATCCCGCATATTACCTTTTTATCATCGAGCTTTGCATAGAGAAAGCCTTCGTGAGACCACTTCCACAACTCTTTGGGTGCCCCGGCTGTAAATACACTGCCCCTGATGTCTTCTGGCGGGCGTTTTGCCAGGGCAGGGGTAACCGGGCAGATGATTTCAAGAACTCCGGGTACGAGCAGCGCCCCGGCACCGGCGGCACTAGCGAACAGGAACTCCCGCCTGCTGATCTTTTCCATGGCTACCCCTTACAACCATTATACTCGCGGTCTTGAGTACAATCAAACCGAGAGTAGCCTGAACGATACCCAGATAAGGGATCAATACGCTCGAGATGATTACCGCACCGAATGCCGCACCTACGAGATCTGCTGAAAAGGTCCTGACAGCGGAGATGTTGTCGCCTCCCCTGAGGGAAAGTGCCACAGGAAACTGAAAACCGCATAAGAGAGATATCCCGAATGCAATGCAATAAAACAGCATCTGTGGAAAAACCTGGCCCCCGATCTTCAAAATGACCACAATGAGGGCCATGATCATGACAAGAACCATATCCGTGAGTACCAGGACCTTGTGCGTCTTGCCGCTGAGCCTTCTTCCTAAAAATGCCCCTGGGAGCAGCCCTGCAAGAAATACCGAAACGATAATGCCGATCTTCAGGTAGATATACCCGAACAGGATCTGGAAGATAAAGATGATGAGCACTTCCGAGCCCATTACCGTTGCACCGGTGCTGAACAGAACAAATTCTTCTCTTGTGATGACAAGGAAATACAAGGCAAATACAATACCGGTGCATACAAAAAACCATACCGGAGAAGTCTGGTGCTCGGCAAACCACTGCGCAAACATCACCTGCATCATATACGGATCTGTATCTGTGTTTACCGGCGTGGCATCATCGATTGAACCTGCAAGATACTCTCTCCTGTCTTTGGTTATGTCGCCTGCGAAATATCCGCTTATGTACCCGGTTTTTATCCCTTTCTGCCTCAGGGCCTCCGGAATGTCCGTATTGATGATGCCGTCTGTGCAGAGAAAGAAGATCTTTGTCCCGGGAAGCATTACAATATTTGAAAAATGCCTTTTTGCAGTATTGTACAGGGAAGAAACCTTCTGGCGCTGAGGTTCTCCCAGGTAGTTGTCATACCCCTTGAGCGAAAAGCCCATGACGCCGAACGGGCGCAGCCTTTTCTTTGCAACGGCAAAAAACTCGTCCGTGTAGAAACGGTTTACCTGAAATGTCTCCGGCTCCGGAAGATTCATGATGATGGCATCATAGCTGTCAGTTGTTTTATCGAGATACGCGCGTGCATCCTGATGAATAACCCTCAGTCCGGGGATTTCTTTCAGCAGAGAGAACCTGAACTGGGCGGCGCTCAGAGCAGGGTCAAGCTCCACATAATCGATTCTATCCGGTCGGTATTTATCGATCTCTTCCATAATGCCTGCAACCGAAGAGACCGCCAGTATGTCTTTCGGGCTCTGGACCTGGCAAAGGGCATAATGAACAGCCTCCTCTGCCATCATGAGATTGCCGCTTATGTAGACAGGAACACCGTCTTCGAAAAGCGTGAACTCACCGTTGTTCTTCTTTACCGTGAGTCTTCCGAAACGGGTCTCTTCATAGTGCACAAGTTCCCCTTCTCCTGCATCGAGAGTCTTCTTCTCAACAAAAACCCCGAAGACATTTACCGAAAGGGCGAAAACCGCACACAAAACAGCTACGGACATGGCCAGCCTGCCACGCCGTATCAACAGGAATGCGGCAGCGATCAGAACCAGATTGGCCAGGAGCAGTGCCTTCAGGGGGCTCACCAGGTAGACAAGGGCAAAGGAAAACAACGCGCCACCGGTTAGATCACCGATATTGTCGATGATATATATGGTTGCCCCTGAATAACCGGGGTTTTCTAAGCGGATGACAAACAGGCTCAAAGGCAGGACAAAACCTATGAGAAGGGCATAGGGCGATATGGTTAACAAGGTATAGAAAAAGGTAGGATAAAAACCAACTGAAGAACCGTGAACAAAGACGATATCTCGAAGATACCTGATCAGAATGATCTGAAAAGGGCTCAGGGCTGCAAGCAGAAAGGTGATCATTGCCAGTTGATCTATGCCGGGTTTTTTGCCGGAATACAGCCGTGCAAGAAGGGTCCCGGTTCCGCCCAGCGCCAGCCAGTTGAAGATGATCAGGGCTATGATGAACTCATTGCCTTCAAACAGGGTGAGAAACTCCCGGATCGTATACAGCTGTGTTACGATGGATGATATACCGGTTGCGATGACTACTCGATGAACCGCCTTCTCATTCGGGCTCTTCAAAATATTGAACCTGGTAGGTGGAAACCTCTAGTTTCCTTTCTTTCCACGCATTCGCCTCCATCCCGGCCTTGGCGCACAGATGGGAGAGGAATTCAGCCTTATCAGGAAGCTGATCCCATACCTGAGGAAGAAAGGTTGCACCTGCATAGCCTGACCTGATGATAACCCCGTCGATACCGGGCCTGAGCTTTTCGAGAAGATCCTTATAGTCGGTGTATTCAATGGGCTTCGGCTCGGTGAGGATGCTGACCTCTATCTCCATATCATCCATCTCCGACGGGGCCACCGGATTGAATCTGGGATCGTGGAAGGCTGCATTTACGGCGTTGCGCCTTACCCCTTCGAGCACGGTATCGCGTGCCTCGAGTGAACCGATGCACCCTCTGAGCCTGCCCTTTCTGTTCAGGGTGACGAAGACCCCCCGTTTCGTCTGAAAGGCCTCATCTTTCAGTGCATCTTCAGGCAGAGCCGTTTCCCCGGTTTTCATGCCGAGCTTTTTCTCAATGGTATCCTTTGCAAGCTTCACCAGAACCTGTCCCTGTTCCTCGCTGAATGTCTTTTCCATCGGACCTCCGTAAAAGGCGATAGCCGCGTAGCCCACAACCGAGTCTTTACTGCCCGCGGTATCGCCGCTGTTTGTATAGTTCAGCAGCATCGGCTTCCAGCCTCTTTGGCGTGCGAGTGTTACCAATACCCGTATCCCATTTATCCCGCAGGCCCGGCTGGAATTTCTTCCTAGTGCATCTTCCCTGAGATTCAGGATCATGCCTATCGTCTCCCGGTCCTTTTCCACGGCATGGCTGTATCTCATGTAGTGAGAAAGGTCAGAGCTTATGACCAGCAGGGTATCGTTATCGATGATATCCCCTATGGCGTCCGTATAGGCATCACTATCTCCAGGTCCCAGGACAATGGGTACGAGCGAAAACTCAGCCAGGGCATACTGGATGAACGGCAGAACAACCTCTATGGAATGTTCGCTCCTATCAGAGGCATCAACTGCCTTGAAAAGGGGGTTTTCTTTCCTGAGCCGGTGTGCATCATCGTGAATCATGATCTGACCGAGCGGGGTCTCGTATGCATCCGCTCGGCTTATACTTGCATGCTCAAACCCTACCCGGTGATCGGGGCCCACCACGATCACCTTGGAATAATGCTCCCCCTTAAGCAGGTATGTCGCGTACGATGCGGTAGGACCGGAGTAGACGTAGCCTGCGTGGGGAACGATGAGTGCCCTGAGGTTCATGCCTTGAGGTTTGTACGGACAGGTATTCCCGGCAGCGCGTGTATAGTTCTCAATCAGCTGAGACAGATGCTCGGCCGAGGCAGGATAGAACGTGCCCGCTGCTATGCTTTTGCGCACCTGGACGTCATGGGCCGAAACAGGTGAGGCACAGCAGAACAACACGAGCATAGCGAGAAAAAGATTCAAGAGCATTGTGCAAGGCTTCATGCACCTGTCCCCCCACACCTTATAAGAATGCATTTCTCACGAACAAGTTCAAGGGGAAAATGTGGTCTATTCGCTATTTAGAGAAGAACACCGCGATACCGGAGACTGTGTTGTTCCAGGACTTACGGGAATCAATGGGATGAACCCCAAGGGCAAGCCCTGGACCTTGTTCCTTAAGCAGGCTGCCGGGAACCGGACCCAGGCTCCTTCTCCGGCGTCTCCTCGGACGTAGTTACCATAACGACGTGTCCTGCGTAGCAGGGTTTACCCGATAAAGCGGGAAGCCTGAAGCGATCGCGAAGACGGATTCACGCGGCCTATTCTTCGTCCCTGAATGTCCTGGTATACAGGTACCGGTTATAAACACTTGAAAAGGCCGTGAAATCATCGCCGTCAGGGGTGGCTTCTATGATCGAGGAAAAACCGATCAGCTTTGCATCCAAATCGTCGAGCATATGGAGCATAATGGCCTCCTTGGTCATGGGCAGTTTGGGAGACCCGAATTCCAGCTGGCCGTGGTGCCCGAGGATCAGGTGCAGAAGATGAAGCCTGAGCTCTTCAGGGAACCCTTCCATCCTTGCGATCTCCTGATCCACCATGTGGGCCGAGAGGTAGACATGCCCGATGAGTCTCCCCTCGGTCGTCATGTCGATAACCCTGCTGTACGAGTATTCGAAAATCTTTCCGATATCATGCAGAATCGCTCCTGCAAAGAGCAGGTCCCTGTTGATGTCCAGATGAGCATAGACAGGATACAGTGCATCTATGGATTTCAGCATGGCAAGAGTATGTTCAAGCAGTCCGCCGATATAGTTGTGGTGAATGCCCTTTGCGGCAGGTGCCTTGGCAAAGGCGTCTTTCATGTCCGGACGGTTCAGTATTTTCTCAAGAAGGCTTTTGAGATAACCGCTTCTTATGGTGGTCCTGATATCATCAAGCTCCTTCATCATGGATGGTATGTCGCCTTTGGTGGTAAGGACAAGGGCAGACATGTCCACTTCGTCATCACTGAGCTTCACGATCTTTTCTATCCTGAGCTGGATCCTGCCTTCATAAGATTCCACGGAACCCCGCACCCCGACGACATCGCCCGGATCTATCCCTGCAGTCTGCTCATGGGCGTCTTCCCAGAGGATCCCCGGCATGGAGCCTGTCTTGTCGGAAAAGACAAGTTTTGCATAAGGCTTAGCATTGCGTGCAACGAGCAGTTTTCTTTCCGAAAGCAGAAACACGCTGCGCACGGCATCACCGTTACGCAGTTCGGTCACATATTTCCCTTTTGAAATCATGTCTCCCCCTTGCAGGTGTGCCTCAGGTCATCTAGAGAATATACCTGCTCAGATCATCCCTGTGCATGATGGGATCGAGCCACCTGTTCACATAATCCGCATCCACGACAACCTCGCCCTGGATGGTGTCCGCCTCAAACGATATCTCTTCCAGGAGCTTTTCAAGAACGGTATGCAGGCGGCGGGCGCCGATATTCTCGGTATGGTCGTTGATATACTGTGCTATGCGCGCGATCTCTGATATTGCATCATCCTTGAAGGTGAGGCTGATGCCTTCGGTCGCCAGCAGTGCCTGGTACTGCTTTATCAGTGCGTTCTTCGGCTCTACCAGGATACGCACGAAATCCTCCTGTGTCAGGGGGTTCAGTTCTTCCCTGATCGGAAAACGCCCCTGGAGTTCAGGTATGAGATCGGACGGTTTGCTCACGTGAAACGCCCCTGAACCGATGAACAGGATATGGTCGGTCTTGACCGGTCCGAACTTGGTATTGACGGTTGTCCCTTCCACGATGGGCAGAAGGTCTCTCTGCACGCCTTCGCGCGAGACATCAGGACCGTGGGTCGACTCCCTTCCCGCGACCTTGTCCAGTTCGTCGACAAACACGATACCTGCATTCTCCACCCGCGATTTTGCCTCCTGCGTCACCTTTTCCATGTCGATCAGGCGCGAGACCTCTGTTGCGGTAAGAAATTCCAGTGCATCCTTTACATTCATCTTTTTTCTGCGGGTCTTCTTCGGCAGAAAGTTGGAGAACATCTCCTTGAAGTCAATGCCCATCTCTTCAAGACCCTGCCCGGAAAAGATCTCTACCGTGGGCATGGAGGTCTCGCGTGCCTCGACCTCTATTATCCGCTCGTCGAGAAGCCCCTGATCGAGCATGCCGCGAAGCTTTTCCCTGCTTTCCGAGTGCGCCTGGGCATCCTTCTGAATAGGCAGAAGATGATCGAGAACCCTTTCCCTGGCAATCTCGGCAGCCTTGGTCCTGACCTTTTCGCTCTCGTCCTTCTGCACCATCTGAACACCCATCCTCATGAGATCGCGTATGATGGATTCCACATCCCTGCCCACGTATCCCACCTCGGTAAACTTGGAGGCCTCCACCTTGATAAAGGGTGCATCGGAAAGCCGTGCCAGGCGCCTGGCTATCTCTGTCTTTCCTACACCGGTCGGCCCGATCAGGATGATGTTTTTGGGATAGATGTCCTCTCTCATTTCCTCTGAAACGCGCTGGCGGCGCCAGCGGTTTCTCAGGGAGATCGCAACTGCCCTCTTTGCCTTGTCCTGGCCGACAATGTACTTGTCCAGTTCGGCTACAATTTCCTTAGGTGTGAGATCACTCATGACAGTTCCTCGAACACAATGGATTTGTTGGTATATATGCAGATATCGGAAGCAATCTCCATGGCCTTCTCAGCCACATCCCTTGCAGACAAGTCCGTGTTCAGAATAAGCGCCTTTGCCGCAGCCATGGCATAGTGCCCGCCTGAACCGATGCCGCATACATCATCATCGGGCTCCACCACGTCACCGGTCCCGGAAAGGATAAAGGTCTTGGAGGCATCAGCAACAATCATCAGGGCTTCAAGCCTTCGAAGCACCCTGTCAGTCCTCCAGTCCTTGCCCATCTCAACAGCGGCTCTCGTGATATTGCCCCGATACTCCTTGAGTTTTGCCTCGAATCTCTCGAACAGGGTGAACGCATCGGAGGTAGAGCCTGCGAATCCGGCAAGTATTTTGTCTTCGTGAAGTTTCCTGATCTTCCGGGCACTCCCCTTGAGTATGACATTGTTCATGGTAACCTGCCCGTCTCCGGCGATCACAACCTTGGAGTCCCTGCGAACGCACAGTATCGTTGTTCCCCGTATCTCCATCACTCCTCCTT
>Ga0116162_10002036_pt1 | contig 12732 bp, 11 predicted proteins | sample AD_UKC105_MetaG_FD_89875 | JGI IMG/M metagenome (GOLD analysis project Ga0116162, IMG submission 89875) | Active sludge microbial communities of municipal wastewater-treating anaerobic digesters from Hong Kong - AD_UKC105_MetaG | ecosystem: Engineered > Bioreactor > Anaerobic > Digestate... | reverse complement strand
ATGAGCGGGCGACGAGGATCGAACTCGCGACGTTCAGCTTGGGAAGCTGACATTCTACCACTGAATTACACCCGCGAATGAACAAATAATAAAAGTATGCCAAATAATATCAATTTTTTTTGTGTTTATCCATTAAAAAATTTCATGTTACAAGGTGTTGTGGCCTTTGAGACTTCAGGGGTATTAAATAATTCTTTTTTTGAGTATAATATTATTCAGATTTAAAAAAACTCAGTAATAATTCCTGAATATACATTTTAGTGTAAAAAGTAAAAATTATATCCCCCCGCCGCCTTCGGCGGCGGGGGGATATAATTTTTACTTGAAATAAATTAAGGAACAAATACTGAAAAAAACTGGTATTTATACTTTTATACTGTATTATTATCTGAAATTTAAATATCTGTTGTCAATATTATTGTTCAGGTATTCATTAACGGTGAGAATAAATATTTAACTTTTAACTCACGGTTTTTCATAAATAAACAGATAATGGTTATAAGGGCGTATCAGTTAATAATGGGCAGATTGTTTAAAATATTAAGGGTTTTTTTTCTTATTGGAGGGGTGGTACTTCTCACATCCGTTATGCCCGTTATGACCCAGTCTACTGCTGAAATGGACAGGCAGGCCCAGGAGTATTTTGACAACAAAGACTTCTCGAAAGCAGTTGCTCTCTGGCTGAACATTCTTGATATTGAACCTGAAAATCAGGATATACAGAAAAAAGTTGAATTTCTTTACGAAATGAAACAGAAAAAGGACCTGGAACTGGAACGTTCAAAGGTCAATTATAAACTGGCCAGGAAGGAACTGGCCGGCAATTTCAGAGACGATATAGAATTTGAAAAAGCGGAACAGAACCTTGAAAACTCCAAGGAGAAGGCTAAGTTGGCTTTTGCCAGTTTTATAACAGCCTACAGGATAGATCCGAAAGATCCTGAAATGCAGCTTATCCGTGAAGATATGCAGAGGCTTGAAAAGATACTCGCATCCGAGGACAGAAAACTCAGCGCCAGCAGGGAATTGAGAGAAAAGATAGGCGGCATACTGATTATTGCAAGGGCCGCCATGGATGAGGGTCGGTACAAAGATGCTCTGAAAAGCTGGACCGATATTCTTGAACTTATGCCTGAACATATAGAGGCAGTAGAGGGGAAAAGGCAGGCAACAATAGCGATTGATAATATTATAAGGTATGAAAATATAAAAAAATTCACCGCAAGCGGTATCCTGCTTTTCGGCCAGGAGCAGTTTAAACTGGCGCGGCAGGATTTCATGAACGTTCTACAGCTTGATCCTGAAAATAATACTGCTGAAGATTACATAGAGAAAATTGACGAAAAACTGAATGAGAAAAAGAGATATGAACAGCGCCTGCGGGAGGCGGAGATATTTTATCTTTCAGCTCTGAAGAACCTGAGGGAAAACCAGTACGATGATGCAAGGGATGACCTGGAAAATACGCTGTCATTAATAGACAACTACAAGGACGCAAAGGCAAGGCTTGCGGGTATCCCGGGCATGAAGGCCGAATTCGACAGGCGGGAGAGAGAAAAGAGGCTCAGGCAGATAGATGAGCAGTTCCAGAACGGCCTTATTGCACTCGCGGAATCAAGATACCGGGATGCGATATCGGCATTTGAGGCTACCCTTAAACTTGATCCCGGTAATAAACTTGCACCGGTATATATTCAGCGGGCAAAAGACGCGCAGAAACTTGTTGAAGAGGAGGTTGTTGATGATAACTCCCCTTACTATGATCTGGTTGATTCCCTTATTGTGTCAGGTGAAAAACTCTACAGGGCCGGTAAATATGTTGAGTCAAAAAACAGGTGGGAACAGATACTGCAGCTTTTCCCCTCGAACAGGATCGCCAATGAGTATATGTTCAAGTGCGAATTGAAGCTTAAACCTGAACGGCGTGGAGCAATGGTTAAAAGGCTTGTGGAGGATGGGGAAACCTTCATGAAAAAGCGTGAGTACAGAAACGCTTACAGAAAATTTGAACTTGTAAAATCCATTGAACCCGGGTATCCTGATATTGACAGCCTTCTTGCAAGGGCTGAAAGAGGGCAGAGCTATGGCGGGGGAGGAACAATCGGCCAGGAGGATATGCGTGAGATACAGAGAAGATTTAATCTCGGCATGGCCTACTACCAGAGAGGAGGAGTGGACAATATAAAGAAAGCTCTGGTGGAACTCAGATGGGTCGCAGCAAAAGATCCGAATAATATTAAAGCGGTTGTAAGTGTAAATAAAATCGAGGCCCAGCTCAGGGCGGGTTCTTCCACTGCTAAAACCGGAAGGTCAAGGCTTACCCCGGAGCAGGAGAGGCTTGTGAGAAAATATTACTACAGTGGAATTAATTACTATTCAAATAATGATTTTAAGAGGGCTATTGGCGAGTGGCGTAAAGTCCTTGCAATAGATCCCGGACATACAAGGGCAAAGAATAATATAAGAAAATGTCTGGTTCTTCTCGGAAGGTAATAAAACATGGATGACAGAAACAACGTGAATTCAGATGGGTCTGATGTTGCGGCTCCGGCCCCCAAAAAGATCAGGTTTGGTATCACCCTCAAACTATCTCTTGCTATAATAAGTATCGTTTCAGCGATAATTCTGACAATAGCAATATTTATAGTCTACCGTGAGAGCGCGATTCTTCAGGAGCAGGTGTTTAATTTCGTGAAACGCGAAGTCGTCCATCTGTCAAATACAGCGCAGCAGACAATAGGGTATGATGAACTTACCCTTTCAGATACGGTAAACGAGCTTAAGAAGATTGAGTTTTTAAAGTATGTCTTTGTTCTTAATAACAGGGACGAAATAATATACTACTTTGACAGAAGGGGCCCTGAAGGGGAGGTAAAGCATGAAGAGAGGAAACCTTTAAATGATAATGTGACAAGGGCCCTTGAGGACAGAGCTGACAGGACTTCCACTGATATAACTGATTATCCGGATAAAAACGATAAAGGGAAAATTTACGATTTTTCAAAACTCGTTTTAAGCAGGCTGGACAACAAGACCAAAACCGGTGTTGTAATAATGGGGATGTCGGATGTTGTGATAAGGAATGAGATAGAAAACGTAAAAAAACTGATTATTTTCATTTTTCTCGGTTTTCTCGTTATATCAATTCTCGGTACGGTAATACTTGCCACTATTATTATACGACCGGTTAAGAAACTTACCTACGGCGCCACTGTAATAGGTAAAGGTGATCTCGATTACAGAATAGAGGTGAATACCTCCGACGAACTGGGCAGGCTTGCTGAAGAGTTTAATACTATGACATCTATGATTCGAGACGCCAAAGAGAAGGAGATTGAAACACGAATCATGAATGAACAGCTTGAAATTGCCCGTGATATTCAGGAGGGGCTTAATCCCATGGGTTACTATAACAAACGGGGTATCCAGATCAAGGGGTACACAAGGGCAGCCAAGGGTGTCGGAGGGGATTACTTCGATTATATAGATATTGATGATAACAGGGTCTGCGCCCTCATAAGCGACGTTTCCGGAAAGGGCGTCCCCGCCTCTCTTGTTATGGTAATGATACGGACGGTTTTTACAACCTATATAAAACGGAAGGATATAGACTGCGCCAGTGTTGTACGTGCCATAAATGACTCACTCAGTGCTGATTTTGCCATTGATAAGTTTGCAACTCTCTTTTTTATTATTTATGACAGGAGCACAGAGGAGCTCGCTTTTTCAAACGCCGGCCATGGGCCTCTTTTCTGTTACAGGGCCTCGCAAAATCAGTGTACAAGGACAGGTATTGACGGTATTCCCATAGGAATCATGGACGAGGTGGAGTATAAGCAGGCTAAAGTAAAACTCCATCCCGGGGATGTGGTTGTCATGTATACTGACGGTATTACAGAGATGAGAAATCCGGAAAAAGATGAGTATGGCCTACAGAGAGTGAGGCAGATGCTCATCGAGAACCATAATATGTCAGCAGAGGAGTTTACTGATTTCCTTGTGGAGGACGTGGACAGGTTCAGAAACGGAGCTTCACAGCATGATGATATGACAATGCTTGTTTTCAAAAGAGAGGAATAACAGGTATTTTATCTCTGAAATAATAAAAAAAGCCGGATTCTATTCCGGCTTTTTTTATTCCATTTATATGGGATATTTACAGTAATTCATCCTCGGATTCATATATTGTAAAGAATTTATCAAGAGTGGCAAGTTTAAGTATATTAAGAACATCATCATGAATGTTCATAAGCGCAAACTTGCCGTTGTGGGCTTTCATTTTTTTCATCCCTGCAACAAGCGCTCCTATGCCGGAACTGTCCATATAATTGACTTTTTTCATATCTACCACAACACTGCTGTGCTGCCCGTCTGTTATGCTGAAAAGGGCTTTTTTCAGTTCACTTACATTATAAAGGTCTACTTCGCCGCTGACATCTATAACTTTGTGTTCACCAATTTCTCTGAATTCGATGTTCACAGATTCCTCCGGATTTAATTACAGATATTTTTTTATAAAAATTTACTTTTTGTAAAGTAATAATTTTTTATACCGTAAAAATAGAAAATTATAATTTTTAACGATATTCTGATGATAAATTAAATAACTTTCTGAATATAAAAAATATTTTTTATATGTCAAGAAACAATTTGTCTATAAACTCAGATAGATCAAGAAAATTGTTTACTTCTTTCATTTCATTACAACATGAACCGTAAAGTGAGGCAATACTGTCGTTCCAGTCCCACAGGTGCCTTTTGTCGGGGTTCAGCCAGAACAGGTTCCTGGTTCTCTCCTGGATTTTGCGAAAAGACTGTATTCCAGGGTCATTATCATTATTTCTCGCGTCTCCAAGCACAAGGACCGAAGTCTTTCTGGTAAGCGCGTCACTGTAATTTTCAATAAACTGGTCAAAACACCTGCCGTAATTGCTCCCCCATCCATAAGTAAAATTTACGTCTGTAAACATTGAGTTTATGGCCCTTTCGGGGTCCATCTCCATGAAAAGATCGGTAATTTCAACCATGTTGCTTATAAAAGCGAATGTCCTTACTTTTGAAAAGAGGCTCTGGAGACTGTATGTCAGGAGCAGCATAAACCTTGAATACTGGTTCACAGATCTCGAAACATCACACATTACAACAAGCTGCGGTCTGTCTATTTTTTTGTTTTTGTAAAAAAGTTTAAAGGGCACCCCTCCATACTGAAGGTTTGTACGGAAAGTCCTTTTTATATCTATGCCGCCATGTTTTACCCTTTTTTTACGCAGTGAAATCCTGCTTTTCAGCTTCTGGCCGAAACGGTTGACAAGTTCGCGCATCTCCCTTATCTCTTCCGGGGAGAGCTGGTATATGAATTTGTTAAGGAGGTAGTCCTCCCTGTTTTTAAGCTCCTTCCCGATTTTTCTCTTGGAGAGCCTGAGATTCATCATGTTGCGAAGCAGCTCCATCATGGCTTCAGTATCGACTTCGAGTATTTCCCCATCCTCACTCTTTGACTGGAAAGAGCCGCCTGTGCCGCCGCGAGACCTGAAGATATTCATCCCCCCTCCGCCGCCTGAACTTGATTCGGGGAGCTCGTCGAGAAACATCCTCATTATCTCCTCTTCGTTTCTTTCCATGAGGAATGCCGGGTCGAGTGAATCGAGAAATTTGTCAAGCATGTCGTTCATCTCTTCGACCATGTCGGAGGGGATTCCTTCGCTTAAACTGGAGAGAGCCGATGCGTCCATCCCGTCAAAAAACCTCTCCCTGCCGCTGAAGAATTCGTCAAAACACCTGTTGAATACCGGGATATCAGTGTAGTCTTTTACCAGTGTGGTTTTGAGGGCCTGCCTGAAGATATCCTTGTCCTCAACATTGATTTCAGGCACAGCCGTGAAAAGGGAAATCACTTCATCCGCGGATATAATAATACTGGCGTCCCTCAGGACTTCAATGAAGTCAAAGAGCTTGCGGTTTATATGAGGCCTGTTTTCTTTCATGTTTAATTTTTTCAGTTGAGGAAAATGTCCTTTGAATGTTTAAGAGCCAGTTCTATGTCTTTTTCATATTTAAGGATGAAGTTCAGGGTCTCAACTGCAATTTTCGGATCGAGATCCTCGTATCCGAGAAGCACAAGGGCCTTTGCCCAGTCCAGTGTTTCACTTATACTCGGCTCTTTCTTAAGCTGGAGCTGCCTGATCCTGTGGACAGCTTCAACCACCTGCCTGATCAGTCTCTCCCCGCTTTCAGGTACCTTCAGGGAAACAATTTTCTCCTCCAGTTCGATTGTGGGGTAATCGATGTAGAGATGAAGGCATCTTCTTTTAAGCGCGTCTGACATCTCCCTTGCGCTGTTGGATGTCAGTATAACAAATGGTTTAACATCAGTTGTAAAAGTCCCTATCTCAGGAATTGTAACCTGGAAGTCTGAAAGTACTTCAAGGAGAAATGCCTCAAACTCAGAATCTGATTTGTCAATTTCGTCAATGAGGAGGACCGAACGGGATTTTTTTGTTATAGATTTCAGAATCGGCCTTGGTATTAAAAATTTATCAGAGAAGAATACATCTTCGGCCGAGCTTAATTTATTCACTGCGCCGGTAAGAGTACTCTCACTTCCCATTATCTCCGAAAGTTTGTCCTTTAATATCTGGGTGTAGAGAAGCTGTTTCGCGTACTCCCATTCATAAAGAGCTTTAGCTTCATCAAGGCCTTCATAACACTGCATCCTTATAAGTTCTATATCAAGGGCCGATGCTATGCACTTGGCAAGCTCTGTTTTGCCCACTCCCGCAGGCCCTTCAACCAGTACAGGTTTTTCCAGTTTCAGGGCGAGATATACAGTTGTTGCTATGTCCTTTGATGCAATATATTTCTGTTTTTCGAGTTCCTGTATCGCTTCTTCTACACTTTTAAACATAACTGTACCATTGATCCTGATTTTAATTCCTGCCTCAAGTTTTAATTCATGACTATATTTTTCAAGAAATAAATGCAGGGGGTTGTACTTTTTAACTCACGGTTAAATTTTACCCTTTCAGACTGTCAAAAAGTGAAAGATCGGCAAACCTGTTTTTCTCCTCTTCACTGAAAAAACCGGGCGAACTGTTGAATTTTTCCCTGAATTTCTGCAGTATTTTAAAAATCGCGGCTGCATCAATATTTTTTGTCTCTATCATCTTGCTGTAGAGGGCTTCCTCAATCTGCCTGTTGGCCGAATCTGTCTGTAAGTTCTGCAGATCAATAAGTTCCCCCTCCTGCACAAGAATAATATCTTTTGATGTAAATATCCTGTTGGCGTAAATCAGGTAGGATATAAAAGACTCCATTATCAGAGACCTCTCAATTATTCCCCATTTTTTCAGGCTTTTTCTCAATACCTGCGGGTCTATTTCAGGGAGAATACTTTTTTCCGATTTAAAATCCACAAGTGAGAGCCGCGAGTGGTTTACTGTTTTGAATATATTAAGGTTAAGGTCTATGAGGGCGTCATCCGGAATGTTTTTCTTTTCGATCAGCGCTGTGCCGCTTACCTTCTCTTCCCCTTTTTTTCTGCATGTGACTATTATCAGGTCGGCATTGGCCCCGGCTGTGATGAATTTTTTTTCACCGTTTATTATTATATTACCTTCCTCTTCTTCGTAAACGACCGGCTCAGTGTTGTTTTCTGAATTCGCAAGTGCGCAAATAGTCCCGTTATCTATAGATGAAAGGATTGAGGAGATTTTTTCAGTAATTTCAGCATTAAGGGTAATGTCAGAGAGCAGCGGCCTTATGAGCATTGACTGGACAATCCAGAGAACTGATAGGCCCATGTCACCGGTCTCCCTTGCTATTACTGTTGAGGGCCTTGCTGTTCTGTACTGGTTAATGCCCGGCTTGAACTGCGCGGAGAGTTTGTCCCAGATCTGTCTCTGGGCGGCAATATCGGTTGTCCTTGTCATAAACGTGGAGTTTATCTCTTCTATCAGATCTTTCATGTCTGGCCTCTTCGGGGTGATCAGATGATTCTGTCATTGCGAGGAGTGGAAACGACGACGCAATCTGCTTTAGGATATTTATCTCTTTTTATCGAAGTAATAATCCTTACATAATCAGACTGCTTCGGCATTTTATGCCTCGCAGTGACAGAAACCTGATATCTGTTATCAGTTAATAAAAATATATCTTTATATGTTTTTCTAAGTCAAGCAGAGTTTTTCTTATCTTACCCGCCTTCTCTGGGCATGCGCTTTTTCGTACCATCCCATGTTTGCTCCGAACCTGAAATTGTACCTGTCGTTTTCAAATCCGCTGTAGCCGAATTCAAACCTTACCCTTTCAAGAACAGGCACGAGAAGGTGTATCCCGCCGTAGAATGAATTGTAGTATGTCCCCTTATTGTACCTGTCACCCTCTATCCACTGCACCGCGTTATCCATCCCCGCTACAAACTGCAGGCCGTAATATCCGTGCATGTCCCATAGTGAAACCTGCCTGTTGGTGAAAAGTTCATATCTGTATTCAACAGTGCCGAGAGTTTCGTGCTGCCCGCACATTGAGGGGTCCGGTTCATATACACGGAGGCTGTTTACCCCTCCTACATGATAGAGCTCATAACCGGGAATTGTCCCCGGCCTGTACCTTCCAAGAAAGTTTACATGGAAAATATGCGATTCTCCTGCCGGAATATAACCCCTGAAATCAAAGATGTATTCCGTGAAGTCGCTGTCACCTCCCAGTTTGTCCCCGTAAAGGGTCGCCCGGTATTCGTTGAAAATTCCGCTGTGTGGGTTCATCTTTCTGTCCCTTGTGTCTATAATGAAACCGGCACCGGCGGAGGGGAGATAGTCCCAGTCACCGTTTCCGTAGAACATCGGGATGTCCCTGCTCACTTCAGTGAACATCGGATTTGATTCATCATGCTTCACGTAAAGTGCTGAAGCGGTAGCGACTATTGTGTATATTCTGTCCGGCCTGTAGTAGATGTCAGCCTGGCTGTAGCTTGAATTTTCATCGTAAATTTTCAGCGCGTTATACGATTCAAAGTAGCTGAGTGTGACCTCTGCGGTGAAAGGGATTCCCCCGAGTTTAGGTATCCTGGTGTAGCTTAAGACCTCTTTTGCCCTGAGAAGTTCAGGTGCAACCGTGTACCTGCTTATAATCTCCTCGTGAATGCCGAGCCCCGCAATATTCATAAATGTCACACCCGGGCCTACCATAAGGCCGTCCTGGTCCGTGCGTTTCATGGCGGGGTAAACGATGTAGGAGGGGAGTTCTTTGTAGCAGTAGAGAAGGTTTGTCCCTTCCTCGCATTTTTCAATCCTCACCTGCACGTCTGCGAAGATGTCCAGGTCCATTAGGGTGGCCTTTTCCTCCTCCCACAGCTCCTCGCTGTATTCGCAGCCCTCACGGTTTTTTATCCTGCACTCAACAGTCTCTTTACGGGTTTTGTCAAGGCCCAGGTGTTCGATCCTGTTTATCTTTTCAGCAGGGACTGCCTCAAGGGAGGATATTATAATGAAAATTTTAAGGATAAGGATATTACGCTTTTTCATCTGTTTTTATTATTAATAGGGATTCCGGCAGTTGAATCAGGTAAAAAAAGGACGGTAAATAAAGCAATTATTATTTAATCTTTTTTATAACACGCCCTGTGCATGTAAATGAGAGGCCCACTCCCTGCCTTGTGCTCATCATTACTGTTTCAATCAGGGGGCTTTTCACCTGTGCGGTTGATACCCATTCCACAATGAAGTTTGAGCCTATTCCGCCTGATGTGTCATCTTCAGCTATTACAAGGTCAAATGTTTCAAGGGGTGAAACCTTTATTGTGCGGTCCAGGAACTTCTTAACCGGTTTTCCACCTGAATTATAGTAGTTTATCTCTTTAATGTAGATATCCTGCCCCTGGTTTATGTTGCGTATTGCCAGGGTGATTGTTAGGTTATAGACCCGCGTGTTGTCCTTGAAGTATATACTTGAATAGGCGGGTACATAAACTGTTTCGCCACAGGCAACTCTGCTTTCAGGTATTTTTATCTTCAGAGAGTGCGCAAGGATGGTGTTGATATTCTTTTCCCTGAAAAAGTCGTTTACCGAAACACCGGGTGCAACATCACTGCATGAAATCAGTACAGGGGTTATAAGGAGTAATATCGATTTTTTCAGCATTTGCGCCTCACAGGTTTTTTATTCTGTTTTACTTTAAATGTTGGCGTGAATAATTTCAAGATAAATTTATATGGATGGAGGCCCCCGCACCTTAACCTTTTCCACAGAGGCCCTCACCCGGCCTGACGGCCACCCTCTCCCGTTTTGAAGAATTGATGGGGAGAGGGTTTTAGAGACAGAAAATTTCAGGTTATACAGTAGAAGCACCGGCTGCGACACCCCTCGCCCATCGATAGTCTTTTTAATCAATATGGGAGAGGGGCTGGGGGTGAGGGCGTTAAGTATCGGGAGCAGAATCGGTTCCGGGTGAGGTCATGTTCAGTATAAGGTATTTTCAAGTTCCGGTTGCAGAGTTAATGCCGGGAGAGATGCTTCTGCTTTTAATTTAACCTGTTCAGTGTACTTTATGCGGCAATTGATGCAGTGCCGGGCGGTTTTTTAAGCACCCGCAGGCCCGCTGAAGTGTTATACAGGGAAAAATCCGGTGCCAATGGAACAGGTACGGAGGTGATCCGGAGAATTAACGAAGGTACTGTGGAGAAACCCTTACCTTTACCCCTGAGAAGTGACAGTGAAGTCACACCTTTCATTGTCATGGATATAAATAAGTTATACCCGTTCATCGGTTTCTCTGCAGCCATCCTGTTATATATTGATTTCTCTTTTTTTGAAAGTACCTGCCACAGCTTAACAGCTTCTGCAAAGGTGGCTCTGTTTTTCTGCTGGGCTTCTGTTCTGGGATTGCGCGGTATTGTGTAGGAACGGGCATACTGAAATCCGCACACGTTATAGAAGATGATATCTCCAATGCGGCCGTGTATTGATAAAATGGATGGATGAAGTATTATTTTTGCCATCGGTTTACCTTGATAACTGGTTATATTTTATACTCTTTTGGGGAGTCAAGTGTTTTTTAGGAGGAGGGGGCGGCACTTTCTTTTTAGACGGTAAAAAGAAAGTGCACAAAGAAAAACCGTCGCTCAGTCGCCGCGAGGGCTGGCGCCTCAAACGGCGGCGCAGCCTTATCTATAGTTGCCTGAATAAAAACTGTGAGACAAATAATTGCTACAGATATATGTTGAGGTCAAGGTAAAGCATGAATTTTTGCAGGCTCGAAGCAACATCCCTGTTGCTCTCGCCGGTCGGTGACCTCCCTGTCACCTCCATGAACAGGGATTGTTCATCTATGTCATGCCGGCGGTAGTGCCGGGTGCGTTCACGATGAACGCCTGTCAGCACCGGACAGGATGTCCGGATAAAGCTGACCATCTTCATGTAACGTATGGTTCAGGCCATTACTACAGGTGCTGGGGCTGTTATCTTGGAAAATGTTTTTACGGTATATATTGATATTTTTGTAAATAAAAGGAGCAGAAAAATGAATTTTATCGGTAAGCCGGTGTGTTTTTTCAGAACGCACGGGTTGACATTTAATTTTTATATGAGATAATAGTGCAGGTGTGTTTGAAGTTCTCTTCCCGGTTTTATTCCCGTGAGGCGGGGGAGGGGGGACGGGTGATATATTTCGTTATGTGGAAGTGGTCGGTTGTTTTTTGTTATATGCAATGGCAAGTCGAATGCCGGAGACATCGGTAATCATATCATAAGTAACGTTGAAAAATATATCGAAAAAGAATAATTGATATTGTATTGGATTAAGGAATTTATATATGGGAAATGAAAAAACATTAATTCATGATTTTGATTCAAATTTAATTTGTGATTATTTTGGAAGACTTGAACGGCAGGGACCTGGCAGTCCTGAATCTACAATCAGGGCATTAAGCTTTATTGATAATTTTCCAAGTGAATTAACAATTGCGGATTTTGCTTGTGGAACAGGCGGTCAGACAATGACTCTTGCCCAAAACACAAAAGGAACCATTACCGGGCTTGATATTTATCCGGATTTTATTGGAAAATTTAATACAAACGTTGCAAAGCTAGGTTTACAGAATAGGGTAAAAGGCATTGTCGGTTCTATGGATAGTTTACCGTTTCAAAATGAAGAATTTGATGTTATATGGTCTGAAGGGGCTATTGCTAATATAGGTTTTGAAAAAGGCTTGAATTACTGGAAAGGATTTCTAAAGAAAGGCGGTTATATTGCTGTAACATATGAGTCATGGTTTACCGATGAACGGCCTAGTGAAATTGAAAAGTTTTGGGTTGATGCTGTTCCTGAAATAAGTACAATAGGGCATAATATTTCAGTAATGCAAAAAGCCGGCTATAGTCTTGTTGCAGCATTTACATTGCCTGAAAAATGCTGGACGGATACTTATTTTATTCCACAAAAAGCAATACAAAAAGCATTTTTGGAAAGAAATGCCGGAAATAAAGCTGCAGAGGCTTTTATTGAGTACATGAAGTATGAAGCTGAGTTGTATTCGAAATACAAACAGTATTATGGATATGTTTTTTATATTGGTAAAAAAATATAGAAATACACTATGTCGCCACTTCGTATAACAAAACTTATGCATTTAATATCCCCGATGCTCATTCTTACTAAGCCAAATCGCGGCGGTAAGGTTTTACATAATCAAAACTTTGTACACAATACCGTGTTGAATAATTCGTACCGGTTTATAT
>Ga0116162_10002034_pt1 | contig 12750 bp, 12 predicted proteins | sample AD_UKC105_MetaG_FD_89875 | JGI IMG/M metagenome (GOLD analysis project Ga0116162, IMG submission 89875) | Active sludge microbial communities of municipal wastewater-treating anaerobic digesters from Hong Kong - AD_UKC105_MetaG | ecosystem: Engineered > Bioreactor > Anaerobic > Digestate... | reverse complement strand
TGCCCATCAGGGCGTACAGAACGGCCCACACGACGGGAAAGATGTTGGCCGGCGGTGCGAAGGGCGGCGGCTGGATGGTATCGTAGATCGCAAATCGATTTCCGACTAAAAGGGAGGAGAGTCCGCCGATTGCCAGCGTAAAAAACAACGGCAAAAAAAGGGACAAAAGTTTTCTGGACATAAAGATACACCTCCATGGGATTCTATGGAGGTGTGCTTTTATTTATACGAAAATTTTATCCGATCCAGTGCAGGAAATAACTGACCCCGAGAACAATATATAAAATTCCGAGCAGATAGGGCATGTACATGATGGAAAAAGGCGGCCGGATTTTGAATTTGTCGTTGAGGACAAGAATTTCAAAAAAGTAGGCGACGAAGCCGCAGAGATAGGCGATCGCCCGGAGCAGGGAATTGATGTGGGCCCAGAGCGTATGGGTGAATACGGCGAGAAAAAAGACCGCCGCGGTGACGGTGACGGCGATATTGCGCAGGATCAGAAGTTTCCGATCCTCCTTGTTGACGGAGAGTTCCGCCCGCCTGATGACCCGTTTTCCATAATCGCCGTCGTGTTGTTTCACAAAATTTCTCCTTTTTTACGCTTTAATTTCATTTTACCGGAAGATCTTTTTTTGTCAATTCACGAATCTGTAAAAAAATCCCTGTATTTTTTTACGTCTCCGGCAAAAACTATGGCTGGGGTGATAATATGAAACGAGCAGATAACAAAAATAAAGGAGATCCTCAGGAGACGCGCGAAACGATCGCCTCTCCGCACGAGGAGATTACGTCGGCAAACATCGTCGACACAAGCAGCGACTATCCGTATCCGCCGCAGAAATCGGAGGCGTCGAAGGCCCCGGTGGAGCCGGATCAGCCGGCCGCCCCGGTTCCGAGCGAGCCGATCACGCCGGTCAACATCACGTCCCCGGCCGCATTGGCGGAGGACAGCGAGACGACCAACCCGAAAAAGAACGCGAAAGTCATTCCGCAGAGCGGCACGGAATCCTCCTCCAAGGAGAGGGAGAAGAATCCGCCGTCCGACGCGAAAGAAAACGCCGCCGAGGACGTCCGCGAATGGAGCAAAGAGACCAGACTGAGCTGAGTCGCGTAGCGTCGCGCTGCGCTGCGCATTGTAATGCCTCCAGAGCCGTGGTATAATAACCGAAAAGCGGTTATTATACCACTATTTTAATGGCCCGCCTATGGCGATGGCCAATTCTATCGCTGCACGCTTTGCGTTTGTAATAGAATGGCTCCGGGAGGTGTTTGATGTGCAGGCATTTGTGAATGCGACTTTTCTCTCCTGTGAGGAGCGCAACCGCATCTTTCATGTGCTGGTCGAGGACGGAGGGCGAATCCTCTATACCGGCGACGAGATCCCCGTAAAGTATGACGGGATTCCGGCCGTCGATCTCGGGGGCGCGGCCGTGGTTCCCGCTTTCGCCGACACGCATATGCATTTCGAATCCTACGCGCTTTTCCGCAACACGGTGGACGTGCGCGGCGCCGGCGATTTTGCCGAGATGGGCGAGATGCTCCGCCGCCATATCAAACGGCACCGCGGCATCAAATTTCTGCCGGTCTACGGATGCAGCGCGTATACGGTTAGGGAAAAGCGCCTGCCGGAGCGGGCCGACCTTGACCGGATGACCAATCTTCCTCTGTTGATCGTCAAATACGACGGCCACGCCGCCGTGGCGAATTCCTCCCTGATCGCCCAGTTTCCGGAAGATGTGACCGGCGATCCGGGCTTTGACCCGGAGACGGGCTGGCTTTTTCAGAACGCCTTTTACCGGGGCGTCAACTATGTCACCTCAAAGGTATCGCTGCTCTCCATCGTCAAAGGGATGGACGAGGCGGCGCAGGAACTTGCGGAAAAAGGCATCGGCCTCGTACATACCGCGGAGGGCGTCGGTTTCAAACGCGACGCCGACATCGACATGATGCGCTTTTTGCGCTACGGGCTGGCGCCGGCCTTCCGCATCTATTTTCAGACGATGGACGTCGCAAAGGTCACGAAGCGGAAACTGCCGGGCATCGGCGGGTGCTTCGCGCTGGCATTGGACGGCTGTTTCGGCTCGGAGGACGCCCGCCTTCTGGAGCCTTATTCCAATAATCCTGATAATTATGGCTTCTTTGCCTATTCTCAGGAGCAGGTGACGAATTTCTGCAAGGAGGCGAACCGCGCCGGCCTTCAGATTGCGATGCACGCGATCGGCGACGCCGCGGTGGAGATGGCGCTCAACGCCTATGAGGCCGCCCTCTCGGATTTCCCGAGGAAGGACGCCCGCCACATCATTATCCATGCGGATCTGATCCCGGAGGAGATGCAGAAACGAGCGGCGGCGTACGGCATCCACATCGCCCTGCAGCCCGATTTCCTGCGCTGGCCGGAGGAGCCGCAGGAATATCTTGAACAAATCCTCGGCGAGCGGGCGGACCGCCTGTTGCCGCTCCGGCCGATGGGGGAGAAGGGACTGATCCTCTCCGCCGGGTCGGACGCGCCCTGCACGATCCCCGATCCGATCGAGAGCATCTGGAACTGCGTCTGCCATCCGAATCCGGAATATGCGGTCGACGTGCTCGAGGCGCTGCGAATCCACACGCTCCGCGCGGCCGAGACCTCCTTTGACGAGGGGCGGCGCGGGAGTCTTCGGGAGGGCTTGATCGCGGATTTTGTGCTGCTCGACCGAAACCCGCTCGACGTTCCGAAGGAGGAACTGCGGGATCTGAAAGTGCTGGGCACCTATTTTGCCGGCCGGCGCTTTGTGCGCAAAAAACGTTCCGTCGCTGGCATCCTGTTTGCTTCGGCGAAAAACTATTTTACGCAAAAATATTTCAACTGAATGAAAGCCGCCCGGACGACGAGTCCCGGACGGCCTTTTTTGTGTTTTTTTCTTTTCAGGGAAAGCGGACCGCGAATTCCGCTCCGTTCGGCCGCAGTTCGCTTGACGTTCCGAAGGAGGAACTGCGGGATCTGAAAGTGTCGGGCACCTGTTTTGCCGACCGGCGCTTCATGTGTAAAAAACATTCCGTCGCCGCCGTCCTGTTTGCCGCGGCGAAAAATGATTTTACCGCAAAGGCGTTCAACTGATGGAAAAGCCGCCCGGACGACGGATCGGACTTTGGATCTGCTTCGGCGATGCGGATAAAAAGACTCATTTCTGAAGAGACAGGGAAAACGCGGGAAGCCGATTTTTGCGGTACGGAAACGGGCGTATCCCGCATACGGCCGGAGAAAATTCTCAAAAAACATGCCCGGACTTCATCATCCGGGCAAAATAAAATTATTCGGTTTGAGGTTCCAGCCGGAATGTCGCCGTGACCGGTTGATGATCCGAATCTTGAAAGTCATAATCAAGCGTCTCCACGGACTTTGCCGTCACGTTCGGCGAGACGATAAAACCGTCGATGATGTAATACTGCGTCGTCTCCGGGTCCCCGTCGTAGGGCTTATCGTTGAGCCGGCAGGTAGGCGCGGAGGCATCATAGACGTAGTTCCAGCCCTCAGGCAGAAGGTCGGCGGTCAGCAGCCCCGGCATCCAGCAGGAGCCGTCGATGGTGGGGCAGACGCACTCGTCAACGGCGAGGAATGTTTGGTTGAAGTCGCCGCCGCAGATCACATAGTTGCCTTTTTCATATTCCGCTTCTATGTATTCCATCAGCACTGCGGTCTGTTCCGCTTTGCCCTCTCCGTCGTCATAGGCTTCAAGGTGCAGATTCACGAGAACCAGCTCCTGATCGGTGCCCTCCAGCGGAATATGCTCCGCCAGCAGACACCGTTTGAGGTTCACGGTGCGGGAAGGCCAGTCGAACGGAATCGGTAGCTGGATGCGTACGGCATCCTCCACAGCAAGACTGGAGAAGGTCGCGATGCCGCTGTCCACCTTGCCGACCGTGGGGACCGGCACAGGTTCGAATGCGCAGGAGTAATTCCGCGCATAGGCGCCGTCGGTGCCGAGAAGGGCTCCAATTTCCGAAATCATATCGATATGATAGGAGCGGGCCGAATCTTGGTCGATCTCCTGAAGAAAACGAACGTCGGCCTCGTTCTCCGCAAGGGCGGAGCAGATGCCGTCAAAATATCCGGAGACCTGCTTTTTGGAGGGAACGTACAATCCGCCGCCGTCGAAGATGAATTCGCTTTCCTTTCCGAGCCCCGCGTAGCCGAGGTTCCAAGTGAGCACGGTCAACTCGTCCCCGGGAGAAAGCGTCTTTCCGCCCGACGGGAAATCGACGGGTTCCGTCGCTTCCGGTTTCCATTCCACCACGGTTAGGAATCCCAACAGCCCGCCGGCCAAAATTAAAACGGCGGCGAAAAGGATGCAGACAGTCTTCAGAATTTTTTTGCCCAACAGAAAAAGATGCCCCCTCCTGAAAAAACGATTGACCGAAACGACATACCGGAGTTTTGGTGCCGATGTGTCGTTTTCAGGATAACATGTTTCTCCGCCGCTGCACAGGGAAAAACGGTTTAAATTTTAAAAAAAACAGGAATTCGGGCGAAACCGTTGCCGTCGCTCTTTTGGTTGTGGTATAATAACAACCGCAAAGCGGCTGTTATATAGCTGTTTCAATGGTTCGCCTACGAGGACGGTCCATTTTACCCCGACGCATTTTGCGCCCGCAACAGAAGCTGATCCGTCGGATTTTTGTATGGAGGAGTGGTTACAGTTTGGATGAAATTTGCAGGGAGATCCGCAGGCTGACGGTGGAATGCATCGGCAGCGTCGGCGTCGGCCATATCGGTGGAAGCCTTTCGATTGCGGAGGTCCTGAAAGTTCTTTATTTCGACAAGATGAAGGTCGATCCGGCCAACCCGAAGATGGAGGGCCGCGACCGTCTGATCGTTTCCAAGGGCCATGCGGGGCCGGCCGTCTATGCGGTGCTTGCCCTGAGGGGATTTTTCCCGAAGGACTGGCTTTATACGCTCAACAAGCCGGGCACGAGACTCCCGAGCCACTGCGATATGAATAAAACTCCGGGCGTGGATATGACCGCCGGCTCGCTCGGTCAGGGATTCTCCTGCGCCGTCGGAGTTGCGATCGCTTCTAAAATAAAAAAAGATAAAGCCACGATTTACAGCATCATCGGCGACGGCGAATCGCAGGAAGGCCAGATCTGGGAAGCGGCCATGCTTGCGGCCCAGAAGAAGCTCAATAACCTCATCGCGTTCACCGACCGCAACATGATGCAGATCGACGGTTATACCGAGGAGGTCAACGGCCTCGGCAACCTCGCCGCGAAATGGCGCGCATTCGGCTGGTTCGTTCAGGAAGTGGACGGCCATGACTGCGATGCGATCTCGGAGGCCATTGATAAGGCTAAGAAGAAGAGGAGCCGTCCCTCCATGATTATCCTTCATACCATAAAAGGCAAAGGCGTCTCCTTTGCCGAAAAAGCCGGGCCGGGCTGCCACAGCATGTCGGTCACGCAGGAAGATGTAGCTGCCGCGCTTGCGGAGCTTCAGTGAGGGGGCGGCAGAGATGGAAATGAGAGCAGCCTTTTTCGGCAAACTTAGCGAAATGATGGAGCAGGACGAGCGCATCTGCGTTCTTGACGCGGATCTCGGCAAAGCGAACGGCACCATGAAGCTCCGTACGAAATTCCCGGAGCGCGCGTTCGACTGCGGCATCGCGGAGCAGAATATGGCCTCCGTCGCGGCGGGCATGGCCTCCTACGGATTCATTCCGTTTATCACGACGTTCACGCCTTTTGCAACCAGAAGAATCTGCGATCAGATTGCGGTCTCGATCGCCTATTCGCAGCAGAACGTCAAGATCGTCGGTACCGACCCCGGCATCTCCGCGCAGCTCAACGGCGGCACCCATATGAGCCTTGAGGACATCGGCGTCCTGCGCAGTATCCCCACGATGGTGATCTTCGAGCCGGTCGACGAGATTCAGGCGGCAAAGGCTCTGCCGCAGATCGTCGCGCACGACGGACCGGTCTACGTCCGCCTGTTCCGCAAGGAAGCCCCGACGATTTTTTCCGAAGATTACGAGTTTGATCTTTTTAAAGCGGACAAGCTGACCGACGGCGCGGATGTTACGATCTTTGCCTCCGGTATCATGCTCAAAAAGTCTCTCGACGCCGCGGAGATGCTCAAGGCAAAGGGCATCGGCGCGGAGGTCGTCAACGTCCATACGATCAAGCCTCTGGATGCCGAAACCGTGCTCAAATCTCTTAAAAAGACGAAATGCGCGGTTGTGGCTGAAAACCATAATATTATCGGCGGCCTGTTTTCGGCGGTCTGTGAAGTTGCCGCTCAGAATCTGCCGGTGCCGATCATCCCGGTCGGCACGAAAGATGTCTTTGGCGAAGTGGGAAAGCTGCCGTACCTGTTTGAACGGTTCGGCATGACGGAAGCGGATATTGCGGCGGCGGCGGAAAAAGCCGTCGCGGCCAAATGATCGGAAACGGAGAGGATATTGCCATGAAAAAGCCACTTGTAGACACCCAAAAAGCGCCGGGCAGCCGGCTGATTCTGTACGGATCCGTCTTTCTGATCATTTCGGCGCTGATCAACGCCTACTTTGCTTGGGAATTTGCGGTTGCCGTCTTTCTGGAGATCGCCACGACGGAACAACTGATCGGAAGCGCGGCTTCCTTCAGCCTACAGTGTCTGCTCTGTTTTCTGGTTGCCCTCGACGCCATCACCCACCGCAACCACCCTTCCGCCGGGCGGAAGATCATGATTAACTGCTTCTGCATTCTCCTGATTGCGGTTGCGCTGTTCGTCACGGCCACGAATATAACCAGTTATATTGTTTCCGGTATCAGCGGAACCGGCGCCATCATTGTAATCATCGGCGGATATTACAATTACAGAAGAGCCACCAACCACTGAGCACATTCCGCTTTTAAGCTCTTCGTTTGGAAAGGCTTTTTTGCGGGAGGAAAGATTTTTCCTTAAAAAAAGGATTTGGCCTTGCACGCCCCGAAGGATTATGTTATAATGATCTCCGCTGAAAAGCGAAGATCTGGGTGTGGCGCAGTTGGTAGCGCGCTACCTTGGGGTGGTAGAGGCCGTGGGTTCAAGTCCCGTCACTCAGACCACTAACAAAGAAAAGGAATCGCATTGTTGTGCGGTTCCTTTCTTTTTCATTTATTCACTGGCACCGGAGGCGACACCGGATTTATGTATCGTTGATTTACCAGATCTCCAACTTCCTTCGCTTTTTGAGACATCGTGTGTTCATAGATGTTTTGCAGGGTTGCCTGACATACCCATCCGCCGCGCTCCATAATGTAAACAGGGAAATTGATCCTGTGGGTATTGGCGTTGCCATAGCGACCAATTCGCTTTTGATGAAAATCATCGTCGATTTGTGCGGCTATCCTTTTCTCTTTACCAAGGAACTCAATCCACAACGTAAACGGACAAGAACAATCAAGCAGTATGACCCCAAAGTACGGTATGTAAAAAGGCAACTATCTCTTTAAACAAATATGTATGGTGAAGGCCCATTCTGTCGTTTTTCTTTCAATATCCAAGGCTTTTGGGGCGTACAAGGCGTCTATTATATGGATAGCTCTATGGTAATGCCATCAAGATATAGTCGCGAAAAATGCTGTTCGGCTCATGGTAATAGGCAGGGCGGCCGATGATTGAGATGAGTTCAACACCGGCAGCAAGGAGAAGCTTATAAAGTCAGCAGAAAGAAGTATGGAAAGCATAGGACTTTTCTTCATCTTCCCGGATGCGTTCAAACAAGGCTTCTTAAAACTGTAATACAGGATAGATGCCGTTTTCCACTACTAGAGTACGCACACGGACCACACCGGATTTTCTTTCGGTGTGGTCTTTCTTTGTGCAATAACCGCGAAGGAGGGCGAGGCTTATGTTGTTGAAAAATCTGAGAAAAGGAGGACCTGCGCCATGAGAATGCGATACCACAGGAATATGGAGGATCGGTAAATGGCAAAAAAGTTAGATGTGGAGCGTATTGAAAAGGCCAGACAGAAAGACCGGACGGTAGACCACCGCGAGGAGGAAAAGCGCCGCATCCAGGAGACAATTGCCAAGAATCGCAGTGGTGAGCGCAAAGGCCACGTCATTATGCCGGAACGCAAAATGTATGCCTATGAGGAGGCTCCGAAGGTGCGTGTGGCGGCGTACTGCCGTGTCAGCACCGCTGAAGAAGCACAAGTTGGCAGTTTTGAGATGCAGGTGCAGCATTTCAAGTCTGTTATAGAAAATAATCCAACCTATGAATTGGTAAAAATCTATACGGACGAGGACGCGCCTTATGGACAAAACGCCAACCGCCCGTGAGCATCCGATTTACGGTTGTTCAGGGGCGGTTTTCTGTTTAATCTCCACTGCCATCGCCTTTGTTGCCGCCAAATTCGCAGCCGTGCTGGTGGTGATGCCCATAATACCAGCGACCGTAGCGATAGCCGTAGTGTGGCGGGCAGTGAGCACAGTCACCATCGCAGCGACCGTTGTGTTCCTTTTTGCCACCGCTGAATTCTGATGCGACACCGAGGGCGAGTCCGAGCTTTGTGAAAAAGCCCAGCTTTGGCTCTGGTGCTTGTTCGACAGGTATGTCTTCATCCTCATCGGCGAAAATATCGACATTACTGCGCTTTGAGACACGCTCAAAGACATCATCGTCTATCAGCATATACAGCTCTTCCAGTTGTTCTTTTGAAAACGGTTCAGTGGCAGTATCGGCGAGCCTTGTCAGTATCGGTTTATCGACCATACTTGTGAGTTCCATTACCTCGTCAACAGAAAACCTCACACCACCGGCGATGGCTTTGTTGATGAGCCGCATGGCTACTTTGTCGTCGACAAAGCACTGGGCAATCTCCAGCACTTCGGCAGAACAGTCAGAGTCAAAATCGGTCGGGCTGGAAATGCGGCTTATCTGGGTGCTGTCTGCCCAGTCAAAGAATCGGTCATAATAATCAGCCCATTCCATACGACGGCTCCTTTCTGCAGGGGTAAGTCAAGATTATTCCTTTATACGGAATACTACCTGTTCACCCATGCGTTCCATTGCGAAATACGGCACAGCAGCCATATCCGCTTGTGTGACATCGGTGATTGCAAACGGGAAGATGGCGGGATGTGTGATGAAACTCTCCCAAGTCATATATTGCTGCTCCGTGGCAAGCATAACACCAGCGAATAGCAGCGCTACGACTTTCGGATCGGAAACCTTGTGCATGACCTTCGCGTATGACGCATGACCATCACCATATGTGATTGCCTCCATGTCACGAAATGACTTGAGGCTCTTTGATAGAGATGCATCGAGCGTATTTCTTGCGCCCCATTTACTATAAATCTCTGCTTTTATTTGTGCAGCAGATACAGAATCCTTGATTTCAAAAAGCTGCCCCATAACCACGGACATATCAGTGAAGAGCTTGTAATAATTCATCAGCAAAGCCCAGTGTATTGGCAAGCGCTCAATGCGCGTTAAATAAAGGGCAACAGAAGCCGCTTCCTCATGAAACCAGTCAGAATCAACATACCACAGGTTTTGCACGATTGTACGTGTTTTGCGGATGTTGTCCTTGCTGCTTATTTTCTGGCTAATGATTTCATCCAGCTTTTCTTTCGATTCCTGCTTGGTAAAGCCTGCAATATATTCCTCATAAACCTCATTCAAAAGGTCAAGACTAATCGGCTTTGATAATGCAACTGTTTCAGCCATTCTGTGTTTCTCCTATTCTTACAAACGGTACGAGCAGTTCCTCTATGGAATCGCTGCCGTGTGTGATGTATTTGTTGCCGTAGTCGCCAATACACTCGCCGTTTGCAAAAAGGAAGTAGCGGTAGGTCTTCGGCATATAGGTGCCAGCATACTCGATAACATGGAATTTATCAAGCTCTTCAGTTCCGGCAAAATCTTTGTAAATGACGGCTCTCCGGCTTGCGTCTTCGGTCAATAGCCCCGGCTTGGAGAAGCGCCCCATGCCGACTGCTTCCGAATGTCCGTGGTCGGCGGTGATATAAACATCAAAACCGGAATGCATTAGGCTCGCTATCAATTGACGTAAGGACCCGCTTTTGAGCCACGTGGAGATGTCAACAGCCATACCATGCGTCCCTTGGAGCTGCCTGTGCATCAGGTCGTCAATAAAATTCACGACGATGCCAGCCGCCTTGACTTTATTTGGTATATCTGGCGTATCGGTTTTGCCGAAGTAAACTTCATCTTCACGAAGCCCATGTTCTGTCCAATAGGAACGCCATTGCTTTTCTTCCTTGGCAAGTGAGAACGGCTCCGCATTTTGCGCGGGAACAGCGCCGGAAAAGAGCGACTGTCGGGCTATGCTCGTCACGGACGGCAAGAACGTGAATGCCGCCGTCGCGTTCATCGTCCAAGGCGTGTCGGCGAGGTATTCTCTGATGAGCTGCCAATCCACAAAACTCATGCCATCAATCACAACAACAGCGGGCTTGCGGCTCACTCGCCGCACATAATCTGGGATGTGGTGGAGCATGACCGGTTGATTCATGTCTGCGGTCGTTGCAAGCGACGCATACCGGACAGAAGTCCACGCCCGGAATGCGGTATCTACAGCATTGTATGTGTTGTCAAAACCGTCGACAGTAAATCCTTTGTCACGGAGCAGCATCAGCTTTGAGAGCAGGTCAATGACCGGTAGCCAGTCGCGGTAGGTTTGACATGATGCGATAAGCGTCTGGATTTCGCGCTCGGCAGCAGCGGAGTAAGTGTCAACGGTCGTCTGCTCAAACATATCGCTGGTGTAGAATACTTTGGTCTGATTGGCGTTCAGCCTGCGCCCGCCCAAGCTCTGAACGGCGACAGACAGATAATCGAGGTCAATATTTCTGGCACCTTTCAATGTCGGCGTATCCAATTGCGGAAACACCGCAGCCAACCCCAGACGAGTAACCGTAAAGCGACGAGCAATGTCATACGGAATGTTGATGTTATCGCTCGGAATGATCAAGACAGCATGAGCGTCGCTGCTTCGGTAGTCACGCTCGTATATATAGCGCAATTCCTCCATGCTGTTTATCCATTGAACAGTGTGCTTACCGTCTGCAAATGCTCCGGCGCGGGCGAGAAGTCCGTCCTCATCGTATATAATCACACGATCCGCCCATTGCAAACCAGCTTTTTCATAGAGTAAATCCTTCAACATGGCTTCTTCACCCTGCAAATCAACATTGGCTGTAGTGACGGGCAAATGTTTCTTTGCCGGTCATATTCCTGCTGCAGCTCTTGGAGTTGCCTTTCAAGTTTTTTGATTCGGGATGAGCGGATGTTCTCAATACCGATTTTGCCTGCCGCTTCGATACGCAGTGTCAGCGCATAGCGGCGCTTCTGAAATTCCTGCTCATGCTGGGAGTAATACTGGTTTTTCATCATGATGAAGGTATCCTCTGTAAGCTCTGCGGCACGGGCAAGTATCATATTATACGCTTCGTCATCAAGCGTTTCGGATTCGCACATTTGGAGTGATATTTTCTCACGAAGCATTTCGTCCCACAGGAGCTTTGATGCGGCTGGACGATAAATGCCATCACTGTTGACGAAGATCGAAACCATGCGTTGATCTTCGTCGTCATCACTCAAAGCAATGCGCCATAGCGACCAGATGCCGTCCTCTGTGTTTACGCCCTTTACCTCAAATACGGGGATACCGTCCTTACGATGCCACACGATTTTTTCGCCGAGCAGCATCTGTATTTGCGGATCGGAAACCGACAGCTCCAAGTCAAAGAGAGATGCTTGGTCGTAATCTTTCCATGCACGGTATTGGGATAGCATATTTCTTAGGACACTGTGGAACGCCTGTTGCTGCTTTTCAAACTGACTGTCTGGCGTAAGCGTCTTATCGTCACGGATAACATCTCGGATTTTCATTGCCTGTCCGACCTGCTTTTCCATGTCCTTACCAAGCTCGTCGGTGTAGTAAGTCCCGTACTTCTGTGCGGCAATGGTTTTCATGTAGACCTGCGTGAAATCGAGGTCGGCGCTATCGCTGTTTAAAACGTCCTGCAGCTTGTCGAAGCCGAGCTCGGACAAAATCGTCGCAAGTTTTTCTTCCAGTACCGTACGGACGCGGTTTTCAATGGTATCGTCAAGAATGAAGTTGAATACTTCAACATCATGCGTTTGCCCGATACGGTCGGCACGACCGATGCGCTGTTCGATCTTCATCGGATTCCACGGCAGGTCGTAGTTGATAACGATGTGCGCAAACTGTATGTTGATACCTTCGCCACCGGCATCGGTGGAGATGAGTATGCTCTTCTCTGTGCGGAATTGCCGGAGCGCTATATTCCGTTCCTCTATGGACATACTGCCGTTTATGAGCGCGACTGAAAAGCCGCGCGCTTCAGCTAAAGTCTTTATGAATTCCTGCGTTTTTACAAATTCAGTGAAGATGATAACCTTCAGATTGTCCTCCTGCGTTGAGAGCATACGGAGGATTTCGGCAAGCTCTTCAGCCTTTGCATCGGTGAATTGAAGTTGGGCCTGTTTTGCCAGAGAAAGGAGCTGCTCAAGCTGCTTTTTTTCTTCATTGATACCGGCGGAGAGCACAGTAAGGGCTTCCTCCAGCGATTCTTCCATCTCTTGGTCTGTCAGATCAGCGATACTTGCGGTATGCAGTTGATCTGACTGCGTAGTCAGTATTTGCAGGCGGCGTTCCAGCGCGTCAGCAATCGCGGCGGTGCTGCTGGAAACAAGACGTTGGAACAGCACCATAAGAAAGCCGACATATGGCTTCTTTTCCCGAATAGCCTTATTG
>Ga0116162_10002024_pt1 | contig 12774 bp, 9 predicted proteins | sample AD_UKC105_MetaG_FD_89875 | JGI IMG/M metagenome (GOLD analysis project Ga0116162, IMG submission 89875) | Active sludge microbial communities of municipal wastewater-treating anaerobic digesters from Hong Kong - AD_UKC105_MetaG | ecosystem: Engineered > Bioreactor > Anaerobic > Digestate... | reverse complement strand
ATTAAGGTTTCTGATAAAAAAGAGATAAAAGACAGTTTAATTGCCACAGGATTCCCTTATTACGACTACGAAAGATTACAACCTTTTATGTTATCGCTTGAACATTTTATGAAAAATTCACATGGTGTCCGCCGTTTAGGGTCTGCCGCAACCGACCTTGCATATGTAGCTTGTGGACGCTTTGAGGCATTTTACGAATATAGCCTTAACCCCTGGGATGTAGCAGCAGGAGCATGTATTGTAGAGCAAGCTGGTGGAAAAGTTTCTGATTTTTCTGGAAAAAATAATTATATTTATGGGAAAGAGATTATAGCATCAAACAATGCATGTTTTAATGAGTTTTTTAACATTGTAAATCAACATATGAGTAAATGAAACGTATTGGAGCATATCTATACATCGCTGCAAGTTGGCTTTTAGCTCATTCGCCTAAATTTATTTTGTATGGCATTGCTGATTTTATCTATTTCATTTTATATAAGGTACTTAAATATAGAAAAAAGGTAGTTATCGAGAACCTTACCAACTCATTCCCTGAAAAATCGAAAGAAGAAGTTTTAGATATTACCAGGAAATTCTTTCACCATTTAAGTGAAATATTTGTAGAGAATATCGCCATCATAAGGATGTCTAAAAAAAGATTCTTAAGCATGGTTGAATTTAAAAATACAGAAATATTAAACGTTTTATATGCAAAAAACAAAAGTATTGTAGGAATAATTGGGCACTATGCCAACTGGGAAATGTTAACAGCATTTTCTCTATTTACCAAATACAAAGTTTTAAGTGTTTACAAACCATTAACCAATAAATTTTTTGACCTTGAATTCTTTAAAATGCGGCAGCGCTTTGGAGAACTTCCTGTTTCAATGAACGATACTTTTAAAACTATACTCAAATTCCACAGGGCAAACCAACTCTCAATACTTGGTTTAATTGCCGACCAAAGGCCTCCAAAAGGCAAAGGCAACTATTGGACAACATTTTTAAATCAGGAAACTGCTATCTTTCTTGGCCCCGAAAAAATTGCAAAAAAAATTAATGCAGCTGTAATATACACACACATTGATAAGATACAAAGAGGCAAATACCAGGTTGAATTTACGTTGCTTTTTGAAAATCCTAATGATTGCGCTGAGTATGAAATAACTGAAAAGCATGTGAGAATGCTTGAAGATAAAATACGCCAAAAACCGGAACTTTGGTTATGGTCGCATAAAAGATGGAAATATAAACGCGAAGCTGAAGATTTAAATATCCAAACAAATTAAACATGATAAAAACCGCTGTTGTTATTCTTAACTGGAATGGCAAACATTTTCTTGAAAAATTTTTACCTTCATTACTAAAATATTCATCTACTGATGGTGTTGAAGTAATAATTGCTGATAATGCTTCAACAGACGATTCAATTTCCTTTCTAAATGCTAATTTTCCGGGGTTACGCCTTTTAATTTTAGATAAGAACTATGGATTTACAGGAGGTTATAACAGGGCTTTGGCTCAAATAGAAGCTAAATATTATGTTTTAATAAACTCTGACATTGAAGTTACACCGGATTGGTTGAATCCATTAACAGAATTACTTGATTCTGATTCACAGATTGCTGCATGCCAACCTAAAATAAAATCGTACCATAAGAAAGATTCTTTCGAATATGCAGGGGCTTCTGGCGGATTTATTGATAAATACGGATACCCTTTTTGCAGGGGAAGAATCTTAAATAATGTGGAAACTGATACAGGGCAATACGATGATGTAAAAGAAGTTTTCTGGGCAACAGGGGCATGTATTGCAGTAAGGGCCGATTTATTTCAAAAAATGGGTGGTTTAGATGATGATTTTTTTGCCCACATGGAAGAGATTGATTTATGCTGGCGATTAAAAAATCTGGGATATAAGATTATGGTTAATCCAAAATCAACAGTATATCATGTTGGAGGTGGGACATTGCCGAATAACAGCCCATTTAAATTATATCTTAATTTCCGTAATAACTTATTTCTGTTATATAAAAATTTGCCTCAAGATAAATTATACATCATTCTATTCTTCAGATTAATATTAGATGGCATATCAGGGTTTATGTTTCTAGTAAAACTTTCCTTCTCAAGCTTTAAGGCAGTTTTAAAAGCACATGTAGATTTTTACAAATCAATAAAAACTCTAAAAGAAAAAAGATACAAATTAAAATCTATTAAACAAGAAAACGATTCTTCAGGCATTTACCCTAAATCAATCGTTTTCAGTTATTTTATACAAAGCAAAAAGAAATTTTCCGATTTACTTTTCTAATATTAAATTGATAACATATTCTCTAAATTATTAAAACGCTCGTGGTAATCTTCTAACGACCTTTTTATTACTTCATGGGCATCTTCAATACCATATGTATGCGTTATTTCGGTATTAGCTTTTATACCGGGCATATCCTTATAGGTAAGAAAATAATGTTTTAACCTATCAATTACAAGTTCAGGGCAATCCGAAATATCTCTGTAATCGCCATATACTGCATCATTATTTAAAACTGCAATAATTTTATCGTCTGCCTCATTTCCGTCTATCATCCTAAACCCTCCTATCGGCCTTGCTTTTACAAGTATATCGCCATGGGTAATATCTTTTTCAGTTAAAATACAAATATCAATAGGATCTTTGTCTCCAGTAATATTTTCCATCCCGGTTTTTTCCTGGCAAAATTTTGCTACCCTGTCTCCACTAAAAGTTTGTGGAATAAATCCATACAATGCTGGTACTACATTGGAATATTTTTGTGGCCTATCCAGTTTTAAATAACCACTCACCTTATCCACTTCGTATTTTACAGTATCTGTAGGAACAACCTCAATATAACAAGTTATAATTTCGGGTGCTTCTTTTCCAATTTCAACTCCATGCCATGGGTGCGATTTATACCTTAACCCCATTAACTTACCAACAATTGGATCCATTATTCTGTTTCCCATAATCTTCTCTTAAAGTTTTTCTGTTAATTTTTCTAATTTAATAGCACGCGAACCTTTAATCAATATAAATTTATCCTTAACAGGATTTTTATCAATCCATTCGCTTAGTTCAGTAACATTTTTAAAGCTGGTAATGCTCTTTGATGTGTTTATTGACGAATAAATTTCCCCAACCAGAAATATTCTTTCAAATTCGTGCAATTTTAAAAAATCTATAATGTTTTTATGTTCAGTTATAGAATCCTCACCTAACTCCATCATATCACCCAGAATAAGTATCTTATTTTCCTGTTTTAAAGAAATAAAATTATTTAAAGCAGCCATTACGCTGGTAGGATTTGCATTATAAGCATCTAAAATCAGATTATTTTTTCCGGTATTAATAAATTGGGAGCGATTATTTTTAGGTTTATATTCATTTATAGCACTTAGTATTTCATGATTTTCTACATCAAAATATTTTCCAATCCTGAATGCTGCAAGAATATTTTCGAGATTATAATTACCAACTATATTAGTTTCAATATAATTTACTTTATTATCATAATAAACATTTGCCTTTACATATTGATTTGTTGGCAATAGTTCGGCAATACATTCTTCACATCCAAATGTAACAGCTTCCACTCCAAGTTCTTTAACAATGCCAGAAAGGATATCATTCTGGCAATTATAAAATACCTTACCTTTAACTTTTAATATATAATCATATAGTTCTTTTTTTGTTTTTATCACATTCTCAAAAGAACCAAAACCTTCTAAATGGGCTTTCCCGATATTGGTAATTATTCCGTAATTGGGATTTGAAATTTCACATAACATTTTTATCTCTCCCGGATGGTTTGCCCCCATTTCAATGATAGCCATTTCATGGCTTTTATTTAGTGATAATAATGTTAATGGAACCCCGATATGATTATTTAAATTACCTTTAGTAAAAGCTATTCTATATTTTTTTGCTAATACAGCAGCTATTAATTCCTTGGTAGTTGTTTTTCCATTTGTTCCGGTAATTGCAATTACAGGGATTTTGAAATTTTGCCGGTGATAATTAGCGAGCTTTTGCAGTGTTTCCAGCACATCATTAACCAGGATATATCTTTCGCCTAAAACATATTCCTTTTCATCAATAACCACATAAGCACATCCATTTTCTAAGGCTTGTTTGGCAAATTTATTTCCATTAAAAGTTTCTCCTTTCAATGCAAAAAAAATGGAATTTTCGGGAGTATTCCTGCTGTCGGTAGTAACTCCTGTACTTTCTAAAAAATATTTATAAAGTTCTTGTATGTCCATATATTAAAAATAAAAAACCTCATGCAAAGATGAGGTTTTTCTTTTAATATTATATATACATTTGTTATTTTCCCGCTGGGCTTCCTACACGTATCATTGCACATCTAAATCCTAAGTCATCTCGCGATTTATCCTGGTCTAAAAATCTTCGGGCTGCAGGATTTAACCAATATGCCCTGTCTCTCCAAGAACCACCTTTAAACACTCTAACTTCATCGGAAATTAAAGATACTACATCACCACCTTCAACATCCTGGCCATACATTTCGCCTGTTGAACCTGCACCGCGTGCTGCTTCTTGGTTGTCATAATCGATACGAGATATTAAATCACCATCTCTATAATTTATATAATCTGCTTTTTCATAATTATCCCTTCCTATTGCTTCTTCTTCTGTAATAGGGCGTTTTTTCAATCTTCCTAAACTATCTTTTTCAGCAATCGAACCATCTTCATTTCGAACCAGTGTTTCAAAAACGTTACCCCTGAAAGGCCTGAAATCACTAACATCTTCATAAGATAATGGCCTGAAAACATCCTGTACCCATTCGTTAACATTACCAGCCATACAATATAAACCGAAATCATTAGGCCAGTATGAAGCAACCGGAACAGTTATAGCACCATTATCATTCAGGTTTCCTGCTGTACCCATATTATCACCACGCCCACGTTTAAAGTTAGCCATCATAAAACCTTGATCAGCACCTTTAGGGTTACGAACATAATGTCCATCCCATGGGTAAAGCCTGCGTTCATAAACTCTTTCATCAAAAGTATTGCCAATCAAAGCCACAGCAGCATATTCCCATTCAGCTTCAGTTGGGAGCCTGTATTTTGGATATAAAATACCATCTTCCATTGTAACTGCACGGCTTTCTTTATTTGGATCTAAAGAAGGAAGGTTCTCTTTTACTAAACCTTCATATTGTCCGGCAAGGTATGCTTCTGTGTTAAAATTTTCGCGCCCTACCTGATTTGGGTCAATATCCAGTATACCTTCATTTATTAACATATATTCATTTACCCTGTCGGTCCTCCACGCGCAATAATCATTTGCCTGAAGCCAGTTTACGCCAACAACAGGATACTCGTTATATGCAGGGTGACGGAAATAATACTCTACATAAGGTTCGTTATAAGCTAATGGGCTCCTCCAAACCAAAGTATCTGGCAATGCATTTCTATAAACTTCAGGATAATCAACAAATACTCTTCTTATCCAGTACAAATATTCCCTGTAATCCACATTCCTTACTTCGGTTTGATCCATATAAAAAGAAGTTACAGTTACCCTGCGAGGCACATTGTTCCAGTCGTATGTAACATCCTGCTCAGTTTGCCCCATAGTATAGGTACCACCTTCAACTAAAACTAATCCCGGGCCTGGCATTTGTTCGTAATTTGTTTTTACTTCAAAACCTCCGTTTTCCGGGTTATTATATTCCCATCCGGTAGTTGTTGATGCACCACCACTAACAGCAGGGTCTTTACCTTTACAGCCTGCAATAACTAATAATCCGATAAACAGAATTGGAAAAATATTAAACTTTACTTTCATGGTAATATTTTTTATTTCAAATATAATAATTTTTGTATTTCGCAAATAGATTTAAACACAAATATAACTAAATTTTAGGACATTTTATTGCCTTCATTTTTTTTCTCTTGCTTTTATACATGAATTTGTATAAAAAAGTTACCTCATGGCCCCCAGAAATTATACCAGAAAATCCCCCCAAATAAAATGGCATATCGTAACTATAAGCAAATACTGAACTTTTGGTAATAATACCAAACATAAAAACACTACCGGTTAATTTTAATTCGGTATTTGTTTTTAGCCAGATTCCACCTGTTATAATGTTGCGGCTTAAATAAACCCCTGCATTAATTTTATTTGAAGCACCTTGCATTTGATAAATTAAATTAGGCGATACTGTCATATATTTCCGATAGATGGTATTATAAAAATCTATTTCCATTCCGGCATGTACAGTGTATTTTCTTTCAATAGGCCCCGGGCTATCACTCCCTAAAGAAATTTTAGGTTTGGTAAGGTGGTCAATTGTTACTCCTCCATAGTAATTTTTATACCAGGTTAAAACCCCGAAAGAAAAATCAAAATAAATTGATTTTTGTGCAATTCCGCTTTCATCGCCTGCAATTTGGTTGCCACTGCCATCAATCATATCCGGAAAAACCAAAGAGCTTGTATTTAAAGATTTAATATTATACCCCAGCCTGAATCCGGCATTAACCGCCCATTGTTTTTTTATTTGGGCGTGATAAGAATAGATAAGATTTAACCCAAGGTCATTTATTGCCCCTTGCGCCTGCCTATCGTTCATAATCTGAAATCCAACACCTCCGCTGATGCCATCAAAATATTTATCAATAGATGCACTGTATGTAGTATAATCTCCATAAGAAACCGGCATTAGAGTGCGATAACTCAACGAAAGCCTTGCATAATCATCTGTGCCGGCAAATGCAGGATTTAAATACAATGGATTTGCGTAATATTGAGAAAATTCAACATCTTGTGCAAATAATTGTTTACACGATAGTATTATTAATAATATTATAAAAATCTTTTTCACTAAACTAAATTACAATATCTAAAAAACAAAAACGTTTTTATTAGTTAGTTTAAATAACGAATAGAATATATACTTAGTACAACAAAGTTTTGTTTCTTTGCATAAAATTATTAAACCTAATGAAAAGAGCAGTTATTTTTAATCTATTATTTTTCATCTTTTTATACACATTTGGGCAAAAAAAAATAATTCATAAAGAAATAAGCTGGGAACCTCCTAAATCTATATCACATTACTTTACTCCAGAGCAAAAAGATTATAACAAAACAGATTTCCTTTCATTCGAAGGAGCTCAGTACCTGAACCAGGAAAACATGTTGCCTTATTTTTATGATATTATTCCTGTTACAAACAAAAATATTGATGTTAGGATTATTAACTTAAAAACAGTAAGCAGCTCAACCCAAGAAAATAATATATTAAGCAAATATAAAGAAATTGCTGGCATTGTAGATTTAAAATTTAATACAAGTTTAATGAGAGGTAAGCCTTATGTGCAAATAAGATTATTACCTCTTATAAAAAACTCATATACCGGGCAAATTGAAAAAGTAATTTCTTTTGATATTGAAATAATTACCAAGGAAGAAACCCTTACATCAGTTATAGGCAAAGAGAAAACATTTGCAAATGAATCGGTTTTAAAATCAGGTTATTGGATAAAAATACAGGTTACAGAAACGGGTATTTATCAAATCCCCTACAACCAAATCATAGACTTAGGTTTTGATAATCCCTCAAACATCCGGATTTTTGGAAATTCTGAAGGAATGCTTCCGGTTAATAATACTGAAGAGTTCCAGGATGATTTAAACCAACTGGCCATTTATTTTGAAAAAGGTGCAGATGGTATTTTTAACGAGGGGGATTATATATTGTTTTATGCAAAATCGCCCAATAAATGGGTTTACGATGCAAACAAAGATTTTTATTCATTATCTAAACATCTTTATTCGGATTACAATTATTATTTTATTACCACCGATGCAGGCACAAGTAAAACCATCCAAAAGATTGCGCCTCCTACAGAAACAGCTACTATTTTAAAAACAAATTTTACTGATTATTTTCACCACGAAAATGATGTAAAGAACGTACTTGAATCGGGGCAGTTATGGTTAGGTGAATATTTTGATGCAACAACAAGTTATTCTTTCAATTTTGACATCCCCAACCGCGAAACAACTTCGCCAGTAAAAAGCAAAATTGAGCTGGCAGCCCGTTCACCGGCAAATTCCACATTTACGCTGCGTGCAAACGGCATAAGTTTTGCAAATCCCGAAATTGCTTATGTAAATATGAGTTCGTACACATCTACATATGCTTATTCTGCTGTTTCAGAAAATACTTTTAATAGCAATACTGAAAATATTACGATCCAGATTGCCTACAACAAAGCTACATCATCATCAGTTGGGTGGTTAGACTATATTACTTTAAATGTTGTACGCAAATTACAAATGGATAATGGGCAATTAATTTTCAGGTATTACAATCCTACAACTAACAACCAAATTGTTGAATTTGTAGTTGAAAATACCAACGCAACTACCAGATTCTGGGACATTACCCATGCTTCTGATATAGAGGAACTGGAACCCACAACCACCAACGGCAAATCTAAAAGGTTAAAAGTATATGCAGCTCCGGGTTTAAATGAATATATTGCATTTAACAACACCGGTTTTTTAATTTCAAACCAGTCAGAACCTGTTGCAAATCAAAACCTGCATAGCATTAATCATCGCGATATGATAATTATTACGCATCCGGATTTTTTAAGCCAGGCAGAGAAAATAGCTACAATTCATCAGGAACATGATAATTTAAATAGCACTATTGTTACAATTCAACAGATTTATAATGAGTTTTCATCTGGAACACCAGATGCATCAGCTATACGGAATTTTATAAAAATGATTTACAAAAGGCCTTCGGCTACCGATACCTTGAAATATGTATTATTTATAGGTGATGGTTCTTTCGACCATAAATCAATTAGCGCTAACAACATTAATTATGTACCAACCTATCAGTCAAAAAGTTCTTTAAATCCAATTTCATCGTTTGTTACCGACGACTTTTTTGGCTTACTCGACTCAACGGATAATGTTGAAGCCAGCAACTCAGGGCTTGTTGATATTGGAATTGGGAGATTACCTGTAAAAAGTTTATCTGAAGCTGAAGATATGGTTTCTAAAATAGAAACCTATTTAAATCCGAATAATAAAGGCGATTGGATTAACACCATTTGTTTTGTTGGCGATGATGAAGATAATAATTTACATATGGAAGATGCCGATAAACTAGCAAAATTTGTGGATACAACTTACCCATACTTTTTTATCCAGAAAATCTACCTTGATGCTTTCCCTCAGCAATCATCTTCTATTTCTGAAAGCTACCCCGAAGTAAGCCGTATTATAAACGATAAAATAAATAATGGTGTTCTAATTTTTAATTATACTGGGCACGGTGGCGAAAATGGATTAGCTCATGAAAAAGTAGTTACAATGGACATGATTAACTCTTGGGCTAACAGTAACAAACTGGCAATCTTTATGACAGCTACATGCGAATTCAGCCGGTTCGACAATCATAAATACATTTCAGCCGGCGAGCAGGTTTTATTAAATCCTAACGGTGGAGCTATTGCCTTATTTTCAACAACACGGCTGGTTTATTCAAGCCCTAACTATACTTTAAACAGGAATTTTTACAACTATGTCTTTGAAAAAGATCATAAAGGAAATAATCGCGCTTTAGGTGATATTATCCGTTTAGCTAAAAATGCTTCAGGAACAGAAAATAACAAAAGGAATTTTGCGCTTTTAGGAGATCCTGCGTTAAAAATTCCAAATCCAGAATACAAGGTTATTACAGACTCTGTAAACCATATCAGTTCAGAAGTTACTGATACACTTAATGCCTTGTCGAAAGTTACTATACACGGGCATATTGTAAATAATTACAATGAAAAACTTTCGAGTTACAATGGCCTTATTTACCCATTGGTACTTGACAAGAAAAAGGAAATAACAAGCCTTGCCAATGATGGGGGGGCACCTATGGTTTTTGATGTACAAAATAACATTTTATATAAAGGGAAAGTATCTGTTACTAATGGTGAGTTTAATTTTTCTTTTGTAGTCCCAAAAGATATTTCATATAATTTCGATAAAGGTAAAATAAGTTATTACTCAACGAATTCCACTTCGGATGCCAAAGGGTATTTTGATAATTTTATTATTGGAGGTTCAAATAACAATGCCGCATTGGACAACACAGGCCCGGTAATAAACTTATATATGAATAATGAAAATTTTGTTTCGGGAGGTGTTACTGATGAAAACCCCGTTTTATTTGCTGTTCTTAGTGACAGTAGTGGAATAAATACCGTAGGGAATGGTATCGGGCATGACATTACTGCAGTGATCGACAATAATACAAGCCAGATAATCATGTTGAATGATTATTACAAGGCAGATGTTGATGATTACCAGAATGGGCGGATAGAATACCTTTTTTCGGGACTGGATGAAGGAGAACACCAACTAAAAGTAAAAGTATGGGATGTATATAACAATTCATCAGAAAAACAAATTGATTTTATTGTTGCCCAATCAGAGAATCTATCCATTAAAAATATTTTCAACTACCCTAACCCGTTTACCGATCAAACTGTTTTTTATTTTGACCACAATCGCCCAAACGAAGACCTGGAAGTTCTTATACAGGTTTTTACCGTTTCGGGGAAAATAGTAAAAAGCATAAGGCACATAATAAATAATAATTCTTTCCGTTCTGACCCTATACCTTGGGATGGCCTGGACGACTTTGGAGATAAAATTGGAAGAGGGGTTTATTTATATGTACTTAAAGTAAAAACCTCCGATGGGCAGATAGCCCAAAAGATAGAGAAGATAGTGGTTTTAAAATAATTATTGTTAATCGTTAAATAATTCTATATTTGCAAATCTTACATGAACCGAACTATGATGAAGAATTTTTTATTACTTGGAATTTTATTGTTTACAGGAGTAATTGCCTTTGCGCAAAGTGGAGATGATATTACATCAGAAGAACTGGCAGGTTCTAACAATCCCATTGAGTATTCAGCAGCATTTTTAACTATATCACCCGATTCAAGGGCTGGTGCTATGGGTGATGTTGGTGCTGCTACTTCGCCCGATTACAGCTCAATGCACTGGAATCCAGCTAAATATGCTTTTATTGAAAGCGATATGGGTATTTCTGTTTCTTTAACACCTTGGTTGCGTAACCTGGTAAATGACATTAACCTGGGGTATTTAAACTTTTATAAACGAATCGATAATAAACAAACTGTAGCAGCCACCCTTCTGTATTTTGATTTGGGAGACATACAGTTTACCAATGAATTTGGCGAATACGACGGGCAACATTCTCCATATGAGATGTCAATTGATGTTGCTTATGCGAGAAGTTTTTCGGACCGCTTTTCAGGGGGTATTGCATTTCGTTATGTCCGCTCCGATATTACCGGAGGTACAACAGTAGGTGCTTTGGAAACCAAGCCGGCAAATGCATTTGCTGCCGACATTTCCATGTACTATGTGAATGATAATTTAAAACTTTCAGATAAAAACCTAACCTGGTCGTTTGGTATTAATATTTCAAATATTGGAAATAAAATATCTTATACAGAAGTAGAAAAGGATTTTTTGCCTACAAACCTGAAAATAGGAACTGCATTCAAATACGAACTGGATTCGTATAACACCTTAACACTGGCTTTTGATATTAATAAGTTTCTGGTTCCTACACCACCAAGGTATAGTGCAACAAATACCGATAGCATAATAGCAGGTTACGACCCTGAAGTTTCTGTTCCGGAAGGTATGATTCAATCATTTTATGATGCACCAGGTGGTTTTGAAGAAGAAATCAAGGAATTTAAATATTCAATTGGGGCCGAATACTGGTATGCCAACCAGTTTGCTGTCCGTGCCGGATATTTTCACGAAGACCAAAATAAAGGGAACCGTAAATATTTTACCGTAGGTGCTGGTTTACGCTTAAATATTTTTACTATTGATTTTTCTTATTTATTACCTGTAAAACAAAACAATCCTTTAGCTAATACCATGCGTTTTACTTTAGGATTAGATTTTGACGCTTTAAAAGCCAGGAAAAAAACGAAAGAAATTTAACATGAGTTTCCGTATTGGACAAGGATACGACGTACATCGCCTGGAAGAAGGTTTAGGCCTATATTTGGGAGGAATAAAAATACCCCATACAAAAGGTTGTGTTGCCCATTCCGATGGCGATGTCTTAATTCATGCTATATGCGATGCTTTACTAGGAGCTGCTGCGCTGCGCGATATAGGTTATCATTTCCCGGATACTGACCCGCGATATAAAAATATCGACAGTAAAATACTTTTAAGCGAAACCATAAAATTATTATCCCAACATCATTATCAAATTACAAATATCGATAGTACCATTTGCCTGCAGCAACCCAAAATAAAGGATTTTATCCCCGAAATGGTAAAAACTCTTGCCCGGGTTATGCAAGTAGAAGAAAATAAAATATCTGTTAAAGCCACTACAACTGAAAAATTGGGATTTGTTGGGCGGGAAGAGGGCATATCGGCCTATGCTACAGTACTTATCGAAAAACAAGCATAAATACTTTTTAAATTTCCCCTTTTTTTATAACTTTCAGCATGATTTGGTTCTGGCATTAAAATTTATGTGCCAGTAAATTAAATTGTTATCAGTATTGATATTAAATAGTTTTTAATATGAAATGTCCATGATTTACAAACACAAACCGAAATGATTATAATTTAACCTCATGGACATTCCATGTGACCATAAAAAACAAAATATAAACACATGAAAAAAACTCTTGTAT
>Ga0116162_10002023_pt1 | contig 12776 bp, 12 predicted proteins | sample AD_UKC105_MetaG_FD_89875 | JGI IMG/M metagenome (GOLD analysis project Ga0116162, IMG submission 89875) | Active sludge microbial communities of municipal wastewater-treating anaerobic digesters from Hong Kong - AD_UKC105_MetaG | ecosystem: Engineered > Bioreactor > Anaerobic > Digestate... | reverse complement strand
GTTGGCGTTGTGGGCCCCATCGATCTGGGCCATGCCGGACCAGGCGATCAGCTTCTTGGATTCGCAGGCATCCACGAAGGAGCGGGCCATGTTGATGTTGCGGTAGATGACGTTGTACTGCGGGTCCTGATGACAGCCGTTGACGCCTTCTTCGGCGAACATGACCGCGATGTCCGGCCCGGCGACTCCGCTGACATAGCTATGGTAATTGATCGGGCGGCCGACCTCGTCTTCGATCAGATCGAGCGCTTTTCTTTGCGCGCGCACCTGTTTGCGCGAAATCGGAACCCCGCCGATTCCCTGCGGCGTGCCTTCGATCAGCCCGTCGAAATGGCTCTGGCCCGACGTGCGGATGACCATGATGTGGTCCGCGCCGTGGTGCGCCGCCATGCGCATGCGCCGTATGTCGTCCTCAAAACGCCCGCTCGCGATCTCGGTCGTGATGACGGGCATCGGCTGCGGGTCGACGTCGCCGAAATTGTGCGCAGGCGGCAGCGGCACGCCGTCTTTGAGCGGATTGCTGCAATCGCGATAGGTAAACGGCCCCATCTTCAGGTTCGGCGCGGGTTCGCGCCATGTCCAGCCGCGCCGTCTCGGGCGGTAGTGCTCCAGGTCTTCCAGTATTTTTGAAACGTCGATGTTTTCGTCCGGCGGCAAACGATATTCGCTCATTTTGCGCCTCCGAACAGCCCCGCCGCCTCGTCCATGGCCTCCGGCTTCAGCAATGCGAGCCCCGCCGGCCGGATGTCGAGATTCTTCTGTTTTGCATAGCGGTAAACGACGTTGCCCGCGCCGTGGCCGAGCAGGTCCCGCTCCATGCAGCCGTCGACGATCGCCTTTGCCTCCAGCGAGGAAAAGCCCATCCGGAGCAGCACGCTCCGCTCGACGGACGGCGTGGTGTTCTCCCTGCCGAGAGACAGCAGCGGGTCGACAAGCCGCTCCGTCAGCGACCAGAACCGGTTCCCGAGTTCCGCGTCGCTCAGGCTTTTCAGGTGTTCGTGCCGAACCGAAAAATCGTCTTCACGCTTCATACCGCATCTCCCGTAACGTTATGAAATTCCATCTTTTATGCTTTCAGCGCTTCTTTTACAAACGCTTCGTTCGTCTTCGTCTCCGCCGCGAGGAAGGTAATGTCCCCGTCCGTCGGCGCGTGGCCGACCGTCGACGCCGCATGGCGGATCAGCGACCGCCGCATATGGCCGAGGTCCGCGTCCTTTGCCCGAAGCAGGCCCGGGTGCGCGGGAATCACGATGCTTTCGCCCGGCACCTCGTCCTTCGGGTCGCCAAGGAACACTGCGATTCCGTTTTGCCGTGCGAACGAAAGCTGCGCGCAGCCGTGCTTGCCCGCGCCGGTGTACTCCGTCTCCTGCACGACGACGGTCGCGCTCTCCGGCAGCTCCTGCGCAAGCGAGATCGCCGCCGCGAGCGACGTGTTGCCCGCGGGCCCGCGCTCGATGCCTTCCAGCCGCGCCAGCAGTTCCGTCGTGTAAAACACTTCGCCTTGGCCGACTGTGACGTAACGGTCCATGTACCTTAGCGGCCTGGCCGCGCTGCGCGGCACGTCGCTTCGGTCCGGCCAGGTGGAAAACGGCATGCCGAAGCCCGTGTGCCCGGTCGTAAACGATTTTTTGTTAAACTGCGTGTCGCTTGCCATGTGCAGGCCTTTCAGGTTGACGCTTGCGGCGACGACCTGCGCCTGGCTGCCCGCCTTGAGCAGCCCGCGCGCGGTCCCGGTCAGGTTCCCGCCGCCCGCGTTCGTGCAGACGACCACGTCCGGGTCCTTGCCGATCTGCTCCCAGCACTGGTGCGCAACCTCCCAGCCGAGCGTTTCGATGCCGATCACGCCGAACGCGCTGTAAAGCGACGCGTTGAAATAACCCGTGTCCTCGAGCATGCGCAGCACCGTATAAAACAGCTCCGGCCCGACCGACAGTTGGACGACTTCCGCGCCGAGGGATTCGCACTTGCGCGCTTTTTCGATGATCTCCGGCTGGCCGATACCGCGGGAATCGTAGCACTCCTGCACAACGATGCATTTCAGCCCGCTCTTTGCGCAGCAGCTTGCGACCGCCGCGCCGTAGTTTCCGCTGGTCGCGGCAAGCGCGCCGGGATAGCCCGTGCGCTTCGCGTGGAAAATGCTCGTCGCCGCGCGGCGCACCTTAAAGCTCCCGCTCGGGTTCGCGGCTTCGTCCTTAATGAAGATGCGCGCGCCGTAACCGTCCTTCGCAATTTTCCGCACGAGCGCGGTGATGTTTTTCAGCTCGATCAGCGGCGTGCTGCCGACGGCGTAGCCGCGCTGGATTTCGATCGCGTCCTTGAGCGAATAGCCCGTCGAACGCATCATGGCTTCGTAGTCGAACGCGATGGAGCCGCTTTCGAACTGCGCGTAATCCACGCCGACCGCCGATCGGACGATGTCGCCCTTTCTCGCCATGACGGCTTCGTAGCCGTTGTCTTTCGGCATCAGTCTTCACCTCCGAATAAAAGGCGAAACGCGTCGTCGCCCGCGCGCTGAAGCTCCGGCGCGAAATCGCCGAAGCTGTGTTCATAGTGCGGCGCGTCGTCGACCAGCGTGCCGTGTTCGGTCCGCCCCGTGCGCGTAACCACGCGCACCTCGTCGCCCAGGTTCGCATCCTGCCGGAGATACCCCTTCGTCCAAAGCTCCAGCGGGACGCGCTGCGTGTCCTCCGGCACCGCCGCGGCGCGTTCGCCCGCGGGCAGCACCACGCTGTGAATCCGTACCCAGTCTCCTTTTTTGGCCATGGAACACACCTCTTATTCTGTTTGTCCGTCTGTTTGGTTTATCGCTTTGAGAAATGTCTTAATTCAAAATGCCGTCTTCTATCTGCTCGCGCATATCACCCATGAGTGCGTGCGGAACGGGCAGGTCGATCATCGTCTTCAATCCAGGCCGCGCGTTGATCACGTGCGGGATCATGTTGACGCACATGGCGATGGTACCGACGCCGCCGTCGACCTCCGGCCGGATGGACATGTCCACGCGCGGACTGCCCTCCAGCGTGATATAGTCGCCCGTCTGCGTGCCGCCGAGTTCCGGTTCGATCTGCTGGGGATGCACCATGTCGATTCGTACTTTGCCGTTTTGTCTGCCCTGCCCCGTCATGTTCACGCCGGCGACGCTGCCTTTTTTGGCAAACCCATGGGACGATTTACGATCGACGTCCGTCAGGATCGGCTCCATCTGCTGGGAAAACGCGTCGATCTCCCAGCCGAGCGCCTTTGCGATCATGCCGACGCTTTCGGCAAAGCCGACGTGTCCGGCCAGCGTACCGTCCTTTACGCCCTGCCCGAATTCCCCGGGCGTGAGCCCGACTCCCTGTTCGCGCATGACCAGCGGCCCGAACGGGGAGAGCGAGTTGACGCGCCTGCACGTGACTTTCTCAACGTCCGTCATGCAGCCGGAAAGGCAGATCGCCAGCAGGTCCATCATGAGTCCCGGATTGATGCCGGTGCCGAGCGCCGTTACGCCGTGCGCTTTTGCAGCGCGGTCGATTTTCTCCGCAAGCTCCGGTTCCTTCGCCGCGGGAAAGCTCATCTCCTCCGCCGTGCAGACGACGTTGACACCCTTTTCGAGCACGCGGATCAACTTTGGGTACACGTCCCGCGTAAACGAATCCGTCGCGACGATGCAGACGTCCGCGCCCTTTTCCGGCAGCGCAAGATCGATGTCGCCCGTTACGAATACATCCGCTCGATCGCCCCGTTCAACGCCAAGCAAGCCGAAGACGCTTTTCCCGACGCGGTCCGGATGCAAATCGCACACGCCGGCGATCTCCACGCCTTTTTTACGAAGCAGCACCCGTGCGATCCCGCTTCCCATCGCGCCGAAACCCCACAGCGCAACACGAACCTTTCGCATACCGTTCCTCCTGATCGCCTTTGATCCCTATATATATTCTTTTTAAAAAGGAAATATCAGTCGGCCGTCCGCAGTTTCCGCCGCGGCACAAAAAAGTCCTCCTCGCTCAGGCCCGCTTCGTCGATCGCCTGCTCGACGTAGTCCAGCACGCCGATCTGGAGATGCCGGTGACAGTCGCTCCCCATGGAGAACTTGACTCCCGCTTCCTTCGCGCGGACGATCATCTCCATGTTCGGCGCGCGCCAGAGCCCGGAGATCTCCAGCGCAATGCCGTTGGTTGCGCACAGGCTGATGACCATATCCTCCCACTGGCGCAGAAAGCGCGTCCCGTGCAGTTCGTCGCAGGGCGGCAGGACCGTGGCGTGGCCGAGGATGTCGACGCGCTGCGTGGTAAAGGCCTTTTCCATCATCTGGATGATATATGCAAGATAGTACCGGTTCATATCGGACGAATAATTTTTATGATAGGATTCGGTATAGCCGGAGCGTCTCGTAAAATACTGATTCAGCGGAACGAACCCGCCGCGCCCGTCCGGCATGCTGTGCACGCTGGCGATCACGTAATCCAGCTGATCGTCGAGCTGGTCCGGCAGGTTGGAGCGATGCTCCATGTTGACTTCCGCGCCGCGGTATACGTTGTACGGTTTGAGCGCCTCGAGATAATTCGCTACGTCCCGGAGCGTATAGATGCCGCAGCAGAAGAAATGGTCGGACACGCCGAGGATATGGCCCTGCTCCTGTTCAACGGTCACCAGATCCTCCAGCGGGAATTCCGCGTCGGACATGTTCGTGTGGGTGTGAAGGTCATATAATTGCATGTCGGTCTCCGTTTTCTTTTCTGTCGAACTTGCATAAAATCGTTTCTTCCGAAGATAATATGCAACTTTACGCTCCTACAATATACCATGAACGCATCCGCCAAACAAGAGCGCGGCTATCCGCCGCATCCAATATCGATCAAAAAAAACTGCGCCGGACGTTCATTTAAGAACAAGCCGGCGCCGTCTTGAAATGCGCTCATACGTTTATGGTTCAGCGCTTGTTTGCGGCGTATTGAATCAGCTCCGCCGCGACGCTGACCGCGATCTCCGCCGGCGTTTCCGCGCCGATGTCCAGGCCGATCGGCGAATGCAGCCGGTCCAGCTCCGCTTCCGCGAAGCCGTCGGCAAGCAACCGTTCGCGCGTGAGCTTCACCTTCGTTTTGCTGCCGATGCAGCCGATATAGTCCGCCTCCGTACGCAGGACCCACCGAAGGATCCTGAAATCGGACTCGTGCCCGCGCGTAAGCACGATCACGTGGTCGCGGGACGTGATACCGAGCGTCTGCTCCGCCGCGTCGAACGGAAGCATCAGCACGCGCTCCGCCGTCGGAAACAGCGCTTCGTCCGCGAACTCCTCGCGATCTTCGAGCACCCACACGCGGTAGTCGATAAAGGACAGCAGCGGCGCCATCTTCTGGGATACATGCCCGCCGCCGAACACGATCACGCGCGGCGCGCCGTGCAGCGGCTCGATGAACCATTCCGCCTCGTCCCCGGTCAGCACCGGCCTTTCGCCAAGGTGCGCCGCAATCTCCGGCTTTTCCGCCGCCTGCGCCCTTGTCATCACGTCCGTTTCACCGACGCGTTCGCCGCAAACGGCGGTCACGAGATACGCTTTTTCATCGGCTTCCAGCATCTGCAGCGCGCGCCCGACGCACGTTGTCCCGTCCGCGCCGGAAAAGCAGCGGAACAGCACCCGGACCCTGCCGCCGCAAACCATGCCGCCATCGTTTCGTTCGTTTGGGTACAGCCGGTATTCGCGCGTACCGGAACCGCCCCGTTTCAGCATTTCGAGCGCGTTCAGTCTCGCCTGATATTCCGTAGCGCCGCCGCCGATCGTCCCGGTCTGCACGCCGTCCGCCGAGAGCACCATGGACGTGCCCACGCCGCGCGGTGCGGAGCCGTCGCGTTCGATAATGGTCAGAAGCATGGCGGGCTCGCCGGAGCGGAGGAGATTCCGAATCGTTTCCAGCAGGTGTTTCATGCGGGATTCCTTTCGTTACATCGGGATGCGTTCGAAACGCCCGGCTTCATACGTCATCAGGCCGAGCCTGCGTGTTTTGGAAAAATAAAACGGGAACGTTTTGTCGCCGGTTTCTTTCAGATGCGGGCGCACCTGCTCCGGCGTATATTCCTTCCGATCGTAATATGAAAAAAAAGCAACCGCGTCTTCAAGCGAGGTAAACGGCTGCCCGTGCTCCACCTCGAACTGCTCCATCGTATACGGGATGTCCGCCTGCCTGACGGCCTCTTCCAGATCGAAGATCGTGACCGAGCGTCTGGCCGATTCGTCCAGAGAAAAGCCGCGCGCCGTATCGCAGGACTGCACGACAAACGTTTTGCCGCGCGTCAGCTCGCGGGAAAGCGGCAATATCTGGTCCGGTTTGCCGAAAAAGCAAAGTACCAGCGCGTCGTACAGCGTGTCCGGAATATAGCTGAACACGTCGCCGAGCATCGCCGTCACGTTCTGCGGGGAGCGCGTCCGGAATGCTGCGACCGCCTTGGCGTTCCGCTCGATCACCGTGACGTGCTCGACATAGTGCGAAAGCCAGATCGCAAGGTCGCCAAGCCCGCCGCCCGCGTCGAACACGCGCGAAAACGGCGGCAGATACGCCGCAATCTGCTCCGCAATCACCGGATAATAACCGCTCTTGTTCGACGCGTTCTGCATCCATCGAATCGACGCGTCCGTCCACTGAAAACCGCCCAATGTTTCGCTTCTCTCCGTTTCTTCCGGCCCCGTTGCCGGCAATCGTTTATTCTTTTGTATCGTTTTTTCCAATCGGGGTATCTGCCCGGTTTACAACTGAAACCGAACTTTTCTTTTATTCTTCGATCAACGCATCCTCGCCGATTTGCGAACGGATTTCGGCATAGCGAAAGCACGCCTTCTCGTGATCGTTGACGATGCCCGCCGCCTGCAAAAACGAATAGATCGTAACCGAGCCGACGTATCGCATACCGCGTTTTTTCATGTCCGCCGACATCCGGTCCGACAGCGGCGACGTGGTTTTATAGGCGCCGTCCTTTGAAAACACGGCCTTCCCGTCCGAAAAGCTCCAGAGGTAACTGCAAAACGAGCCAAACTCCTTTTGCAGCGCCAGAACGACGTTTGCGTTTTGAATCGCGCCTTCGATCTTGCGGCGGCAGCGGATGATGCCCGCGTCCTCCAGAAGCGAGCGTATCTTGTCCTCGCCGTAGTTCGCGATCTTTTCCACGTCAAACCCGTCGAACGCTTTTCGGAAGTTTTCGCGCTTTTTCAATATGGTGATCCAGGACAGCCCCGCCTGAAACGTCTCCAGCAAAAACAGCTCGTACATGGCCCGTTCGTCGTGCAGCGGCGCGCCCCATTCCGTATCGTGATAGGCGCAGTAGAGGTCCGAGTTTTCGTTGACCCAACTGCAGCGTATTTTCTCTCCCATGCGTCGCTCTCCGTTCGTCCGTCGGTGCTTGAAATCGTGTTTTTCGCGTCTGCGTTCGATTATATCACAGCGCCTGTGCACAAAGCAAAGCGCCGCCGCGCCAAATTGGCGCGGCGGCGCTGAAATCGTCACGGTCCGGGTCTTCAGCCGACGGGCGTCGCCGTAGGCGTAGGCACCGGTAAGGACGATTCAAGGGCGTCCAGTCCGTCTTCGTCGATAATATTGCCGTCGTCCGTGTCTTCATCGTAGGAATACGACCAGGCCTTCTGGCGGTCCTGCCATTCGTTCAGAATCTGAATCACGCGCGCCTGATCGACCGCGGTGAACGAGCGGTAATTCGGATTGTAGGAATAGATCGAGCCGTTACGCCCAACGTAGATGGTCGAACCGTTGCTGGTGTATACGACGTCCCCGTAGGAAGCGTAGAGGTCGCTGCCGGTCGCAAGGTTCGGATAGACCATCGCTTCAGCGCCGATATAACTGCCGTCGGCGCCCAGTGCGCGCCCGCTCCACGTCGTGTAAACGCAGAAGTCGTTCGGGTCGGTGGTCGGCGTGCTCCTGTTGAGGATTTCGATCAGTTCCGCAATCAGGTCCGAGCAGTCAAGGCTCGTCGAGTCGTCGCTGTAACTATACTTATCGTAGTAAAACGAGCTGGACTGCTTGCTCCCGTCCTTCATCGGAATGTTGTAGAACGAGAACGTGATGTCGAACATATCGTCTTCGCCGATGAAGCTCTCGGACGCCGTACATATCTGCTGTAGCAGGTCGAGGTGCTCGTCCGAGCTGGTCTCGTTTTGCACCTGCATCCAGACGGAGCAGGTCTCCGGCAACGCCAGGCGGATCGAATAATAATTGGAATAGCGGATCATGCCGACGTACCCGTACAGTTTCAGCGAACCGTACGTCTGCATCTCGTCCCTGGTATAGCGGTCATACGTGCGTTCGGTTTTTACATATGTGTCATACGGCACATAACCCGTCGCGGCGACTTCGTCGTAAAACGCCTGCCGGATCGTATCGCCGTCGCTATAGTTTTCGTCATAAACGCCCAGGTTCTGACAATAGCGGATCGAATCCTCCGGCGGCAGCGAGCGGATCGCCTCGGCATACGCGCTGTTTTCGCTGCGCACGGAGTCCAGATAAATTCCGTTTACAAACGTGATCATCCGTCCGATCGAACGGCCGTCTTTCAGCACGATCCTGACGGGCTCCATTGTCACATAGTAGTTCTTGGAGTTATCGTAGTCATAGTTATAGTAACCGTACTGATTATACGAATCCACGTTCTCGCGCAGCGTCGAGAGGACATATTCGATCACGTCTTCCTCTTCGAAGTCGACCTGCGACACGAGGTAGGACGCGTAACTCACCGTGTCGCTCGCGCGGTCGGAACCGGGAAATTCGACATACGCAACGTCCTGTTGAAGCGGCACGTCGTTGCGCATCGCGTCGCCCGCAATCTGCACGCCGAAATACAGGCAGACGGCAAGGAGGCCGGGAATAAGAAACCACGGCAGCGAAAGGAGAACCCGTTTCGTCTTGCGCAGAACGACGAGCTGATAGATCGCATAGCATCCGAGCGCGATGACAAGGATCAGCAAAATGTTCTGCCTCGTGAGATTGACCGCGCCGGAAGCGAGAAGAAGCAGGATCGGCAGCACCAGAAGACAGGCAAACAGCGTCTGCATCTTTGCATTCTTCGCGCCGTGCTCCGCAATTTCCGAATGTCTGCGCTTAAAGAGCTGGCAAGCCGCAAAGAGCTCCGCCCCGGTAAGCAGCAGCGAATACACGACGTTGCCCCAGTTGAAAAGCTGGTTTTGCAGGAGCGCGCGCGAAAGCACGACGACCTGCCCCGTCGCAATATTGGTCTCGGGCTTTAAGTACCAGGGCAAATCGATCCAACTGACGATCTGCGCCTGCGCGACGATGCCGCGCGCGATCACGAACTGCACGAACCGCGGTAAAAAGAGCACGATCAGCGTCAGGGCGATGTCTGTGATCAGCGTTCCGGTAAGGCTGCACGCAATCGCCGCCGCCGCAAACACCAGCATCGTCGCAATGATATAGAACGGCACCGCGACAAGCGGATACAGCGGAACGAACGCCGTTTTGGACAGCGTGAAGATCAGCGTCGTGAAGATCACGCCGGTCAGCACGGTCGCCGCAACCCATGTCAGCGCGGCGAGCGTGATCGCCCAGAATAGCCCGCGCCTGGAAACGGGCAGGCTGTGATAATAGTCGCTGTCGGCGCGTTTGGTCAAAAACGAAAACCCGTCGAACGCAAGCACGATCCCGCCGATAAACGTATAAACCATCAGCGGCAGAAACATGTCGGCAAGGCCGGGAATGCTGCTTTGGCTGGCCCCCGTGCAGAACTGGATCGCAACGACGATGCTGCCGACCGTGGTCAAAACAAGCAGGATCAGGCCGAGGCGCGAAAGCCTCCTTACCGATTCAAGATATGGCTTCATGTGCGTTCGCCTCCTTTCGCCTTCGGCTCTTCAAAATAGTAGCCCAGCGATTCCATTTCATATAAAAACACTTCCTCAAGCGTCAGCGGAAGGACTTCCAGCAGCAGCGGGTCCATCTTCGTAATCAGTTCCCTGCTCCGGCCACGTTCGCCGCGGACGATCATGTTCGCAACGCTCCCCTGCTTCGTGAACGAAAGGATGTCCAGTTCGTCGAAGCGGGACTCGTCATATTCGTCGGAAAACGCCACCTGCACCTTGAACAGCGACGTCTTGAGATTCTGCACGTCGCTTTCAAAGACGACGCCGCCCTGATACAGCAGCGCCAGCTGGTCGCAGGTGTCTTCCAGCTCGCGCAGGCTGTGACTTGTGATGACCGCAGTGCATCCGCGCTCCAGCACGTCGTCGTAGAGCGTACTCTTCACGAGGTTGCGCATCACGGGGTCGAGTCCGTCGAACGTTTCGTCGAAAAACACATAGTCCGTCATCGACGAAAGCGCGAGGATCGTCGCCGCCTGCCTGCGCATGCCCTTTGAAAACGTGTTCAGCGTGCGGTTTTTGTCCAGCCGGAACGTCCCGGACAGCTCGTTGAAGCGCTCCCAGGAAAACCGGGGGTACATGGCCTCGTAGAGCTTCGCCATGCGGAGCATGTTGCTCTGCGGAAGAAAATAGAGCTCGTCCGGCACAAACACGCAATGCTCCTTGATGGGCGGGTTGTCGAAAACTTCCCCTCCGTTGATGCTTACGCTGCCTTCGTCGGGCTGGTACACGCCGTTGCAGAGCCGTAAAAAAGTGGACTTTCCGGCGCCGTTTGCGCCGACCATGCCATAGATGCATCCCTGCGGGATATTGCAGTTGAGATTGACGAGCGCTTCCACTTCGCCGAAGCGCTTGGTCAACTTTCTTGCCTTTATCATCGTTTTACACCTTTGATTCCTTTCCGTATGCGGATTCTATTGCTTCGAGCACCCGTTCGATCGGGATTCCGGCCACATACAGCTCCCTGCCAATGCGTTTGATCTCTTCGATTTGCTCTTCCATACTCTCTCCTATTACGGAAACGGCATTATCGGTCACGAATCTTCCGTTTCCAGGGGCGCTGACGCACACGCCGCGCCGTTCCAGCTCCGAATATGCCTTTTGCAGCGTATTCGGATTGATCGAAAGCTCCTGAGACAGTGTGCGCACGGATGGCAATTGGTCGCCCGCCTTCAGTACGCCCGTAATAATCAGTCGCTGTATTTGATCGATAATCTGTTCATAGATCGGCGTACGTCCGAACCGGTCGATTTGAATCATTGCGCTGCCCCCTTCCCAAACTAGTGTACTAGCTGTTATAGTACACTCGTATATTACCGTTTCCGGCCCCGGTTGTCAATAGAAATTTAATATATGAAAGAATTTTGCCACATTTCCTTTGCAATCTGCCGGAATCGGGCGTCTCCGGGCGGTTTTTCATGCAAAAAATGCGAAAAGCGACGTTTCTGTCCCCCTGTGAATCCGGATGCCGGTATGCTATGATTGTCCGTATGGACTATGACTGGAACCGGCTCAGCGAGGAAAACGAACCGGAACAAAGAAAAAAACGAAATAACCGCATTTTGCTCGTTGCGATCCTGCTGTTCGTGCTTGCGGCTGCGGCGCTTTGTATCACCCTGTTCAAAGGAGCATCCGCCAGCGACGCGTCCGATGCGGCAGAAACAGCACGCCCCACCGCCGAAACGACGCAGCAGGCGCCCGCGGCCGCGGAACAGACGGACGCAGGCGAAGGGCTGACGGTTGCGTTTTTGGACGTCGGCCAGGGCGACAGTATCTTCCTCGAATCCCCGTCCGGCAAAACCATGCTGGTCGACGGCGGGCCGCAGAGCGCTTTTGAAACGGTGTCGGCCTATCTGGACGCGCGCAACGTCGTCGGGCTGGACGTCGTCGTCGCGTCGCACCTGCACGCCGACCACATCGGCGGGCTGATCCAGATCATCGACGTGTATCCCGTCGGCGCGTTTTACTATCCGCCGTTCGACGCGGAGAGCGAAACCTACTTCGACCTGCTCGACGCGCTGAGCGAAAGCGAGACCGCCGTCTATTCCCCGCTCGCCGCCGCAAACTCGTTCATCGACTGGGACGACGACGTGACGGTGCGCATCCTCTCGCCGTACGACACCGTGTACGACGACTTCAACGACACGAGTTACATCCTTAACGTCACATATAAAGATACTTCCGTCCTGCTCACAGGCGACGCGACGGCGCTTGCAGAAACGCTTGCGCTCAAGGCACTGCCAAACGAATATTTCCGTGCGGACGTGCTCAAGGTCGGGCATCACGGCTCCGACGGCAGCACGTCGCTCAAATTCCTCGACGCGGTCGATCCTTCCGTCGCAGTCATCAGCTGCGGGCTGGACAACGAATACGGCCACCCGGACGAAGACCTGCTTTCCCGGCTGGAATCGCGCGGGATCGCCGTCTACCGCACCGATCTGGACGGAACGGTCACGCTGCTTCTTGACGGGACAAATGTGAAAGTGATACAATGACGCTAATTTCAATACAGGCTTTGATGGGGAAAATTGTTTCCGCTTCGCGCACGAAAGAGAGCGCCGCCACCGGCTGAAAGCGGCACGCGCGAAAGAAACCGCAAAAAGTTCGCCCCGGAGCTTCGCCGGTGAACGCATTCCGAACGGATATTCAGTAGTCGGCGACGGGCCCGCCCGATACAGCGGATTCGAGGTTCTGCATGGTCGCATGTGTTTTGCAGAGCAAACGAGGGTGGTACCACGGCGCGCTTCGTCCCTTTGGATGGAGCGCTTATTTTATTGAAATAATATACAAAACGAAAGCAATTTCGACATCGAACAGGAGGAGCGATCGAAAAATGGGAATGATGGAATCTCTCGCGCAATTGCACGAGGAAGCCGAAGCACGGCTGAAAAAATGCGACACGCCGGAGGAGCTCGAACAGTCGCTT